>Ga0310890_10000299_pt1 | contig 15354 bp, 15 predicted proteins | sample T20D3metaG_FD_203751 | JGI IMG/M metagenome (GOLD analysis project Ga0310890, IMG submission 203751) | Lab incubated soil microbial communities from West Virginia University Organic Research Farm, Morgantown, WV, United States - T20D3 | ecosystem: Environmental > Terrestrial > Soil >... | reverse complement strand
CCGGCGTACGAAAAGGCGAGACCCTACCTCGACATGATGGGCGTCGGCTCGAGTTACGTCGGAGAGGGCGAGCTCGCGCGCATCGCCAAGATCTGCCACAACGTGATGCTCGGCGTGGTGATCCAGAACCTGTGCGAGATCACCGTGCTCGCGCAGAAGGTCGGCATGCCGCGCCACGCCTTCCTCGACTTCCTCAACAAGAGCGTGATGGGCTCGATGTTCACGCGCTACAAGACCCCGGCGCTGGTCAACCTCGACTTCCACGTCACCTTCACGCCCAAGCTGCTGCGCAAGGACCTCGACCTCGGCCTCGACGCCGGGCGCGAATTCGAGGTGCCGATGCCGCTCACTTCGCTCACGCGCGATCTGCTGCAGCAGATGATCGGGCAGGGGATGACCGAGCAGGACTTCTCTACGCTGCTGCTCGCGCAGGCGAAGGCGTCGGGCCTCGAGCTCAAGCCGGAGAACAAGGAGGTAGGGGATGGCCTCTCGTCGTGAATTTCTCGCAGTAGCAGGAGTTTCTGCCCTCGGGGGGTGTTCGGGTCTGCTGAAAACCGAAACCCCGGCCGACACGCTGATCGTCAACGCGCGCGTCGCGACGCTCGACCCGAAGCAGCCGAACGCCGAAGGCATTGCCATCCGCGGCGAGCGCATCGTCGCGGTCGGCAATCCCGGCGAGCTCGAGAAGTACAAAGGCCCCAACACCCGGGTGATCGACGCCGGGCGGCGCATCGTGATTCCCGGCCTCAACGACGCGCACACCCATTTCATCCGCGGCGGACTCACCTACACCAACGAGGTGCGCTGGGACGGCGTGCCCTCGCTCGCCGAAGGCATGCGCCGCGTGCGCGAGCAGGCGCGGCGCACGCCGGCGCCGCACTGGGTGCAGGTGATCGGCGGCTGGACCTGGGCGCAGTTCCAGGAAAAGCGCTTCCCGACGCTCGAGGAGATCAACGCCGCCACCGGCGACACGCCGTGCATGATCATGCATCTCTACGATCGCGCGTGGCTCAACCGCGCCGCGATCCGCGTGCTGGGGTGGGAGAGGGAGGTGCCGAAGCTGTTCGGCGGCTACGTCGAGCGCGACGCGGGCGGCACCACCACCGGCCTGGTGATGTCGACCACCAGCCTGGCGAGCCTGGTCTCGGTTTGGCTGCGGGTGCCGCGCCTATCGCCCGAGGAGCAGATCGCGTCCACGCGCCATTTCATGCGCGAGCACAACCGCCTCGGCGTCACCAGCGTGATCGACGCCGGCGGCGGCGGCCAGAACTTCCCCGACAACTACGCCGCGATCGCCAAGCTCGCCGCCGACAACCAGCTCACGCTGCGCATCGCCTACGAGCTGTTCGCGCAGGCGCCGGGCAAGGAGCTGGGCAACTACCAGGAATGGGCGAAGCTGGTGAAGATCGGCCAGGGCAACGACTACTACCGCATGGTCGGCGCCGGCGAATACATCCTCTATGCCGCGGGCGACCCGGCGAATTTCGCCAAGGACTGGAACGTCGCGCCGCCCGGCGTGATGGAGAAAAACTTCACCGACGTGGTGAAGTACCTGGCGGGGCTCGGCTGGCCGTTCCGCCAGCACGCCACCTTCGATTCCACCGCGAGCCGCATCCTCAACGTGCTGGAGGACGTGAACCGCGAGGTGCCGCTGAAGAAGCTGCGCTGGGGACTCGACCATTGCGAGACCCTCACGCCGAAGACCCTCGAGCGCGTGGCGGCGCTCGGCGGCCACGTCAACATCCAGAACCGCATGTCGCTCGATGGCGAAGCGTTCGTCGCGAAATACGGCGCGCAGGTCGCCGCAGACGCGCCGCCGATCGCGCGCATCCGCGAGATGCAGATCCCGCTCGCCTGCGGTACCGACGGCAACCGTGCCACCAGCTACAACCCCTGGGTCGGCGTGCACTGGCTGCTCACCGGCAAGACGCTCGGCGGCGGCCGGCTGCAGGGCGAAAAGAACCTGCTCGGCCGAACCGAGGCGTTGCGCCTCTGGACCGAGGGCGGCGCGTGGATGTCCTCCGAAGAGGACAAGAAGGGCACGCTCGAGGCCGGCAAGCTGGCCGACCTGGTGCTGCTGAGCGGCGATTACTTCTCGATGCCGGTCGACGAGGTGAAGGACCTCGAGTCGATGCTGACCATGGTGGGCGGCAAGGTGGTCTACGCCGCCGGTCCGTATGCCCGGCTCGACCCCCCGCCACCCCCGGCGCTGCCGGACTGGCTGCCGCTGCGCCAGTACGGGGGTTACTATAAGAAGTCGGCGTCGCTGCCCGCGCCGCTCGCCGCCCACCGCCATCCCATGATCATTGGCGATTCGGGCAACTGGTCGATCGAGTGTCCTTGCGGAGGTTTCTAAATGGCCAAACAGCGCATCAGTTATTTCCCGCTCGACAAGATGGACGCCGAGATGCAGAAGGAGATGGACCGCTGCCGGCGCGAAGGCACGCCGCGTCCCGAAAGCTCGGCGGTGCGCGCGCATGTGCCGGCGGCCTTCTGGTCGTTCGCCAACTCGTGGCGCGATCTGTTCCGCAACGGCGTGTGCGAGCACCCGATCAAGGAGCTCTGCCGTCTCTACGTGTCGCGCTCGGTGCAATGCGACTACTGCGGAAATCAGCGCTCCATGAAAGCGGCCAGCGCCGGGATGATCGAGGACGACGTCAAGGATCTGCTCAACTTCGAGAAATCCAAGCGCTACTCGGACCAGCAGAAAGCGGCGCTCGCGTACGCCGAGGCGATCACCTGGCATCTCGAAACCGACGACGCGTTCTGGGATCGGCTGCACAAGCATTTCAGCGAGCCGCAACTGGTCGAGCTCGGCTGCTTCATCGCGCTCACCATGGGGCAGCAGAGCTGGCTGCGCCTGCTCAACATCGATCACCACCAGGTGCTCGCCGGCACCACGGCGTCGATGGCGCCGGGATACCAGACCGCCGAAGAGCTGCAGCGCTCCAAGTCCGATCCCCAGTACTGGGCGCGGCAAAAACGCGCATGAGGACCTTCCTGCTGGGATTGTTGTGGGCCTGCTCCACGCTGGCGGCCGCGCAGGCATATCCGTCCAAGCCGATCAGGATCATCGTTCCCTTCACGCCGGGCAGCGCGACCGACGTCATGGCGCGCATCGTCGGCGAGCGCCTCAACGCCGCCTGGGGCCAGCCGGTGGTGGTGGAGAACAAGCCCGGCGCGGGCGGCACCATCGGCATCCGCGATACGGCGCGCGCCGACCCGGACGGCTACACGCTGGTGCTGGTGTCGTCGGGACACGCGGTGAACCACGTGCTCTACAAGGACCTGGGCTACGACACGCTGAAGGATCTCTCCTGCGTCGCGATGCTCGGCAGCCTGCCGAGCGTATTGATCGTGCCGCCGACCTCCCCGGCGAATTCGGTGAAGGACCTGGTCGCGATGCTGAAGGCGAAGCCCGGCCAGTACAACTACGCCACCGCCGGCGTGGGTAGCGGCGCGCACGTCAGCATCGAGAAATTCAATGTCGCGGCCGGCGTGAAGGCGCTGCACGTACCTCTCAAGGGCACGCCGCCGATCCTGACCGAGACGATGTCCGGACGCGTCGAGTACGCCATGGTGCCCGCGGTCTCCGGCATGGGTCCGGTGCGCGACGGCAAGGTGAAGCCGCTCGCCGTGACCACCAGCAAGCGCGTGGCGGCGCTTCCCAATGTCCCGACCCTCGGCGAGGCCGGCTTTCCCGGCGGCGAGTCGACTTTCTGGCTCGCGCTGCTCGCGCCGGTGAAGACGCCGGCCGAAATCGTCAACAAGGTCAACGCGGAGGTCGGGCGCGCGTTGAACTCCCACGACGTGATGGAGCGGCTGGCCAAGCTCGGCACCGAGCCGATGTCGATGACACCGGCCGAGGCCGACGCATTCATCCGCCGCGAATACGAGGACCTGGGCAACGTGATGCGCGCCGCCGGCCTCACGCCGCAATAAATGGAGGAGTGATGAAGCAGCTGGTCGCGTTTTTTCTCGCGCTGTTCGCGTCCGCCGCGCTCGCGCAGGGTTACCCGAACAAGCCGGTGCGCCTGGTGGTGGCATTCACGCCGGGCAGCTCGACCGACATCATCGGCCGCGCGGTGGCGGCGAAGCTGCAGGAGATGTGGGGCCAGCCGGTGGTGGTCGAGAACCGCGCCGGCGCCGGCGGCACGGTCGGTTCCGAGTTCGTGCTGCGCTCGGACGCGGACGGCTACACCCTGCTCGCCAATTCTTCCGCGCATGCCGCCAACCCCGGCATCTACAAAGACATGCGCTACGACACGATGCGCGACTTCGTCAATCTGGCGCTGCTCGGCGGCGGGCCGAACGTGCTGATCGCGGCGCCGGAGTCGGGCTGGAAGAGCCTCGGCGACTTCGTCAAGGCGGCGAAGGCCAGCCCGGGCAAGCTGAATTTCTCCTCCGCCGGCATCGGCAGCGGGACGCATTTCAATCTCGAGAAGCTCAAGATCGTCACCGGTATCGACGTGGTGCACGTGCCGTACAAGGGCACGCCCGAGGCGATCGGCGACACCATCGCGGGGCGGGTGTGCTGCTACTGGGCGCCGCTCAACGCCGCGCTGCCGCACGTGAGCGGTGGCAAGGCGGTGGCGCTGGCGGTTTCATCGGCGCAGCGCTCGCCGCTTCTGCCGAACGTACCGAGCGTGGCGGAGCAGGGCTATCCCGGGTTCGATTACACGCTGTGGGTGGGGCTCTGGGGCCCTGCGAAGATGCCCGCCGACGTCGCCGCGAAGATCAACAAGGACGTGAACGCGGCACTCGCCAGCCCTGACCTGCGCGAGCGGCTGACCAAGCTCGGCACCGTGCCGGGCAACCTGACGATTCCGCAGTTCACGGATTTCGTCAGGAAGGAAATCGACGAGACCAAAACCATCCTCCAAGCCGCCGGAATCAAACCCCAATGAAAAAACTGTTCACCTTCGCAGCACTTGCGCTCATCGCCGGCCACGCGCTGGCGCAATATCCCAACAAGGCCGTGCACGTGATCGTTTCGTTCACGCCCGGCAGCTCCACCGACATCGTCGGCCGCATCGTGATGGCCAAGGTGTCGGAGTACTGGGGCCAGCCGGTGGTCGTGGAGAACCGCGGCGGCGCCGGCGGCTCGATCGGCTCGGCGGTGGTCGCCAAGGCCGCGCCCGATGGCTACCAGCTGCTCATCAACTCCAACGCGCATTCGGTCAACCCGGCGATCTACGCCAAGCTGCCGTACGACACCACCAAGGACTTCACCGAGATCGCGCCGCTCGCGATCCAGCCGAACGTGCTGGTGGTGAATGCCAATTCCGCCTACAAGACGCTGATGGACCTGGTGAACGAAGCCAAGGCCAAGCCTGGCAGCATCAACTGGGGCCACGCCGGCATCGGCAGCGGCACGCACCTCAACACCGAGCGCTTCATCGCCGCTTCCGGCATCAAAGTGACGCAGGTGCCGTTCAAGGGCACGCCCGAAGTGTTCGCGGCCATGTTCAGCGGCGACGTGAACGCGTATTGGGCGCCGATTTCCGCCGCGATGTCGAGCATCAAGAGCGGCAGGCTGCGCCCGCTCGCGGTCAGCACCGCCAAGCGCAATCCGACGCTGCCCGATGTGCCGACCACCGGCGAAGCGGGCGTGAAGGGCGCAGACTCCCCGCTCTGGTTCGGCGTCTGGGGCCCGGCCGGCCTGCCTGCCGACATCGTGAACAAGATCAACGCCGATGTGCGAAAAGCGCTGCAGGATCCGACGGTGAAGGAGCGGCTGCAGAACGGCGGGAACGAGACTATGGATATGTCGCCGCAGGAATTTGCACGCTTCGTGCGCAGCGAGATTGACGTCTATCAGAAGGTCATCAAGGACGCCGGGATAAAGCCGCAATAAGCGCGGCAAAAAACCGCATAGGCCTCCCCGCCCAAATCGAGCAAGAATGGCGGGGATGTCGTCAACTCATTTCAAGGGGAGAACCATGAAAGCAATTTCATTCGCAGCGGCAGCCGCGCTCGCGGTGTTGACCTCGGGTTGCGCGGGGTTGATGCGCGACGCGCCGAGCCAGCAGGTGACGCAGCCGGCGCCCGACAAGGCCAAGGTCGTGTTCATGCGCTCGTCCATGGTCGGGGCGGCGATCGGCTGCGACCTGTTCGAGGTGGTCAACGGCGAGCTGAAATTCATCGGTCAGCTGCCGACCGGCAACAAGGTGGTGTACGAAACGACGCCCGGCAAGAAAGTGTTCATGGCTTACGGCACCGCCGCGGACTACATGCTGGCCGAGCTGGCGCCCGGCAAGACTTACTACTCGGTGGTGCGGCCCAACTGGGGTACCGGCGGCTTCGCACCGACGCCGATCCGCGACCCGAGGGGCTCCGAGGCACAGGGCTGGATCTCGGGCACCAAGGCGATCGAGCTCAACGAGAAGGAAGGCGCAGCGTGGTTTGCCGAGAACAAGCAGCGCCTGCAGGGCATCCACGCCGAGTACTGGAGTCGCTTCGAGAAGAAGAACGCGAACGAAAAGGCGGAGCGCACGCTCCTGCCGCAGGACGGGCAGTAGGCGAGCGGTGAAGCGGGCGCGGCGCTAGGCCGCGCTCGCCAGGCGCTTCAGCGGCACGCCGCTGAGGCGCTGCAGCTCCGGGAAGTCGAGTCCCTCGACCATGTCGACGACGTGCAGGCCGTCGGGCTTCACGTCGATCACCGCGAGATCGGTATAGATGCGATCGACACAGCGCGCCCCGGTCAGCGGGTAGCTGCAGCGCTCGACGATCTTGCTCTCGCCGTTCTTGGTGAGGTGCTCCATCATCACCAGAACCTTTTTCGCGCCGACGGCGAGGTCCATCGCACCGCCCACCGCCGGAATCGCGTCGGCGCCGCCGGTATGCCAGTTGGCGAGGTCGCCCGCCACCGAGACCTGGAACGCGCCGAGGATCGCGAAGTCGAGATGGCGGCCGCGGATCATGGCGAACGAGTCGGCGTGGTGGAAGTACGCGCCGCCGGTGAGCAGCGTGACCGGCTCCTTGCCGGCGTTCATCAGGTCCTCGTCCTCCATGCCCGGCGCCGGCTTCGGGCCCACGCCCAGGATGCCGTTTTCGCTGTGCAGGATGATCTCGCGGCCCTTGGGGAGATAGTCCGCGACCAGGGTCGGCAGGCCGATGCCGAGATTCACGTAAGCACCTTCCGGAATGTCGCGCGCCACGCGCGCGGCCATCTGCTTGCGGTCGAGTTTTTTCATCAGTGTTTCACCACTCGTTTTACGAATATTCCCGGGGTGACGATGTGCTCCGGATCCAGCTCACCGAGCTCGACCGTCTCTCTCACCTGCACCACCGAGATTTTCGCCGCTGCTGCCATGATCGGGCCGAAGTTGCGCGCGCTCATGCGGTAAGTGAGGTTGCCCCAGCGGTCAGCGCGGTCGGCCTTGATCAGCGCATAGTCGGCGTGGATCGGATATTCGAGCACGTAGTCGCGCTCGCCGATGCGCCGCGTCTCCTTGCCCTCGGCGAGCCGGGTGCCGAACGCGGTCGGCGTATAGAACGCGCCGATGCCGGCGCCCGCGGCGCGGATGCGCTCGGCGAGCGTGCCCTGCGGCACCAGCTCGAGCTCGATCTCGCCCGCGCGGTACGCCTTGTCGAAGTGCCACGAGTCGGCCTGGCGCGGAAACGAGCACAGGATCTTGCGTACGCGCTTCGCAGCGATGAGCGCGGCGAGCCCGCTGTCGGCGTTGCCGGCGTTGTTGTTGACGATGGTGAGCCCGCGCGCGCCCTGTTGGATCAGCGCGTCGATCAGCGCCGAAGGCATGCCCGCGTTGCCGAAGCCGTGAATCATCACCGTGGCGCCGTCGGGCACGTCGGCCAGCGCGGCCTCGGGGGAGGCGACGAATTTATTGATCATGGGGCCGTGAATTATGGCATTGCGGCGTTGGCCCTCTGTCCTGAGAAGGCACTTTCATTACCTTGCCTAACTCATTGAAAATAAATGACGTAATGTTGCGAATTCTTTGCTTTCAAAAGGATAGCTAAGTCCTTGTTGGACTTGGAAAAACCAGCTTGACCCTGCAAGATTTTGGCCGTAAAGTGGCAAAAGGTAGGAGATAGTGGCGCAAAAAGCCATATGGGAACAGCGTTTCACGGAGCCGCGGTCATCACTCTCGACGCGAAGGGACGCATCGCCGTCCCCACGCGCCATCGTGGTGCATTGCTCGACGGCGCGAAAACCCTGGTCCTCACCGCGCATCCCGAGGGCTGCGTGTTGATCTACCCCGAGGCCGCGTGGGAACCGGTGCGCGCGCAGGTGGAAAGCTTTCCCGCGTTTCATCCGCAGGCGAGCTGGTGGAAGCGGCTGCTGCTCGGCTTCGAGGAGCACGTCGAGCCCGACGGCTCCGGCCGCGTGCTGCTGACGCCCGCGTTGCGCCAGCACGCCAAGCTCGAGCGCGACGCGATGATGGTCGGCCAGGGGCGCTATTTCGAGCTGTGGGATTCCGGCGTCTGGTCCGCGAAGCTCGGCCAGGCATTCACCGGAACTGCGACGCCGCCCGCCGGCATCGAAGGATTTTCGCTGTGAGGCCGGCCGATGCACCAGAGCGTTCTAGCCACCGAAGCGATCGAGGCGCTGGCCATCCGGCCCGACGGCATCTACGTGGACGGCACCTTCGGCCGCGGCGGCCACACCCGGCTGATCCTCGAGCGGCTCGGGCCGCGGGGACGACTCATCGCACTCGATCGCGATCCGCAGGCGGCAGCCGCCGCTTCGGCGATCGCCGATCCGAGGTTCACCTTCGTGCACACCAACTTCGCCAACCTCGCGCGCGCGCTGGATGACGCCGGCGCGGCCGCGGCCCACGGCATGCTCTTCGATCTGGGCGTGTCGTCGCCGCAGCTCGACGATGCCGCGCGCGGCTTCTCGTTCCGCCACGACGGGCCGCTCGACATGCGCATGGACCCGACGCAGGGGATGTCGGCCGCCGACTGGCTGGCCGGCGCAGAACAACAAGAAATCGAGGGGGTAATCAGGGACTATGGCGAAGAACGGTTTGCTAAACAGATTGCAGCGGCGCTTGTTGCTGCTCGCCGCCGCGAACCGATCGTCCGTACCCGGCAACTTGCCGAGCTCGTGGCTCAGGCGGTCCGTACACGCGAGCCGGGCCAGGACCCGGCGACGCGCACCTTTCAGGCTCTACGGATTCACGTCAATCGGGAGCTTGAGGAAGTGTCGGTGATGCTGCCCCAGGCTGTGGCGCGCCTCGCGCCGCAGGGGCGGCTCGCGGTGATCAGCTTCCATTCGCTGGAGGACCGCATCGTCAAGCGGTTCCTGCAGGCGGCGGCGCGCCCGGAAATGCCCCGGCGGTTGCCGCTGAAAGCCAGCGAAATGCCACAACCAGTGCTTACGCTGTCGGGACGAGCAGTGCGCGCGTCCCGTGAAGAGACAACAAGAAATCCGCGGGCGCGAAGCGCCACCCTCCGGGTGGCCGAGCGTACTGCGGTCCCCTATTCGCAGTCCCGAATCGAGCCCGGCGCGCGGTGGCGAAACTGAACCTCCTCCTCCTCGCGGTTCTCGTCGCCTGCGCGCTCGGGCTCGTCACTTCGCAGCACAAGGGGCGGCGCGCCTTCTCGCAGCTCGAGCGCGAGCAGGCCGTCGCGCGCGAGCTCGAGGCGGACTACGGCCGCCTGCAGCTCGAGGCCAGCACCTGGGGGCTGCACTCGCGGGTCGAAAAGCTCGCCACGCGCTCGCTCGGCCTGCGCGCGGCCGACCCGCGGCGCGTGCGCCTCGTCGGACGAGATACCGGTCGGTGAGCAGAGCGGCGCAGGGCCTGGTGCGCCTGCCCGTGTGGCGCGCACGCGTGGTGCTGATCGTGCTCGGCGCCGGCTTCGCCGTGCTCGCCGGGCGCGCGGTCTGGCTGCAGGCGATGGAAACCGACTTCCTCCAGGAAAAGGGTGAGGCGCGCTACTCGCGCGTAATGGAGATCGCGGCGACGCGGGGACGCGTGCTCGATCGCAACGGCGAGGCGCTCGCGGTGTCGACGCCGGTGAAGTCGGTCTGGGCGATTCCGGGCGACGTCGACGCCGGCGACCGCGAGCGGCGCAAGCTCGCCTCGCTGCTGGCGATGCAGAAAATCGAGCTCGACAAGCGCCTGGGCGACGGCTCACGCGACTTCGTCTACCTCAAGCGGCAGATCGCGCCGGAGGCCGCGGCGGCGGTGCAGCAGCTCGGGTTGAAAGGCATCCACCAGCACGTCGAATACCGGCGCTACTACCCGGGCGGTGAAGTGACCGCTCACGTAATCGGCTTTACCGGCGTCGACGACTCGGGGCAGGAGGGAATCGAGCTCGCGCACCAGGACACCCTCGGCGGCAAGGCCGGCAGCCGGCGCGTGATCCGCGATCGCCTGGGCCGCATCGTCGAGGACGTCGGCTCGATCCACGCCGCGCAGGACGGCAGCGACTTCACGCTGTCGATCGACAGCAAGATCCAGAGCCTCGCGTTCGGCGCGCTGAAGAGCGCGGTCGAGCGCCATCGCGCCAAGGCGGGGGCGGTGATCGTGGTCGACGTACGCACCGGCGAAGTCCTCGCGCTCGCCAACATGCCGTCGTACAACCCGAACAACCGCGCGCGTCTCACCGGCGCGCAGCTGCGCAACCGCGTGATCACCGATCTGTTCGAGCCGGGCTCGACGCTCAAGCCGTTCACCGTGGCGCTTGCGCTCGAGACCGGAAAAATCACGCCACGCACCGTGGTGGAAACCGGTGCGGGCCGCCTGACGATGGCGCAGTACACCATCCGCGATGTGCACCCGGGGGGCACGCAGAGCGTGGCGCAGGTCCTGGCCCGCTCTTCCAACGTGGGGATGGCCAAGATTGCGCTATCGCTGCCGCGCGAGTCGATGTACGACCTGTTCCGTCGCGTTGGATTCGGCAGCGCACCCGAGCTCGGCTTCCCCGGCGCCGCCGCCGGCAAGCTGCGCCCCTATAAGACCTGGCGACCCGTGGAGCAAGCGACGCTGGGGTATGGCATGGGCATGTCCCTCAGCCTGGCCCAGCTCGCGCGCGCCTACACCGTGTTTGCCCGCGACGGGGAATTGGTGCCGCTCACGCTGGTCAAAACCGGTACCGAGGTCAGCGGGGAAAAAGTCCTGTCGGCCGGCGCCGCGCGCGCGGTGCGCGCGATGCTCGAGCTGGCGGTGCAGCCCGGTTCCACCGGACCGCGCGCCCGTGTCATGGGCTGGCGGGTCGCCGGCAAGACCGGCACCGCGCACAAGCAGGAGAACGGCAGCTACGCACCCGACAAATACCTCTCGTCCTTCGTCGGCCTGGCCCCGGTCAGCGCGCCGCGCCTGGTGGTGGCGGTGATGCTCGACGAGCCCTCGGCCGGGCAGCACTACGGCGGCGCGGTCGCCGCGCCGGTGTTCTCGCAGGTGATGCAGGGCGCGCTGCGCCTGCTCAACGTCCCGCACGACGGCCCGCTCGAGCTGCCGGGCGAAGCCGAAGAGGCGAAGGAGAGCACCTGAGATGGAATCCGCGTGGACCCGCTGCGTAGCCTCGCCGCGCAGGGCGCGATGATCGAGCGGCTCTCGTCCGACAGCCGGCGCTGCGCACCCGGCGTGGCTTTTCTCGCCTATCCCGGCGAGAAGGCCGACGGGCGCGCGCACATTGAAGATGCAGTCGGCCGCGGGGCGTCGGCGGTGCTCTGGGAAAAGCAGGGGTTTTCCTGGGAGGCCCGGTGGCGCGTGCCGAACGTTCCGGTTGGCGAGCTGAAGCAGCAGGCGGGCGTGCTCGCGCACGAGTTCTACGGCCGTCCGTCCGAGGCGCTCTGGGTGTGCGGCGTGACCGGCACCAACGGCAAGACCTCCTGCAGCCAGTGGATCGCCGCCGCGCTCGACCGGCGCGGCACCAAAGCCGGCGTGATCGGCACGCTCGGCAGCGGATTTCCCGGCGCGCTGACACCGCTTGCCAACACGACCCCCGACGCGCTCGAGCTGCATTTCACGCTCAAGCAGCTGCGTTCGGGCGGAGCAAAGGCGGTTGCGATGGAAGTTTCATCGCACGGTCTGGTACAAGGACGAGTCAACGGCGTGCAATTCGCCTGCGCGCTGTTCACCAACCTTTCGCACGACCATCTCGACTATCACGGCTCGATGCAGGCTTATGGCGCCGCGAAGGCGCGGCTGTTCGAAACGCCGGGCCTGCAGTGCGCGGTGCTGAACCTCGACGACGAGCTGGGCGTGGCGCTCGCCCGGCGGCTCGCCGTGGAGAAGCGCCGCCGCGTGCGCACCATCGGCTACAGCCTCCAGCCACGCGACGCCCCGGTCGATCGGGCGATCGTCGCCGACGCGCGCGTGCGCAGTCCGGCGCCGGGACGTTTCAACCTGTCGAACGCGCTCGGCGTGATCGGCTGCCTGCTGGCGAAAGGAATCGCGTACGACGAAGCCGTCACCCTGGTCGCCTCGCTGCCGCCGGTGCCCGGGCGCATGCAGGCGGTCGGCGACGAGCCGCTGGTGGTCATCGACTACGCGCACACGCCCGATGCGCTCGACAACGTGCTGCGCTCGCTGCGCCCGGTGGCGAGCGCCCGCGGCGGAAGCCTGGCGGTGGTGTTTGGCGCCGGCGGCGACCGCGATCCGAGCAAGCGCGCACCGATGGGCGCGATCGCCGCGCAGCTCGCCGACCGCGTGCTGATCACTTCCGACAATCCGCGCAGTGAAGATCCTCTGGCGATCATCGAAGCCGTGCGCCGAGGCGCCCCCGGCTGCGATGCCGAAGTGGATCGCGCCCGCGCCATCGAGCAGGTGATCCTGCAGTCGAAGAAAAGCGATGTCGTCCTCATCGCCGGCAAGGGACACGAGAACTACCAGGAGATCGCCGGCCAGCGCACGCACTTTTCCGACGAAGAACAGGCGCGCGCGGCGCTGATGAAGAGGCAGAAGGCAGGAGGAGCGGATTGATGCGCCTCGCTGAAGCCGCTGCCGCGCTCGGCGGCCGCGCGAGCGGCGGCGACGCGCTGTTCACCGGCGTCTCCACCGACAGCCGCAGCCTGCGCAAGGGCGATCTGTTCGTCGCTTTGCGCGGCGAGCGCTTCGACGGTCACGAGTTTCTCAAGGCCGCAGCCGCCGCCCGAGCGGCGGCGACGATGGTCGATAGCCGCTATCGCGGCGAATATCCGGTACCGGCGCTGGTGGTGGAAGACACCAAGCGCGCGCTCGGCGACCTGGCGCGCTACTGGCGCGCCCGCTTCCAGCCTGCGCTGGTCGCGATCTGCGGGTCCAACGGCAAAACCACCGTGAAGGAGATGCTCGCCGCGATCCTGCGCGCGCATGCCGGCACGGGAGAGCAAGCGCACGCGGTGCTCGCCACGCGCGGCAACCTGAACAACGACATCGGCCTGCCGCTGACGCTGCTCGGCCTGCGCCATACGCACCGCTGGTGCGCGATCGAGCTCGGCATGAATCACAAGGGCGAGATCGCCTACCTGGCCGGCATCGCCCGGCCGACCGCAGCGCTGGTCAACAACGCGCAACGCGAGCACCTCGAGTTCATGCGCTCGGTGGAGGAGGTCGCGGCGGAGAATGCCTCGGTGTACGAGGCGCTGCCGGCCGACGGCGTCGCCGTGATCAACGCCGACGATGCGCACGCCCCTTTCTTCCGCAGCCGCGCCGGCAAGCGCTGCACGGTCGAATTTGGCCTCGAGCAGGGCGCGGTGAGCGGGCGCTACAAGCTCGAGCGCCTGATGAGCGAGCTGCGCGTGCGCACGCCGGCGGGCGAGGCCGACGCCACGCTGGCGATCCCTGGCATCCACAACGTGCGCAACGCGCTCGCCGCCGCGGCGTGCGCGCATGCCGTCGGCATCAAGACTTCGACCATCGCCGAGGGGCTGACCGCGTTCCGTCCCTATACCGGCCGCCTGCAGGTAAAGCGCGCGGCGAGCGGCGCCACCGTGATCGACGACAGCTACAACGCCAACCCCGATTCCGTGCGCGCCGCGATCGACGTTCTCGCTTCGAGCCCCGCCCCGACCGCGCTGGTGCTCGGCGACATGGGCGAGGTCGGCGAGCGCGGCGCCGAGTTCCACCGCGAGGTGGGCGAATACGCGCGCGCCAAGGGTGTGACGCAGCTGCTCGCGATGGGTGATGCGACGCGCGAAACCGTCAGCGCTTTCGGCCAGGGTGCACGCCATTTCGCGGCTGTGGACGAGCTGGTGCGCGAGATCCAGGCAAGAACCATTCTGGTCAAGGGCTCGAGGTTCATGAAGATGGAGCGCGTCGTCGCCGCGCTGACCGGCACCACCGAGGGAGGGCACTGATGCTGCTCGAGCTTGCGCAATGGCTCGCCAAGGACTTCCGGCTATTCAACGTGTTCAACTACATCACGCTGCGCGCGGTGCTCGCCTGCCTCACCGCGCTCGCGGTGTCGCTGATCCTCGGTCCCTATGTGATCCGCAAGCTCACCGCGTACAAGATCGGCCAGTCGGTGCGCGACGACGGGCCGCGCTCGCACCTCACCAAGGCCGGCACCCCGACCATGGGTGGCGCGCTGATCCTGGTGTCGATCTGCCTCACCACGCTGCTGTGGGGCGACCTGTCGAACCGCCTGATGTGGGTGGTACTGCTGGTGACGCTGGCCTTCGGCACCGTCGGCTGGATCGACGACTATCGCAAGGTCGTGCACCGCAATCCGAAAGGCCTGCCGGCGCGCTGGAAATTCTTCTGGCAGGCGGTGATCGGCCTGTCGGCCGCGATCTATCTCGGCTACCTGTCGCAGTCGATGCCGGCGCTCAACGAGCTGATCGTGCCGTTCTTCAAGCACGTCGCCTATCCGCTCGGCGCCATCGGCTTCGTCCTGCTCACCTTCTTCGTCATTGTCGGCACCTCGAATGCCGTGAACCTGACCGACGGCCTCGACGGCCTGGCGATCATGCCCACCGTCATGGTGGGCAGCGCGCTCGGTATCTTCGCCTACGTCGCCGGTCATGCCGTGTTCTCGAAGTATCTCGGGCTGCCGTACATCCAGGGCGCGGGCGAGCTGGCGGTGATCTGCGGCGCGCTCGCCGGCGCGGGCCTCGGCTTCCTCTGGTTCAACGCCTATCCGGCGGAAGTGTTCATGGGCGACGTCGGCGCGCTCGCGCTCGGCGCCGCGCTCGGCACCATCGCCGTCATCATCCGACAGGAGATCGTGCTGTTCATCATGGGCGGCGTGTTCGTCGCCGAGACCCTGTCGGTGATGATCCAGGTGGTGTACTTCAAATGGACCGGCGGCAAGCGCATCTTCCGCATGGCGCCGCTGCACCACCACTACGAGCTGGAAGGCTGGAAGGAGAGCCAGGTCGTGGTGCGGTTCTGGATCATCACCATGATGCTGGTGCTGTTCGGCCTGTCGACGCTCAAGCTCCGATGATGCGCGAAC
>Ga0310890_10000296_pt1 | contig 15445 bp, 14 predicted proteins | sample T20D3metaG_FD_203751 | JGI IMG/M metagenome (GOLD analysis project Ga0310890, IMG submission 203751) | Lab incubated soil microbial communities from West Virginia University Organic Research Farm, Morgantown, WV, United States - T20D3 | ecosystem: Environmental > Terrestrial > Soil >... | reverse complement strand
GAGTAAAATAAGTCAAAGATTCATCACCTTAAGATGTTTGGGGTAATGAATAATTCGATTTTAACCCCTTTGTATTATTTAATAACATATCTTAACGCAAAATTAGAAATCGAAACATTAGGAATGGTACAATGTTGCATACTGCTAAGAAAAAATATAGTAGGCTAGATGAATTTTTTTATATTTTACAGAATGTATCTAAAATTAATAACATAGAAAGAATTTCTGTCGTGAAATAAAAAGGTAAAGGTGAGTTATATTTACCGTCCAGAATGAGCTTCCAACCATGAATACAAATCCTTCAAAACATATTCAGGTATGGGTCCACTTTCTGTTGTCCATCGACTTGAAGGATAGAAATGATGTCCTAGGTCTGGATAAGTTATCAGAATGTGGATCAGGGTGATTCAATTCAGATAACTTTTGTTCTAGAAGAAATGCTAGTTGAACCCGACTTCCTGGATCGTTTTGTCCATGGAGAATTAGAATGTCAGTAGATGAGGATACATTATCTAAGATACTTAAGGTTGAACTTAAATTAACAATCGAACCTAAATAAATGGGACAGGGTCCTGCCATGGGATTTTCGTATTTTGTTCCTTCAAATGACTTTTCCATTCTCTTCTCAAGAACCGGTTTAAATTCGGTAAGGATATTTACATATCGATCTTTACTAATATTGGATACCGATTTTGAAAGTTCAGTACTGGTATTATCTGTGATAGTCGGAGAGAGAATTAAACTGGTATTTCCGCCAACCATACTTTGGAATATTTGATCTTGTAATGCTTCCTGCAACGAAAAAGATCCATTATGATTCTTATCTAATACTATCTTAGCGTATTCAACTGGGAATCCAACAAACCCATAGTATATCTGATCCCTTGGGTTCTCAATTCTTGGAGCCATAAGGATAATGTTGTCAAATTTAGTAGTTGGATTATCTGCCGCAAGTCTTGTAACAATTTCACCTCCCTCACTATGTCCAATTAAGCTTATCTTAGTGCTATTAACTTCGGGTTGTTGCATTAGCACATTTACAGCTTTCTTTGCATCTTGCTTTGGATCATTGTATGTTAATTTTCCCCATAAATTATTGTTAATAATTGTGTTATTTTCGCCTATACCCCTCTTATCGTATTTAAGAACGACAAACCCCCTTTCTGATAAAAATTGTCCAATTTGCCAAAATAGTTTAGCGTTCTCGCCTGCAGTGTAGTTCATATCCGCTGGTCCTCCCCCAGGAACAAGGAGAACGGCCGGATTTGGTCCTTTACCTATTGCGGGATAAGATAGCTGAGCATTTGTGAAGATTCCATTGTCAAGATCCAGAGTTAGATTTCTATTTTTCACAACTTGAAGATCTGATTGAGCTCAGATGTTTGAAAACAGAGGCTCATTAAACGATAATGAACATATAGATAAAATCAATAACATACCAAAAAATGTCCATAAAACTATGAGAGTTGATAACATAAACTTTTTCAGAATCACTAACAATAGCAATAATCACTTGTATATAAGTAGATAGGATTCTAGCGACAATCTCTTGGTATTTTCTCAATAAGGTGGATCTTTTTATTCTCTTTCATTAAAGTTGTATTCTTTGAATTTCAGCTTAATTGAAATAGAATTTCCTGTCATCATGAAATCTTGTTGATTCGTACTAGTAATGCTTATTGCAATGCAACGCAGTTTGTATTGTCCAGCTTTACTTTTTTTTATTATCTGAAATAATCTCTGAATCTTACTAAACTAAAATCTTTTTCTACTTCTAAACTGCGATGGCTACGAAACGGTGTATTTCTTTTTCTTTTCCAAGCTTCTGCCTTATCATGTCTCATGCGCCCTGTTTACAAATGAGGATCTGCTGAAACTAAGAAAAAAATATCACCAGACATATTGCTACCTCAATGAAAATATATTCAGTTTTCAAAAATTTCTAATAACTTAAAGACTTGATATGTAGAGTACCAGAACCATATGGTGCGTACACATTCTAATACCAGAGCTAGTTACAAGAAAAAAGCCGTTTAAGAAGTATTATTGATTTAATGTTTCTGACGGCTCGATAACTACATTGCCCTGTACAATGACTAAATATATGGGATCACCATGGAGATCAAATTTTGATGTTTTAGACACCTTTGTTACCATTGGCTGTACTTTAATATTTGCTCCATCATCGGTAATGTATTCATTCCAATCCTGAGTTATTATAGTATAACGAACATCATGTGTTATCGATTGTTGCAATTCGGATGGAGAATAAACTTTGGCATCTGGTTGACCTCTCTCATTTGATAATACCACAATTATATTTTGAACATCAATTTTGTAATCAGAATTTTTTTTCCGAATTTTAGTGGCAATTAATTTAATCTTTAATATCGAGCTATCCGATAAATTGTATCTACTCCAGTCTTCTTTTAAAACAGTAGAGTCCAATGGAGGTCTTAAGAAACTGTCCATTTAATTTTATGCTCATTTGGTTGTTATTAAATTCAGTGCTATACCGGATTATTTGAGGTATTGTTGGATATTTCCATCAAAAGTAAGATTATCAAGTTTTGTTTTTACCCCGTTATTTTGATTCTTCTATACAATTTATTTTGATTTAGTTTGCTGAGGGAAAGCCAATTTATTAAGATGGACTGATTAGTAGTTTCAACCTAGATGTCTTTAATTGCTATTGGCAGATTTATTTCCGTATGTGATACCAAAAATAGGTATACTTCAATAAGATTTAAATTAAAGAATTCTCTGAATCCGAGGAACTTATTACAAAAGAAAAAGACTTGAAAATTTGATCATTCTATGTTGTTCATCAAATCTAATGAGGTATTTGACATTTAGATGGACAGGTTGGTAAGTTTGTATGGGTCCATATTGGAGTTAAGACCATTAGATATGGATTTTGAAAAGTTAGTTAATAAGATAAAAAAGTCACTAATGACTAACTATTAGATTACCGCCCATAGGAATTTTCATGATTTTTAGGGTAGGGAAATGGTGCAGTCACCATTAATTTCTTGTTTAACTATTAATCCCTGATGTTCGAGTGAGTCAATCATTTGAATTAATGGTATTACTCCTAATCTATTACTATATCGTTTTTTGAGACTATTGAAAGTTATGTGATCTGTATGGAGTGTCAGATCCGTTATCATGGATAGAAATGATTGCGAATACTTCTCCAAATCATTTCTTGATAAAATCCCAAAGGTTTCTGGGGACACCCTATAGTGTTCTGAAACTCTATATATCCCATCATAGCTGATGTTTATTTCGTCTTTTTCAATCCAACCCGTCAATTTCTCTTGAACAAGAATAGGTAGGATGTTATCCTTAAACGCTATCTCTGTAATAGGAAAATCAGTATCATCGTCTTCAAATTCCATCCAAACTTTCATAAATTTGACTTTTTTTCGGACATCGCCGTTGACTGTTTCAGCTAACTTTTTAAGGAAACTAAAAACTTGGAATTGTTCCGCATAATCAAGTTCTGAAACCTTCATTATTTAAAATTCCTTGAATATCATTACTTTTAAAGATGAGTGATATGATGCTTGGGCTAGAAATATCCCCTCTACCATTAAGGCCCTAGTAACTGTTGTCGGCCAAATTTTCCTTTGAAATTCTAGATCCGGTTCTGCAAGTCTGTTACCTAAGGCTACGCCACCTATGAAACCCATTATTGCGACAAGCGGCACTATGACATTAAGAAGATTTCCATTACAAATTGCAAGTCCAAGAAGAACAGTATTACCTGTTAACACAGATGCGAAAACATTGAGTTCTATGAAACTTATAGCATCCATGAACCCTGACATAGATGCATGAGCAACTAACCGTATATTTCGCAAATACAAAGTTTGGGTTTTAGCATAAGGGACATCTGCTGGCAACTTAGATGAATTCTTTGCAGGTATCTTATCTGAAGGGTTATTCATTATCGACTTTGATAATATTAAGTACTAAGAGATAAAAGAATTAAGAACGCTAGTCTATTCCTTTTCAAAGATTGATATCAAACTATCATTTGATATCAATCTTTGAATCACTAATTTTCAAAACAAAAACCGCTTACCTAACCTATGGAGGTATCTCAGGATTACTACGGACCTTGCTAAATATTGTGAAATCTTTTTTAGCAGGATAAATTCTTAAGCAAACGATTATCTTAATTCACCATTATTGTTTGGACAAGAATGATCAAGTGATGGATTGCAGCTCCTAAAATTGTAAGGTAATTTTAAAGATAGTGAGAAGATTTACTATACTGATGAACTAAATTCATATTTTGACTAGGCCGCCCTGCTGATATAAACAATCCACTCTTTCAATCATATATTGGACTATTCTAGCCATTTCACTCTGTCGATTTGAAGAATCTAAGTAGAAAACAAGCTAGGTTAGAATTCGTGCAGCTGTTCGACACTAGAATCAAACACATATCCGTCTGACTATATTATATTATTTAATAAATCTATGTTATTTTTATGAATTTTATAATAAATAAATATTTTATTCATATTGTCATAAGATAGTGATACGTTTATTTACTTTTTTGGATAAATATGAATAACCTAGAAAATAGAAATAAGGCTACATTCATGTCATAAATAATGCCGCAGTAAGAACTATGGCAACGAAGGGTACGTCGCAAACTACTTTCTATCGTTGAAGCTATGGTTCCCTGCGAAAATTTATGGAAAACATGAGGTTAGGCAGAACAAGATGATGATGGCGCGGTCACAAGTCTAATGACGCCTTTTTACTATTTTCTAGGATTGTATAAAGAATCACAATAGATAGGCTATTTGTACTTTATATTTGTAGCATGAAATGTATGGTAAATATAGAGAATGAATACCGATACGAGTGAAATAGAACGTCATTATCCTCTGACTCCTGATTTGATAATACATAGGATAATCAATGGTATGTGGCAAGTCGCAGGAGGACACGGGTATATCGATCAGGAGTCGGCAATTGAAGACATGATAAAATATCATGAAGCTGGATTCACAAGTTGGGATCTTGCAGATATCTATGGCCCTGCGGAAGATTTTGTTGGACAGTTCCGCAGGAGATTGTCAGAGATAAAAGGAGGGGGAGAACTCGATAGAATTCAGGCATTGACAAAATGGGTACCGCATCCAGGAAGAATAGAATATTCTAACGTTAAAGAAAATATTCAAAAATCACTCTCAAGAATGCGGGTTGACTCTCTTGATTTGCTTCAATTTCATTGGTGGGATTATAATAATCCGTATTATATGGATGCTCTCAAATATCTGTCAGACCTACGTGATGAAGGACTAATCAAGCATATAGGCCTTACAAATTTTGATACCGAACGTATGCAAATCATGATGGATTCAGGATTGCAAATTGTATCAAACCAAATTCAATATTCGATCATAGATCGTAGACCTGAGGTAAAAATGGTACAATTTTGCAACGAACATAATATCAAGCTACTAGCCTACGGAAGCCTGTGCGGAGGGCTGTTGTCAGAACGATATCTTGGAAAAATACAAGAACCATCTGCTTTTGATCTAGATACATTGAGCCTGAAAAAATACAAGAAGATGATAGATACATGGGGCGGATGGGGTTTATTTCAGAAACTTTTATCCACCTTGAACGAAGTATCACAAAAACACAATGTGAGTATTGCTAATGTAGCAACTCGATATATCCTGCAGAAACCTGCAGTGGCCGGTGCCATTATCGGTGTTAGGCTTGGGATATCTGATCATAGAAATAGTAATGCTCAGGTATTCAACTTCAGTTTGGACAAGTCTGACATTGATATTATAGATACCGTATGCACAAAGTCAAATAACCTATTTGACATGGTAGGAGATTGTGGTGACGAGTATAGATATCCATTTTAGAGAATCCTGTTCCTCTCAATCATTATAGACCTATTAGCCATTTGAGAATAGAATACTGGGAACACTGATTTAATTTAAGTACCAGATTATCAATAATGATAAATGGGCGGGGAGGGGATTTTTTTTAATTGATTAGATTTTTAATCCTATTTTATTATGTCAAATAGATATTATAATGGATATTGGATATTAAGATATCAGCCGGTTTCACTTTCTTATTGAAAATCAAAAACAATGGGAAAAAATATGATTAATAAATGATATTCGCATAGTAGTCTTTATCCTTCGTACCTGTGATAAACCTTGGTTATTATGTACCATGTCCCATCAAGTTTTATGAGCGTGTGAAAGTCTGTATAATTTGCTCCGACAGCGTCATTCTCCATGTCGACACGCAATATTGCTGTGGTTGGTGTAATAGATAGCACGTCGATTCGAGTCTTGATGTTTGGGGCAGGGCCGTTTTTTTCAACAAAGTCATAGAAATTCTTGATCGGCCCATGGAGTAACTTGTCATCGTCGAACCCGGATATCGTGGCATCCCTGTGGAAGGCCTGGGTAAGTATAGGAACGCTGCCGACGCGCAACCCTTCTACGTATAAAGCAACAGTAACGACTGCATCCTCATATTCTTGAGTAGACACATTTTTTATATTCTTTGACATTGGAATTCTTTTTCAGTGAAAATAAAGTATTTTCCGTAATAAAACTTACTATATATATAGTAAGAAATGAGAACGCGAGAAAATAGTAGATTAGTTGATTACGATGCACAAGGTGGTCCGCCGAGAATACTCAAATAATAAAGTCTTTGATTGTGTTGAATATTATTAAATAGGACGACTTACTATATTATTCATATTCCAAGATCAAAAAAATGATGATAGCAATAAGTCAGGCGAAGCATATGCGCAATCCAATAGAAAAGGGAAATATGCAACTTCCACTGAAAATCGTAGATTAGTATGGGAATATATAATCTGGCCCCTAATTTTAAAAATTAACAGAAATTATTTTACTCCAAATGAATACCACATAATCAGAGACAAAGTTTCGAAAGAAAAAAAAATTCCTACATCAAAGGTATCCGGAGGACTGGTATCACTATTGCTTAAAGGGATTATAACTCAAGACAAGAAATACTATTCAATCCATTACAAATTAATTCCCTATATGAGAATAAAATCCAAACTGGATTACGGAACTGTTTTGAGGGAAACTTGTTCTAAAAAATAAGTATAAATAGTATTGTATTGATAATTCTCCAAACCTTGCAAATAATCCTTGCTCCTTCTCGTTCTCCTTTTCTGTTTGTTCATTAATCCATAGTTATCATAACAAACTGGTAATCCGTTCACTTTGAGAAAAGGCCAGAGCTTGGTTGTCTTAAAATAAAGATGATTTTGTAAACACGGTTTATCCATTCTCGGCTGACATAATAACTACTGCACGTGATTTTATACCATTTTTCTATCTTACTACAAACCCCAAGTTTCATTCTACGTTATTCGAAATGAAAAGATATGGCGAAACTAAAGATCATTTAAACAAGTATATAGTTTTCACTTGATAACATTTTTTCACAATAATCTATAGGAAAAATCTTTTTATAGATTTATAGTGATAATAATATGATTGAATATGGTCATGGTGGGTAATTATATTCAAAAATATATACCTAAAAGAACTGAGATAGCCCTGTCCCCCAATAAAGACAAAATTAGTCAGCAATTACCTTCTTGCTGTATACCTAATTGTCATTCTTATCCCTTATCGAGGTGCACCAAGTGTTCAAGCTATTGCTGCTATGCGCATGTGTACGGTCACGATCATTCAATAGAGAATTTTGAAATACTTAAATAATTTCACCTTAATTTTATTACAAAAATACTTCATTTATTGATCAAAAAAAGATAGATAGAGATAAAAGATCTATAACAAACAATCTACAAGAATCAGGGTTTGTATAGCTACCGGTTGGGGTATCTATGAACATAGAAAAGGACATAATTTTATATCTTTTCTATAATTCTAGGATTCATTGGTTTTGAGTCCTGATTGTAAATATTTTGAGTATATTTAACTTGGGAATGTTTTCTGTTCTGTTGGTCCACTAGATTTTAGACCAGATGTCTCCTTTCTACTAAATATTGGATATTGCGCTCTTCTATTCAGTATGGGTAAATGTTTTTTGTCGAAGGGAAAAACCGGCAGCACTTTTGGAAAGTTTCAATGACAAACCAATCCATGATGTTTGAAATTATAGATGAGGGGAGAAAAAAAGATAGAACCTTTGATATAGACTCAAACCGATAACAGAATATATGACCATATCACTATTCATCTTTTTAGGTGTTATTACATTTATAGATCTGAATTTAAATATCTTGGTATGCAATGCAAAGTGTAAATGGCAAAAGACCCAGTTTGTAGTATGAACGTGGATGAAAAGACTGCAAAAACATGTATCGAAAATTGGCGGAAACAAGATATATTTATGTTCTTCTACATGCAAACAACAATTCGATAAGAATCCTTCAAAATATGGATATTGATACAAATCATGGATAAACAATTCTAAGACTAGTCAATTTCGGATATACCGTCATATTTTCTTTTTATCGATTCTATTCTGCCTCGATATTTTTCAGCATATCCTGATTTGCATGATATACAACAGAAGAATCGTTCAATATCTGCGAATTTCAGAATCTTAGGTTTACCATAGACAGGTCCATCACAGAAATCACAAGTAACGCTTATTGTTAGGCCACTTTCAATTTTTTTCTGAATTTCGCCTATCTCTTTTTTTAGTATCTTGTTCTGCGTTTTGTAACCGATGTTCTTTTTTCTTTTCACATTTTCATCAAGGTCCTGCAATTGGATGAAATTCTTTTCTTTTGACTCTACCTTATCAAAGTCAAAAATTGGTAGGATCCCCTTGATAAAACCTATGTTAACCAATCTTTCATAACGTGACTTTACGGTTGGAGTTGTTATTCTCGTCTCCCTTGATATCTTTCTAAATGACTTTCTGCCGTCCTCTAGTAGTGACCTTATGATAGATACATCAATTTCATCAAGGCTAAGTGGCATATGAAGTTGTCAATTTACTTGCTTTGTAATGATATTCTTTACATTTGTAAAAAGTAATAGCCGAAAATGTTATTAGATTTACTCAGTATTGTGGTACTCTAACAAATTTGTATCCTGATTCTTCTAATCTTTCTTTAATGTCGTGTTGAGTTATTTCCAAGGGATCAAATTCTACGATCACTGTATCTGTTATATTGTTAATATTTATTTTTTTGATTCCTTTTTTATCTTTTAATTGCTTTTCCACAATAGGTTTGCATGTAGTACAATACATTCCGACAACTTTAAAGTAGACTTTTTCCATAATATGTCAATAATTCTTTTCTTGTAATTTATTTAATTGATAGCGCTGTTAAAAAGGATGTAGACAGAGGGTCTTAGACCCAGGCATTAAAAAAGATGTAACCAAAATAAACTAATTTTACATTTGTAAAGCCTTGTTGTTATATATCTATTAATCACTACTCATTGTATGGCAAAGGACCCCATATGTGGAATGTTTGTTGAAGAAAATGAAAGTTCCATTCATCATACTAAAGACGGAATATCCTACTATTTTTGCTCGTCTCAATGTTTAGACGAATTTCTTGAACCCGAGAAGGCCCTCAAAAAATTAAAAATACATGTCCTAATAAGCATAGTATTAACCATCCCAATCGTATTGTTTAGCTTACCACATATGATTCCACAATTGGAACACCTCTATCCAATGGAAATGATGGAATATATCAATTACATACTTTTGGCTTTGGCTACTCCAATACAATTTTGGATTGGTTGGCGTTTTTACAGAGGATTCTGGGATGGTATCAAATCAAAAGCGTCAAATATGGATACGTTAATTGCTATCGGAACAACAGCCGCTTATATTTACAGCGCCATAGTTACCATCTTTCCTGGATACTTCCCATTTACAGCGGTATACTTTGAAACAAGTGCAATCATAATTACTCTTATCCTGATAGGAAGGCTGCTTGAAACTAAGACAAAAGAAAAAGCATCAGGTGCGGTTAGAAAGCTTTTAGATCTAAAACCTAGGACTGCACATGTATTGAGACCTGAAATCAGAGAAAAAAATACTGCAGGTTCCGATGCTAATAAGAATAGTAATAATCCTTTGGATGGTTCTAGACTAAAGCTAGTTTCAAAAGAATTTAGAGAACTTGAAATTCCAGTGGAAGAAATCATACAAGGCGACTTGATGATCATACGCCCAGGAGAAAGGGTTCCCACTGATGGAATGATAGTAGACGGTTCATCTTCGATAGATGAATCTGCGATAACAGGTGAAAGTATACCTGTTGACAAAGTAAAAGGCGACGAAGTAATTGGGGCAACAATTAACAAAAATGGCCTCTTAAAAGTCAAAGCAACTAAGATTGGTCAAGATACAGTATTATCTCAAATCATAACCCTGGTAGAAGAGGCCAAAACAGGTAAATCTAAACTGGAAAGAATGGTGGACCAGGTAGCAAAATATTTTGTTCCGGCTATTGTAATAATAGCAATCGGGGTATTCCTTGGTTGGTATTTTATTGGGAATGCGGGATTAACTTATTCCGTACTAGCATTTGTTTCTGTCATGATAATAGCATGTCCATGTGCTTTAGGATTGGCGACGCCAGCAGCATTAATGATGGGTGCCGCAAAGGGAGCTGAAAATGGTATTTTGTATAAAGGCGGCGAGCATATAGAAATAGCAAGTAAAGTCAATTTAGTGGTATTTGATAAAACTGGAACATTAACAGAAGGAAAACCATCTGTTACTGACATAGTAACATTTGATAATATAGATGACAACGAGTTGTTAAGACTAGCAGCGATAGGAGAATCAGGGTCTGAGCACCCTTTGGCCAAAGCTGTTATCACAAAAGCCAACGAAAAAGGAATTCATGCAGTTTCGCCTGATTCATTTGAAGCGGTAGCAGGTCATGGTCTTATAGCTAAATACTCTGATCATGACATAACGGTAGGAAATAGAAAGATAATGCTTGACAATAATATTTCAATTCCTAAAAACATTGAAAAAAGACTTTCGGAATTGGAAAAAGATGGTAAAACAACAGTACTAGTCTCACTAGACAATCATTTGTATGGATTAATTGCAATATCTGATACCATAAAGGAAGGTGCCAAAGAAGCGATTCTTGATCTAAAAAACTTGGGAGTTGAATCAATAATGCTCACTGGAGATAATGAACGGACAGCAAAGGCTGTCGCTTCCAGAATTGGTATTACCCGAATAATATCTCAGGTGTTGCCACATCAAAAAGAAGAGATCGTAAGCAGTATACAGACAAAAGAAAAAAGAGTTGTAGCAATGGTAGGTGACGGAATTAATGATGCTCCAGCTTTAGCCCGAGCAGATTTGGGAATTGCAATAGGGTCCGGAACAGATGTTGCCAAAGAAACTGGTGGTATAATATTAATTAGCAACAATATTGGAGACGTTGTAACCGCATTAGAATTAGGAAAGAAAACTGTCTCAAAAATAAAGCAGAATTTGTTCTGGGCTTTTGCTTATAATACGGGGTTAATACCTGTAGCAGCAGGTGCATTGGTTCCTATTTTGGGACTATCAGTATTTGGGTGGCTCCCAATTCTTGCTGGATTGGCAATGGCCATGAGCTCTGTCACTGTTGTTACTAATTCTCTTTTTTTGGGAAGATATAAACCAAGAACAATAAATAGACCAAAAACAAAATCAGTTTAGATGACCATTATATTATTCTTTTTTATTTATAGGATTTAAAAACAAGCATTCTTGACTTATCTGGATCTGGAGTTTAAGCCGTTGTAGACCTTTATCGGCTACTAAACCTTTAACCCTTCATATCTTTTAGTTCTCAACTTGATTATATGAAAAAAATTTGATTATACAACCCTCATCTACAGATGATATAATCCCTTTTTTAGCATATCAGTCAATTATCAATATTGGATTATACAATAATACGATAGATACTTTCTTCTATCCATACCTTGATGTCATTATTGTCAATCCTTGCATTGTCAATATTCATCGCATGGATGATACCTACTTTTAGTTAGAGTCTTGATAAATCTAATAACTTTTCAGGTTAAATAAAATCTATTGAAAGCTTAAATTTGAATTCTAAAAAGTAATGTGAAATAAGTGAACAACAAAAAAAAGGATTAGTTGTTTATTTGTCCTAATGCATTATTTCCTGTGTTAGCTTGGAATTGGAAGTTCAAGTTATTGCCAGAGAGTACAGAGCTTCCACCAGAAACTACTTGACTATTCTGTTTTGATTTTTGAGATTGGCTAATGATTTGTTTTGCTTTGTTACTCTTTTTTGCCAATGCATCTTCTGAAATTGCCAATGGGGCTAGGACCAAGGCAAGTGCGAGAACAACAGCTGTTGATACTAGTAATGTTTTATTTGTGTTCATACTTGTAAACTATAACATGATAATTCAACTTATATTAGATATTTTAGATATTTCTATGAATCTTTAGAGGTAAAATTAAACAGAATTAATTTCTAGGTTACTGTCTAGAGGTCTGGTAAGCATATAATAAAAGTACAGGGAATATTTTTTTGGAAATAGATTTAATCTAATTAATAGTCTTTATTTGTCACTCTACAGGTGTTTTTCATTTACCCGTTTTCTATCAATTTATATTTGACTAATTTTTTTTCAAATATCTAAAATCTTGTCCGATGATTTTATCAATTCTCCCAATTTTAGATTGATTTATGATCAATCGCATATAGCATATCCAAATCCAATCCCATTACGCAGGCTATCCACCTATGAGATGCAGAACCTAAACTAATGAATCTGTTTCGTAATTAAATTAACTGTATAGTATCGGAATTTCTAAAGATATTTGGATTGATGATGGTATATACTCATTGAGAACACTCGAATTACAGACCTTTTTTATGAAGCCCTCTGCTGATCTCTATTCTCTTAAAGTGTTAGCGGTACAAGTATAGATAGGATATTCTGATTGTTAATATTGTTGTTGTTGGTTTTGTTAGTAGTATATAGTATTTGAAGTTCAAAAAAGAAGAGATTAACGAAAAAAGCTCTCCCAAAGAGTATAGTAGTTGGGGGGAGATAGGACTACTAATTCAGATTGTTGCAGCTAAAATAAAGACTTCGAACAAAAAGTATGACATAATATTAGGAATAACAAATGGAGGAATCATCCCAGCAAGGCTAATGGCCCAAGAACTAGACATTGATCATATACAGTTCATACCCGTTAGAAATAAGAAACTACATATCGAAGAAATGCCTCAATTAACGACCGATAAAAAGTATCTTGTAGTGGATGAAATATACGATACTGGTCAAACATTTTCTAAAGTCAAACATGCAATAAAAGATTTTGATTGTGATTACGCATTTCTTATGAGAAGATTCAACGAAACTAATCGCAATGAAACAGACGATGGAATAACCTTTATCGGAAAAATATTAAACCATGACAAATGGGTCGTCTTTCCATGGGAACTAAAATCATTACCATAGGATAGAATTTTGCTTGGAAATTTTTGATTGTTGAATCAAATTAAATGTGTGCTCGACATGTCCATAAAACTATAAAAACCATAATACTCTAAGAAACCAAGATATATGATTCAAAAGTATGAATACAGTCATTTGCACTAAATACAATTTGTGTTTCCAAATCATATATTCGATTTAGTAACGATTGATGTTTACTTGACTTTGACTGGAACGTCAAAAAATAGATGAATAATTCGAGAAGATCAAGTATAATAAATATGTTGACTATATGGGGAGTATAATGAGTAGTAGAGATTTTAACCCATTTGACTGGTATAGAAATTTCTTTGGAAGGCACACAAACAAGAATAGAGGGGGATTCTTCGATGATTACTTTGCTGGATTTGAAGAGATGCAAGAGGAGATGGAGAGAATATTTAAACAATTTAATAATATTCAATCCAATGCACCAAAGGAATTGGTAAGAGAATATCAAGCACCAGATGGTACAAAAGTAAGAGAAGTTGGGCCAATAGTTTATGGATATTCGATGACAATTGGACCTGACGGAAAGCCGCATATAAGCCAATTTGGAAACGTTAAGAATTTGGCCGGAGGATCAAACAAGCAAGAAATTAATATCACTGGTTTGGCCGCAGGACCAACATTAACGGCTGAGAGAGAACCTCTGGCAGATCTAAATACTACCGAAAAGGAAATCAAAGTCATAGTAGAAATGCCAGGTATAAAAAAAGAGGATATTAAAATAAATGCGACTGAAGGTATGGTGGAAATTGCAACTACAGGTTCTCAAAGAAAATATCATAAAACTGTTGAAATTCCCTTAGAAGCTGATATAGATTCAGCTAGATCTAACTATACTAATGGTATATTAGAAGTCGTTTTCAATAAAAAAGAAAATGTAAAACCAAAAGGTAAGGAAGTAAAGGTAGAATAACGCTGAATAATACAACTTGTTTAATACTATACTATTAAGTAGTTAGCCATCTTTCCTGTTGTTTACCTCTCTTCCTTTTCATACCATTTTATTATTATCATTAAATAGTATTTTTAAATATGGATCTTTACCAACCACCTATCTAGGAAGCAGATAAATATTACTCCTAGAGATGAAGAATAAGATCTACGTGCACCTTGTATCATCTTTTCTCTATTCCCATCTCTAGTTAAAACACCATATACTCATTTCTTAAACTTCTTATTCCTTTTTTGATGATTCTCTGTATTTTATTTCTAGGGACTTTATAGTATTAAATATCGGTCATCCAGGAACAGATGATAGTTACGAGTCCAATAACGATGATAAAGTTAAGAGTATCTTTAATGGTCTGATTTAGACTTAACTAATACAATTGATAATGATTGGAAATTTTAACATAATAAATTAATCCAGTTTGATCAATTATGTATGATAGAAAAGAATGACTACTAATGAGGAAACCTCTCACGGCTAAACCTGTTACATATTCTTCCAGTCATGGTACAATCTAACTTTCAAGAGGCAAGAAACACTAGACTAGTGTAGGTTATTAAACTATTATAACCAAATAATGATAGGTGTTACTAAATTCCCCTTGAGACAGATATTAATGAAATGCTTGTGGAAAGCGCATCAAATACTATATCTGAATCAGAGTATGGGACTCATGCATTAGTTATTTACGAGAATTTAGAGACACTAAGAGAATTTTACTCGCAATATATAAAAAAAAGAATTGAAGAGAAAAATGAATTTATTCAACTAGCATCGTTTTACGAAACTGAAGATTCTGTCAGAAAAACTCTGTCGGCAGGACATGTATCAATAGATGTCGATAAGTGGGAGAAGACTGAAAATTCATTGATGATTATGGATTCTTTAAAGAAATATTTAGGTAATGAATCTCAACAATCTGAAAATAATTCTGATAAGGGTTTAGTAGGATACGCCAAAGAGA
>Ga0310890_10000294_pt1 | contig 15465 bp, 16 predicted proteins | sample T20D3metaG_FD_203751 | JGI IMG/M metagenome (GOLD analysis project Ga0310890, IMG submission 203751) | Lab incubated soil microbial communities from West Virginia University Organic Research Farm, Morgantown, WV, United States - T20D3 | ecosystem: Environmental > Terrestrial > Soil >... | reverse complement strand
AGCGTGCGCCCGAGAACCGGTTCGAGTAACGGGTGCGCATACGTAACGGGCTCCCTTCCCTGCCGGCGCTTCAGATACGGATGCACCATGTTGCCAACGATTGGACCAGGACGAATGATTGCCACCTGCACAACTATGTCATAGAACTTCTGCGGTCGCAGACGCGGTAGACACGACATCTGGGCACGACTTTCAACCTGGAACATTCCGATCGTGTCAGCTTTTTGCAACGCACCGTAAACGGCTGGGTCGTCTTGGGGCAGGTGGGCCAAATCGACTTCTTCTTTGTAAGCCTCCCGAATTAATTCAATCGAATCTTCCAACACCGCCATCATGCCCAGGCCCAGCAGATCTACTTTTATCAAGCCCATGTCTGCGCAGTCTTCTTTGTCCCACTGCACTACCACGCGGTCGGGCATTGCCGCCGGTTCAAGTGGCACTACTGAATCGAGCTGCCCCTGACAAATAACCATGCCACCTGAATGCTGGCCCAGATGACGTGGAAGGTCCTGCACTAACTGATAAAGCTGAAAAAATTTTCTTATTCTCGGGTTGCAAAGATCCAGTCCGGCATCACGGAATTGACGTTCACTCGAGTCTTTCGGATCCTTCCACTCCCACGTATGAACCAAACCCGCGAGGCGCGAAAGAGTTTCATCATCAAAGTCGAGCGCCTTGCCTACTTCGCGCGCAGCCGAACGTCCGCGATAGGTAATGACATTCGCGGTCATTGCTGCTCCTAGTTTCCCGTAGCGCTGATACACATACTGAATTGCTTTTTCACGTTGGTCGCCGCTTGGCAAATCGAGATCGATGTCCGGCCATTCGCCTCTTTCTTCAGAAAGAAACCGCTCGAACAAAAGTTGCATACCGATAGGATCGACTGCCGTAATACCCAGTGCATAACACACGGCACTGTTGGCTGCAGAGCCACGTCCCTGAATCAAAATTCCTTCCCGCCGGCAAAACTGAACGATGTCCCAAACGATCAGGAAATAACCTTCGAGCTGAAGCTTTTCGATCAAAGCTAGTTCACGTTCGAGTTGTGGACGAGCCGCCTCATACGTAGGCGCGCCATTTGTTCCGCTGTAACGTGCCCGAGCGCCTTCTTCAGTTCGTTTCCGGAGAAAAGAACTCATGCTCTCGCCGGCGGGAACGGAATATTTCGGAAACTCGTAGCCAAGATCTTCCAGAGTAAATTCCAGACGCGACGATAGTTCCAATGTGTTTGCAGTTGCGTCAGGCACATCAGCAAATAATTCGCACATCGCCTTACCCGATTTCTGATGGCGCTCAGAGTTTTGGGCCAGTAAGCGTCCAGCCGTCTCAAGTCGAACATGATTGCGAATGCAGGTGAACACATCGCTAACCTCGCGTTGCAAAGGTGTCGCATGATTCACACCGTTAGTCGCGAGTAACGAAAGACCATATTGTTTGGCAAGTGAGATCACTGCCTGGTTCCGCGCTTCCTCGTCGCGATTGAAGTGGCGCTGTAATTCCGCATAGACATTTTCTTTACCGAAAATTTCTATTAACCATTCAGTACTTTGCTTTGCCGAGTCGGCATTGATGAATGAAACAGGTCCGTCACTACCGCCTGTCAAACAGATCAAGCCCTCCGCATGCGACTGCAGCTCGCTTACCGTAACGACATGCGCTCCAGGCTCAGCGTGTTTGGCTACGCGCAGCTTCATCTTTGTTATCAAACGACAAAGATTCTGATAGCCAGTGCGATTCCGGACGAGAACCGGCAATGAGAAGGAGTTAATCAACGGACGTTGGACTTTGGAACTTGGACTTTGGACGTTTATCTCCGCCCCGATATGAGCTTTAACCCCATTCTTCTTTGCGGAGAGATGAAATCGAGGTGCACCATAAACGCCGTTACGATCCAGCAGCGCCATGGCTGGCATATCGAATTCCACACAACGTGCGATCAGCTCTTCAGGTACAGATGCGCCCTCGAGAAAACTGAAAGCTGAACGAGCATGTAATTCAATGTAGGGAATCATAACCAACTCAAGAGCAGGAGCAGCAGGCAGGAGCACACTTTCCTGCTCCTGCTTCCTGCCCCTGCTCCTGTCTAGTCGTAACTGCCTTCGACAAACCACGTCCCGCCGGCTAGCTCGCGATAAATCCGATACAGAGCCCTCGTACGTGCATCATCAAATCCATTTCTAATCTCCACCTCTATATCCCACTCATCGCGCGTCCAACGATCTTCACGCCACCAATCACCTGTCGTTCTCCATGGACCTGCAACGTTTGTTATTTTTCCATGAATGCTGCGGTACTTATCCCAGGCACTAACTTGTTGGGGAATGCCTTGCGGCGCTTGGACCATCGCCCGTAATGCCGGACGGAACATGCGGAAACCTAAACATTGCCGATCCCGACTTGTCGGGATTGCCGATTGTTGATTGGCCTTTCGACGACGGCGCGTTGGAAAATCATGTTTGGCTTTGACTGTAAAGTGCTTCAGTAAAAACGCGTCCGGCCGATGGGTGTCGATCAGCACGGGTGAACCGATATTTGCTTCGCCAACTAATTTTGTAATTCGTGCCAACGTAAGTTCGAGCTTCTCCGGTTCAGGCGCTAGAGGTATGAACAAGCCGTTTTGCAACAGGCGCGGTTTGACGGGTTCACAATTGATCGACACCGCCATCACGGCAGTCGCCGGCGGATGCATTTCGGTGTCAAGCAATAACAATTTCAAAAACGTCCTGTGATCGCGCATCGCATACGGGAGCGTTAGTTTCCTTTCATGCGTGGTTTGATCGTCGAGCGTCATTTGAACTAATAACTCGTTCGTGGCCAGTGCATACGCATTCAACGCGGCGCAAAGTTGGTTCAACAAACGCGCGAAAATAAATGAGAGTGGTTCGAGTTCTGCGACCGCATGTTCAAGTTCAAGCGCCGCCTGAAACTCACGTGCGGGTTGTTTCAAATTCAAATGACGTTCAGTTTTTCCACTGGCTAATTGTTGAAGTCTCACTCCGTTCTGGCCCAAACGCTCAGCCATAGCGGCCACCGGAAGTGTGACAAAATCACGAAACGAATTGATACCCCACAGCCGAAGAGTTTCGAAAATCTCTATAGCTTGTTTTTCGTCAACGTGAATTAATGAATATTGAAGTGCCCGAAGAGGTAGATCGCCCAGGCATGTCAGTTCTTCTCCGGGCGAGATAAAGGTGATGCCTTCGAAGTTTTTGGCCGCATGGATGGCCGCGTCAGGATTCGCCGCCAGGGCAACACTAATTTTCGTATCTAAACCGCCGGCAGGCGAAGGTTTTTTAGCGCATCTACTAATCTCGTTGGCTAGTTCATATGCGGATCCGAAAAGGAGCTCACAACCGGTGACGTCGAGAACAATAGTGTCGGAGCTCAACTCCTCGACCATTGGAGAAAACGCGTAGGCAAACTCAACCAATGACGCGGCAGTCGAATTGGGGCTGTAAATGCACGCGAACATAATCCACCGAAAGTGATACGAAGATTAACGAAAATAGACGAATACTGTCAACGCGTGGAGCTACCGGGCACAGTGTCCATCCTCCTTTGGATTTCGCGTCAAAAAAAGTGCTTGTGTCTGACGTAACGTCGGGGTTTACGATTCACGAGTGAGGACAAAATGAGCGACTCCATGTATCAGGCCAATGAGTTTGCCCAAGTCGCAGGAGTAACGGTGCGAACACTTCATCACTACGATCGAATCGGCTTGCTGAAGCCCAGCGGTTACACCAGCACAGGCTACCGGTTGTATCGAAAGCATGACTTAGTGCGACTGCAACAGATTGTGACATTGAAGTTCATTGGCTTTTCACTGACACAAATCAAACAGCTTCTGAATAGCAACTCATTTGATTTGCGAGTCGCTCTCAATCAACAACGAGAAATCCTTGCTGAGAGACGCCGACAACTTGATCGAGCAGTAACGGCAATTGAAAAAGCGCATGCGCTATTAGAGACAAACGACGAACCCGATTGGCACGCATTCAAACAAATCATCGAGGTGATTAATATGCAGAACAACATGGATTGGACCAAAAAGTACTACTCAGAGGAAGCTCAAAAGAAGATCGCTGACCAGGCTCAAGCGATCCCGCTGGAGGTGATCGAGAAGGCACAAAACGATTGGGCCACCCTGATTGCCGAGGTCGAGCAGGCGGTAGTCGAGGGTGTTAGCCCAACGAGCGAACGCGCGGCTGGGTTGGCTACGCGTTGGCGTGAATTGATTCGCGGATTTACAGGAGGTGATAGAGAAATCCAGGCAGGTCTAAACAAGATGTATTCGGATCAAACGAATTGGCCGAAAGATTTCCCGAAACCTTACAGCGATGCAGCAGGCTCTTTCATGTGTGAGGCGATGGCAGCGCAGCAGAAATAAAAGGGAAGAGGGGAAAAAGGGAAAAGGGAGAAACGGGCTTTCCTTCTTTCCTTTTCCCCTCTTTCCCTTTTCCCCTTTTATCCGGCGAGCGCTTTGAATTGAACTTCGTTAGCGTCGGGAATAATGGGTCGATGACGGCTGATCGCAATTGAATTTACGCGAAGTAAATTTCCGTGTGTTGTTGCGACAATACTGATTTGACTGCTCGTGTTTGCCAATCGCGTTGGCTTTCTTCGACCCCATTGACAAATCTCGGCGGCCGGTAACTTCACTTCATTTGTACTGACCCACTCAGATTGTCCCGTCAATTCGAGGGATAATGCTGCGCAAGAGCGGACGCACGATTCAGCAGCCAGTACCAGAACTGTTACCGGCTTATTTTCCACTGTATGTTTGAAACGGTGCCACCAGGACGAAATGATTCGGCGCGCCTCTTTACCTACCACTTCACCTAGATCCAGCACGACCAGGCCGAAACCGCCAGCATGCAGCAGCAAGTCAGTAGCCTTGAATGCATGTTCGAGACTGGCGGCACATCTGACCCACAATAAGTTATCGAAATTTATTCCCGCGCTGGCAGCCACTGTCGGTGCGAAAACATCGTGCGTATCGACAATTGCGCAGATCTCTTCGTGAGTTGTAGCGTAAGCGAGGATTGAAAAAAGCAGGCTCGTGCGACCAGACGACGTGCGTCCAAAAATTTCTGTAACAGCACCGCGCGGAACACCACCAATAAACTGATCTAACGTTAAAACGCCAGTTGATAGCGTTGGCGCCGGGGGCTTTCCTTGAAGCGTTAAAGCTTTACCAAATCGTCCAACGATTTCCGCTTCAATTTCCGCTTTGGAAATTACAGCTCGCATGATCTATTCGTAAACACAAAACTTTTGCAGCGCGGTCGTTATCGCAAAAGCACGAATACATGGTTCACTCTCGAATGAAATGCCATCACGTAAACGCGAAAGCTCTGCTGCCGACCTGGTTCCGGAACAGCTGTCATTGCCACTACTCAAAGATGCGGCCGCAGATTGTCGGGCCTGTGATCTTTGGAGAAAAGGAACGCAAACCGTTTTTGGCGCCGGCCGCGCGCGCGCACGGGTTATGTTTATCGGCGAACAACCCGGCAACGAAGAAGACTTAAAAGGCAAACCCTTTGTAGGTCCCGCTGGTCGTTTATTTGACAATGCGCTCGACGAAGCGGGCATTGATCGCAAACAAACCTACGTCACTAATGTTGTCAAACATTTCAAATGGGAACCTCGTGGGAAGCGTCGCATTCATAAAAAGCCGAATGCGCAGGAGATCTCAGCGTGTCGTCCCTGGCTTGAAGCTGAGTTCGCACTCGTCAAACCAAAAGTAATCGTGGCTTTAGGAGCAACCGCGGCTCAAGCTCTTCTCGGTCCGCAATTCAGAGTTACAAAGGAACGCGGAAAATTCATCGAATCAACCCTGGCGCCTTACATCATGGCTACTGTTCATCCGTCCTCAATTCTGCGCGCACCAGACGATGAAACTCGACAGCTTGAATATCGTCGCTTTGTCGACGATCTTAAAAAGCTCGCGCGAGTGCTGAAGTAGTGTCGATACTCTTTAAAAGGGCGCAATGATGCAGATCCCTGTTGACCTACCGCCCTCTGCGACAACCTGAAGAAGCGTATTCCGACATTCATTCCATCGTCGCTTTAGCCCGGTGTGGGTGTTCAAGTGGTCCTATCTGAAACGTGTGTCCAGACGCGTGAGGGAGCAAATGATCACCGGGCTAAAGCCACGATAGAAGTATCAGCCGATACGATCGAAACAAGCGACGATACAGATCAGCCACGTCGAATCGAAAACCGTCAGTGGTGCTCCAATTCAATATCTGTGCTACCACGACCCTCTGTTTCTCAACTAAGAGTCTGTGCGGCAGTCAGTGAAGAGATAGAGACGCATGGCCGACGTAAAGAACTCGAACCGGAACACCACTGAATCCGCCGATTACTAGTCGTCCTCACCTCCTTTCCCCTAAAAATTTCTCTTGACGTTTGCTTTGTTATATTCGAGAATGTTCGCTAAATTTTCGCTTGTCAACGAAAATTATTTTAGGCAGGAAGTTGAGGGAAATTAATGCCAATAACGGCCAAGCAGAAGCGGATTTACGACTTTATTCGGCGATACATGGAATCGAATCAAGAGCCGCCTACAATCGCTGAAATCGGCCGGCAGTTTCAGATGAGTTCGCCTGCCAGCGTTCACAGCATTCTTACAGCGCTTGAACGCGAGGGACTCATCAAGCGCATCCCAAATGTCAGTCGCGGAATTCAGTTGGTTGAGCAATCGACGAACGGTGGTGAAAACGAAGTCCCTTTGTTAGGGACCGTCGCCGCAGGCCAACCGATCGAAGCGATTCTTTCACACGATACGGTGAACATTCCGAAAGGTATGCAGGGACGCAATCGCACTTTCGCCCTTCGTGTCCGCGGCGATTCGATGATTGATGAAAATATTCAGGACGGCGACATCATCATCGTTGCTTCGCAAAAAACTGCTGAAAACGGACAAGTGGTCGTAGCTTTGATTGATGGGAATTACGCCACCGTGAAGAAGTTTTATCAAGAGCCTGAATTCATTCGGCTCGAGCCGGCGAATCCACAGTTCAAACCCCTCTTCATCAAAACACCTGAACGAATTCAGATCCAGGGAGTAGTTAAAGGTCTGATTCGCAAATACGACAATCGCACTTCATAAGCACGAACGAAGATGAATGCGCCGGCAGAAAAAGAAATCGAACTGGTTGGTTTCGCGCTCGGTAACTGCATCGTCGAGATCGGTCCCGCGCAAGAGAAGTACCTTCGCATCGTGCACCGAACAGCACTCGAGCTCGCAGTACAAAACCAATTCGGCGTTGAAGTGGGCGGGTTCTGGTTAATGGGCGATCAAATCGCCCAGCTGAGACGACTATCAGAATATTATTCTGGAGAAGAGGCCACGAACGTAAGCATCGCGGTTGAAGCGTATCTATCGGCCCAACTCAAGGGGATTACCACGAGTGAAAGTTAACGCGCGGCAGCTGACTCCGGCAGCTGTTTAGCTCTTGTTGCCGCAATCAATCCTATGCCCCCCATGATCATCACCCCACCAACCACAGTACGCCAACTCAATTGCTCATCCAACACGATCATTCCCAGCGCCACTGCAACCACCGGCGTCACCAGCGCAATCAACATTGTCTTCGTTACATCCATATTTCTCATCAACCAGTAGTACAACAAAAACGCGACCACCGATCCGACGAGCGCCAGATAGAACAGCGAAATCAGCGCCATCTTCGTCCAGCGGAAGTGAAATGGATTTCCCTCCAACGAAATTCCGATCAAAAGAAGTGGAATCAAGCCAAAAAACATTTGAGCGGCGGCGATGATGGCGGGATCCAACTTGGTCGCTCGTGCTTTTATGAGAACGTTTGAGTACGCCACAAAGAACGAACTGAGCACCATCGCGACGGAGCCAACAAATGCTCTTCCTCCCGCAACGGAAAGCTGATTCGAAAAGACGACGCCGACTCCACACACACCAAACACCACGCCGGCGATCCTTCCCGGAGTCATTCGTTCCTGTGGCAAATAGAAATGTGCTATGACGAGGCCGAAGACTGGAATCGTCGCTTGAAATAGCGCGGCAAGGCCCGAAGAGACGTACTGCTCACCCCAAAAAATCAAACCGTAATTTAGACTGAACGACAGTATGCCGGTCAAGATCAGCAGTCCCCAGTCGGCGCTGCTCACCGGCAGTGGCACACGTCGAGCCCCGATGATTGTGAATAGAATCAGAACCGCAATCACAAACCGGATACCAGCGAAGGTAAGCGGAGGAAGATCGTTTAAACCGATCTTGATGAACAGCCAGGTCGAGCCCCAGATGAGACAGAGAACGAGCCAAACTAAACGAGCTTTCATCTAGGGAGACTTCCCCAACCTGTTGAGGGCTTTTAACAGAAGCGGCAAGTAGACACAAAGTTCTACTTGCCGACTCCTCGAGCAATCGCTAACGAACGACAAATTAACTTTGCGCGTCTTCCAACTTAATGGTCGCAAAAACAGCGCCCTGTGGGTCACTCAGCACAGCGAACCGACCAATCGTCGGAATATCTGTCGGAGGGGCGATGATGTTTCCGCCTAACTCAGTCGCCTTCTTCACTGTCGCATCACAATCATTTACCGCGAAGTAAATGAGCCAGTTCGGCGGAATTGGTCCCATCTCGGGCGTAATCTGAAGCATGCCACCGCTCGGCCGATCTCCACCGTTGCTGAACATGGTGTATTCCATCGGACCAAAGTTTTGGACATCTCGGCCCCAATCGAAGACGGTCGAATAGAAATCTCCGGCTTTCTTCGTGTCAGTCGTCATGAGTTCATTCCAGCAGAGCGAATTCGGGGAACCAACAAGGCCAACACCTTTGTTGTCCTTCGGCTGCCACAGAGAGAAGACTGCGCCTGTTGGATCCTGAATCACAGCCATCCGACCGAGAGTGAACACGTCAAACGGTTCCTTAAGAATTGTTCCTCCGGCCGCCTTGGCTTTGTCAGCGGTTTCATCCGCGTTTTCTACAGCCACATAACTCATCCAGTGTGGAGGGATTCCCTGTGCTTTCATATCGGGCATCAGCTCGTAAAGTGCCGCCACGTCTTTCCCATTAAGTTGCAATATCGTGTAGACGCCGTCTGGCCCCATTGGATGGTCGACGTAATTCCAACCAAATAATTGGGTGTAGAAGCTTTTCGCAGCGTCACCACTGCTGGTACCCAACTCGATCCAACAAAACGTTCCGGGTTTATGTTCGATGGCTTCCTGCATACGTGCTTCAGTCATTCTCAAATCTCCTTCGTTACACCGCTTACACCGTCAAACAGGTGCGGAGGGTCTAAAGTGTTCCTGACGCCGGGGTGCGTCAGCTGGGGAGCTACGTTTTTTGTCTAATCACGACCACGCAGATCGCAGACGTGTTTCAAACACTTCCGAGCAAGCAGTAATGAAGCAACTAATCCTCTTTGGGAAGGCGTTAATCTACCATGCATGAGTTATCTGAGAGAAATGCAAACGACCATTTTTGAGGTAAAGTTCCTCGCGATTGTCCGGCGGGTTTTTCATCCTTCTTCAATAGCTCTGTTTACGGAGAAGCTGGGCATGAAAAAGTTATGATGATCGACAATCTTCAAAAATTGCGTGGACCGGCTACAGCCCTGATTATCGCTGGTAGCTTGAACGGTATGATCGGGCTGCTCGCGCTTCTCGGAGGCTTGATGCGGCTTTCAGGTATCGGTGGACGCGAGTCGTTACCGGTAGAGGATGCGGAGAGGATTGGCTACATGACCTCGACCGTAGTCACATACGCCATGTCGCTGCTAAGTCTTCTGCTCGCGCCGGTGATCATCTATGGCGCGGTCCAAATGATGAAAGCAAAGAATTACAGGGCCGCACGCATCGCCGCGATTCTCGTCATAATTCCGTTCACATCGTGCTGTTTCCTGGTGGGAATACCGATGGGTGTCTGGGCCCTGGTCATACTAGGTAAGCCAGAGGTCAAAGCAGCTTTCAACAGTAATGCTTGGGTCGGAAATAACTACCCGCCGCAGCCGCCTCAAAACTGGTAGGGCGAATGTTAACTTCGAGCAGTGGAAGGATCAAAAAGCAAAAAACGAAAAGCGCTGCCTCCAGCAAGCTGAATGCAGCGCAATCCGTTTTCCTAAAAGGCAACCGAAGCTGTCTATTAGGATGGTAGCAAGGCATGTACACACACAAGCTACCGAATTTGTATCCCGGTGATTAACTGGCGGTCAGTTTAGTCTCCGGTCAGCACACGAAATGTTTTCACAAGTCTCGCATTCTTGCGAACGCGGTGCCTTTAGGTTTTTGGTTTGGTGGCTTTTCCTCCACCGCCGGTTACGATCCGGCAACGAGGCTCAACTTGCGTCGAGCTGCTTCGCCCCCCTCGGCGGGTCCTCTCCAAAGGGTACCACTCGTTTTTATCCGCGTGGTTCGAGAAAGTCTCGCAACTTTCTCTAGCTGAACCTTTCGGTTCCGACTCGGGCGTCATAGAATCGACAGCCGCCTGTCTCTTCTCTCGTTCGGGCGTCACCACCCGATTGCCGTCCCTTTGTCCGTCTCGAAGGCCGCAACCCTCGTGACAGGGAGGTTTATACTCCTGTCAGTGTTTTAGATCAAATTTTCGTGTGTTTTATCTTTTCGAATTGCCGGAATTCTTTTTTGCTGTTGGACCATCACGAGCGAAACTCTCGTCTCTTGAAGAGTTAGCTCAATTAGTTTTGCTCACGATTCTTTAATTCATTGATAACCGATCGTATCCGCGATTTAACTTCATTCAACTGTTGCTCGTCTGAATATTTCGTGCGCGGCCAAAAAAATCCTTTCAGTCCATCTTTTTTGCGGCGCGGAACCACATGAACATGCAGATGCGGCACACTTTGACTAACACGATTGTTCATCGCGACAAATGTCCCTTCTGCATCCATTGCCAGTTCGACTGCACGTGAAAGCATTTGAACGCTCCGAAAAAATGTAGCAATCATTGTTGGCGGCAGATCGGTGAGCGTTTCGAAGTGCTTCTTTGGGATTACAAGCGTATGGCCGTGAAAAAGCGGTCGGTGATCGAGAAATGCGAGCGTCGATTCATCTTCGAAGACAATCGGACCCTCCAACGTGCCTTCAACGATTTTGCAAAACACGCAAGCTGAAGAAGCCATCACAACTCCTATAACCAACAAGTAGAAGTTAAAGGCCACCGGCCCGGACCGGTGGCCTTTCATAACTCCGACTCCAAATTTAATTCGGTTCGCCTAAAACTTCGTCGAAACCGGGCCGAATAAACGCTCGCGCATTGGGGAATTCCTTCTCCTCCCGTTGCCGCAGGCGTTCCAGTTGCAAGATCAGCGGAACAATCGATTCGGATCTCTCAGGTACTGCGAACTGCATCAATCGCCAGGCGCTAATCGACCGATCGATCCCGACGAGAGCGACCTTAGCCGAACCATCGGAGTCCTTCGGATAACTTGCGAGTTCTGGATCTGTCTCTTCCACTTCATTACTACGCGACGACAGCGCTCGCATGCTTTTCACGGCAATCTGGTACTGATACCAGTGAATCACTTCGCTGGCGTCTTCAAACTGGTCTGATTGTTCGAAATCTTGCTGGTCAGGCGGTAGGTCGCAGGCCGTCGGCGTTTCCAGGCATTCTTTGAACCATTCTGTTACATCCGATGCATACTTCTTTCCGGCGGTAGCCAAACGATGTCTGGACGCAGCCTCCCGCCGCCGTTCATGAGTTTTTTCCGTTTCTTCGTCGAACTGCGTCAGATCGACGCCGGCTTCTTCGGCCCACTCCGTCAACATCTCCTGAGTTTCCTGAAAAATCCTGCCGAGCTTCTCCCAGAAAGCTTTGTTTTCGATGTCACGGCTTTCGGGCGAGTCGTCAGTATCTTCCTGTTCAGTTGCGTAAAGCAGACATCGCGACGTGAACTGACATCTTTCACACCAGCGATCGCAGTAGTTGTAGATACCAGAAATTAGATCGGGATTAGCCGCTAATTCGGTGAGGGTTCGTTTATTCATGGTTTGTCTCCTGAAAATGAGGATTTAAGGTGGGCGGCATTGTAATGTAGGATCGCGGGAAAATGACAGCAGATCCTGCTCAGGAATTTCAAAAAGTTTTCGCAGCACTCAGAGACTTTGGATTCCTTCTGGTGTCTGATCGAGCATTCCCTAGTGTGGGTGGTCTAATTACCGGCGGACCAGTCAAAGGTTCGTGGTGGTCCCATCCCTTGGCTCACACAATCTTTCGCGTGAATGAGCTATTGGAAGATCACGGAGACGTTCTTATCTGTAAATTGGTTGATGGCAAAGTTACATTTGTACATCGCACGATGTGGGCCGACGTATTCGCTGTCGCTACTAGTGGTGAGGAATGGCAAACGGATGGACTCTCCACGGCGGCAAAAACTTTGCTCAAACAACTCCAAAAGGAAAAGCGGCTCGACACGACTACGCTTAGTTCGTTAAAAGGAAAGAAAATCGGAGACGTTACGCGCGAACTCGAACAACGGTTATTAATTCATTCAGAGCAGATTCATACTGCATCTGGAGCACACGCAAAGATAATCGAGACGTGGGACAGTTGGGCCGATCGCGTCAGATTGAGCGCACGGCAAACTGATTCAGGGGAGGCGAAACTGTTCTTGGAAAACCATGTAAAAGAGCTCAATCGGAAATTCGGCTCGAATGCGCGGCTCCCTTGGCGGTAGAGAGCTAATCGCGATCAGGACAAAACGACGCAGGGTTAGGAATGTTGTCGCTAAAATCCGTGCTCCGTTAGGAGCGCATTGTTTATAGTCTGAGTTCGAAAGAAACATGACGCATTTAAGAGGAGCGGAAATGATCTAAGTGCTAAAGATCTAGATAAGTTCCGCTCCTCTTAAATGCGCCGGGGTTTCTGTTGATAAAAGCTATAAACATGAGACTCCTAACGGAGTCAGATCCGCGAACACATGAAGTTCATACATCTCTCCCCGCTCTATTTGCTGCTGTTCCTATTCTGGTCTCTAACAGCGATAGCGCAGCAGCCTGGACTTAACGACAAGTCTCTAACCTACGGCTTCGTGAGTCCGAACACTCGCGAAGGATTAAGACTGGACGACGCGATCCGTGGCCTGTCATCTTCAGAAGAGCACAAGTTGATCCGACAAGCGCGCGCGTTTGGCTGCGTTGCTCAATCCAAGATCGAGACGTTGAAGGCTGTGGGTTCCTGGAGCGACGGCGCCGAACACTCGGTCCTTCTTCGTTCAACCACTGACGTGGCAACGATGCGTTACATCACTTCAGTACTGGGCCGAAACGCGCAGCAGAAAGCCGCCCTCTATTTTCATTCGAACTCCAGCGGGTCGGCTGAAATGTACATACTCAGACCACAGCCGGGCAGCCGAAGCATTCGAAGTTTGTCAGGTCTGCTTGATCAGGCCGGAATTGAATTCCGCACGCTGGTACCAACTAAAAACAGCGTCCTGGTTTACATCGTCGATTTGAAGCGCGAGATGCGAGCGAAGATTGTTGCTGCGGCAAAAAAGATTAAAGCGCGTGTCATGTCGAGACGCGGTTCGGCCCAGTTTATCGGTGATGATTCAAGTCGCGAGAAGGCAAGAGAGATTTTTGACGAAGAGATTAGAAATTACGAGTCAAATAATGCGACGCTAATCAGGAAGTGTCAGGCAGGTAAGCGCTCAGTAACACCGCAAGTGGGTGCGAAATTATTCAGTACCGTTTGCGATAGCGAATGGCCAAGGCTCAAGTGGGAATTGTCCATATCTCGATAACAACCAGATCCAGTATCCTCCATTTTGGCCATTCGCTACCGCGAACGGTACTGAATGGTTAACGAGGTTTTGGATGACTGAATCGTCCTCAGATTGGCCCTTTGACCAAGCGCCAAACGTTGCGGCGATTACAACCGTTCGCGTTCTGAAGGACAACTTTCCTATTCTGAGCGTGACACACTATTCGGACGATCATTCTTGGGCATTCACCTGCGGCACAACAAGTAATACCGAAGATGGACGCGTAATCTGCATGCATGATGCACTCGAGCTCGATCCTACACTTCGCACGATCAGCGATCTTCCACCAGGCTGGACTGCGTGGCGGGAAAGCGTTGGGGCAGAGTGGGCCAAGTCAGTAAATCACGACGAGTAAATCCAATCATGAAATCAACTGCACCATGTTTCACAGCTTCCGTCGCAGGCGCACTTGGACTGTTAACAGCTCCGGATGGTAAGCGGTTCGCGCCAGTTTTTGAACACGGCTCATTACTCGTGGAAATCTACGCGCCAAGAGGACGGGATCCACAACAACGACACACCCGGGATGAGGTCTATGTCGTGGCTAGCGGAAGCGGCGAGTATGTCTGCGGAGAGATGCGACTAAAATTCGGCGTCGGCGATCTACTTTTTGCTGCCGCCGGCGTCGAGCATCGATTTGAGAACTTTACGAACGACCTTGCAGTCTGGGTAATCTTCTACGGTCCCGAAGGCGGCGAAGCAGAAGGAGCCAACTAATGTCTCACCTGGAATCCACTACCCCCTGTTTTGCTGTTGCTGACATAGCAACGACGATGCGTTGGTATGAAGAAGAACTCGGGTTCACCCCGGACCCGTTTCCTGCTAACGAACCTTACGTCTTCGCGATTCTGCGACGCGATGATATCGACATCATGCTGCAAAGAATTGAGAACTACCAAAAGCCGGATATCTACAAGCTTCGCAGCGTCGGAGTTTGGGATGCCTATGTCCGAATGCGCGGCGTAAAGCAGTTTTACAACGACATAAAAGAAAAGGTCGAAATACTGCAGCCACTCAGGAAACAGCCTTATGGCCATTGGGAATTCGAGGTGAAGGATCCCAATGGATACGTGTTGGTGTTTAGTGAATTTGTAAGAGCTGACTGAGCAACTGTGGAAATGAGGTAGTACCACCGCGCGGTAGCGGGCGGGTGCGCAGCTTATTCAGTACCATTCGCGGTAGCGGATGGCCTAGAGTCAAACACCATTCTTCCGTGTTGGCCGGGTCATCGAAGAGAGCGAGAGTAGCGCATCTTGAGTCTAGGCCATCCGCTACCGCGAATGGTACTGACCTCATTTCACTGCAACGTTGGCTTCACCGCTTTTTTGAATTGCGGCAACGGCAGCGCATTCAGCACTTCACCTTTTCGCACCCAACCCCTGCGCGCCATTGCCACTCCATACTTCACGTTGTGCAACGCGCCTGTCGAATGCGCGTCGACTGAGATCACAAACTTTATCTTTCGTTTGCGCGCTTCCCTCACCCAACGTGGCTCCATGTCCAGTCGAAATGGATCTCCGTTGATCTCCACCGCCGCTTTCGATTCAGCAATAACATCCAAAATACGCAGCATGTCGCATTCAAATGGTGGCCGGCTCTGAATCAAACGGCCCTGCGCGTGTCCCCAGATTTTGAAAACCGGCTGTTTCATCGCGGTCACAACTCGACGCGTCATCTTCTCTGAATCCATCTTGTAGC
>Ga0310890_10000287_pt1 | contig 15578 bp, 8 predicted proteins | sample T20D3metaG_FD_203751 | JGI IMG/M metagenome (GOLD analysis project Ga0310890, IMG submission 203751) | Lab incubated soil microbial communities from West Virginia University Organic Research Farm, Morgantown, WV, United States - T20D3 | ecosystem: Environmental > Terrestrial > Soil >... | reverse complement strand
GACGGGCTCGGCCCTGGCGGCACGCCTGGTTGTGAGGATCGGGCTCGATGGCGTGCTCGGCATGGGCGGCTGCGCCTGCGCCGCCGGCGGTCTCGGCATGGTGGCGGCGGTCGCGCTCGGCCTGACGTCGTCGCTGTCGCTCGTTCTGCCGATCGCCGTCTATCTCGCCGGGCTCGGCATGGTGCTGCCGCAGGGCATTGCCGGTGCGCTCACGCCGTTTCCCGAACGCGCGGGCGCGGCGTCCTCGCTGTTCGGCTTCGTGCAGCAAAGCATCGCCGCGCTATGTGGTGCGGTGGTGGGCGCGCTTCTCGGGCGCAGCGCCTGGCCGCTCGCCGCGGCTGTCGCGGCGATGGGCTGCGTCACGCTTTTGTTGTGGCTTATGACGCAGCGCGTTCGCCGCGCCGGCGCCAAACACTGAGATCAGCGCCGGCCGAACAGAGTGTTGAGAAACCAGTTGTCGAGACCGCCGCTGCCGTTTGTCGACTCGCTATTGGCCGCGACCGGCTGGACTGATGCCGGCGGCGTCGGCCGCGAGCCTCCACCGTTGAAGAATCCGGAGAACATGCTGCCGCCCGTGGTGCCGGGCAGGCTTGCCACCGGCACGCCCTGGTGCGCGGTGCGCATCACGCGGCTCCAGATTTCCACCGGCAGGCTTCCCCCGGTCACATGTTTGGTCGGCGTTCCGTCATCATTGCCGAGCCATACGCCGGTTACGAGATGCGCGGTGAAGCCGATGAACCAAGCATCGCGGAAATCCTGGCTGGTGCCGGTCTTCCCGGCGGCGGGCCAGCCGGGAAGGCTCGCGCGTTGCGCGGTGCCGATGGTGAGCGTCTCTGCCATCATCGCGTTCATCATCGCGACGTAACGGGCTTCGATGATGCGGCCGAGCTGCGGCGGGCTGCGTGCGTAGATCACTTTGCCGTTGGTGGCGATGATCTTGTCGATCACGCGCGGCGTCAGCGCGTAACCGCCATTGGCGAACGACGCGTAGGCGCCGACAAGTTCAAGCATCGAGACTTCCGAGGTGCCAAGCGCGATCGAGGCGTTCGGTTCGAGTTTGGAGCCGATGCCGAGGCGATACGCGGTGCGGACCACGGCCATCGGCGTGATCTCGAGCGTCAGCCGCACCGAGACCGTATTCAGCGATTGCGCCAGCGCGCGGGTCAGCGTCACCGGCCCGAAATATTCGTGATTGTAGTTTTCCGGCTGCCAGCCTTTGACGTTGATTGGCTTGTCCTCGCGCACGGTGTCGGGCGTCAGGCCGTGCTCGAGCGCCGTGAGGTAGACGAAGGCCTTGAACGCCGATCCGGGCTGTCGTTTCGCCGCGACCGCGCGGTTGAACTGGCTGTCCGCGTAGCTGCGTCCGCCGACCAGCGCGCGCACCAATCCATCCGGACTCATCGCAATCACCGCGCCCTGGCCGACACCGTTCTTGTCGCCTTTCTGCGCAAGCTCTTCCTCGAGCGCTTTCTCGGCGACCATCTGCAGGTTGGCGTCGATCGTGGTCTGTACCACGATGTCTTCGTCGACGTGACCGATCGCGTCGTTGAGCGCGTCCATGACCCAGTCGGCAACGTAGTTCACCGAACCGTTGTTGATCTGCGTGACGATGCGCGGCGGCCGCGCCAGCGCCAGGCGTTCGGTGGTGTGGTTGATGAATTTCAGGTCGGCCATGGCCGCGAGCACGGCTTTCGCGCGCTTTTCGGCGGCGGCGAAATTTCGCGACGGTGCAAGCCGTGACGGCGATTTCACCACGCCTGCCAGCATCGCCGCCTCGGCGAGGGTGATGGTGCGCGCGGATTTGCCGAAATAGCGTTGCGACGCTTGCTCGATGCCGTAGGCGCCGGAGCCGAAGTAGACGCGATTGAGATACATCTCCAGGATCTGCGTCTTGGAGAACTTGCGCTCGAGCCACAACGCAAGCAACGCTTCCTGAAGCTTGCGGTTGATCGTGCGCTCCTGCGTCAGAAAGAGATTCTTGGCGAGCTGCTGCGTGATCGTCGAACCGCCTTGCGCGACGGAACGATGCAGGATGTTGGCGACGAAGGCGCGCCCGATGCCGAACGGATCGACGCCGTAGTGTTCGTAGAAGCGGCGATCCTCGATGGCGATGAACGCCTTCGGCACGTAGCCCGGCATTTCCCGCAACGGCAACGGTTCGCCGGCGAGATCGCCGCGGCGTGCCAGTGCACGGCCCTGGATATCGACAATCTGAATTGATGGCGGGCGCTTGGGAATTTCCAGCGACTGGATGGGCGGCAGATGCGCACCGGTCCAGGCGATGACGCCGACACCGGCGATGCCGAGCCACAGGCCGGCGACGAGACCCCAGTAGGCGATCCTGCCGATACGCGCGCCGATGCCGCGGGCGGAACGCTTCTTGCGGGCGCGGCGTTTGCGCTTCGACGACGGCGCGCTGTCAGCGGACGACGCGCGATCGCTCGCCGTCACGCGCAGTTCGGGGCCGTCGTCGTCTTCGAACGTCGGCTCCCGGCGTGCGCCTGCTGCTTTCTTCTTTGCGGCCATACGCAACTCGTCCCGCGCCGGCGAATGCATGGCGCCGGCCCCCCGACACGGTAGGCCGGTCGATTTAAGGTCCCGTTAAGGAACGGATGGGGGCATGGCGCTGTGCTTATGTCCTGCCGTCATTCCGGGGCGCGGCCCGAAGGCCGCGAACCCGGAATCCAGAAACGAGCGTCGTGCCTGCATCTGGATTCCGGGTCCGGCGCTGACGCGCCGTCCCGGAATGACTGCGAAGTGTCGCGCTCTCTCCCGTCATGCCCGGCCATGACGTTGAGGCGCACTGCCCATGCAACTTGTCGTTTGAGGTTCGGAGCTAACCCGCCGCGGCCTTCGCGGACTTCGGCTCGTCCGCAAACAACGCAATGAGCGCGCGTTTGATGGCGGCCTGGCGCGTCGGTGAACTGATCTGCGCGCCCATCAGGTCGGTGACATAGAACACGTCGACCACGCGCTCGCCGAACGTGGCAACGTGCGCCGATGCAATATTGAGATTGAGTTTGGAGAGCGTCGCCGTCAGTTCGTACAGAAGCCCGGTGCGGTCGAGGCCGGTGACCTCGACCATCGTGTAACGGTGCGACCACTGATTGTTGATAGTCACGGTCGGCTCCACGGCGAAGGCGCGAATGCGGCCTTTCGGCGGTGCGCGTTTCGCCACCACATCGGGCAGCCGCAATTCGCCGCGCAGCGCCTTCTCGATTGAATCGGCGATGCGGTTAGCGCGCCGCTCTTCGTCCTCGTCGCGGTCGAACTCGCGCGACAGCGAGATGGTGTCGAGCGCGCGGCCATCGGTCGTGGTGTAGATCTGCGCATCGACGATGTTGGCGCCGGCCATGGCGCAGGCGCCGGCGATGATCGACAGCAGCCACGGGTGGTCCGGCGCGAGCAGCGTCAGCTCGGTCACCGCCCGTTCCGCGTCGAAAGCCACGGTCGTGGCGAGCCGCTTTTCGGCGTCCTCGCTCGCGCGCACGAATTTGGCGTGCTCGATCTTGTGCGGCAGATCGACCTTGAGCCAGTAGGCCGGATAGAGCTTGGCGATATAGGCCTCGAGCCGCTCGGGCGGCCAATCCTTCATCGCCTCGCGGAATTCGTTCTGCGCGATCGCCACGCGTTGCGCGCGGTTGACCTCGGAGAATCCGCCGGTGAGCACGGGCTCGGTCTCATAATAAAGTGTGCGGATAAGCTGCGCTTTCCAGCCATTCCAAACACCCGGGCCGACCGCGCGGATATCGGCGGTGGTGAGGATCGTCAGCAGCTTCAGGCGCTCAGCCGACTGCACGATCGCGGCGAAGTTCTCGATGGTCCTTCGGTCGGAGAGGTCGCGCGACTGCGCGACGCTCGACATCACCAGATGCTTTTCAATCAGCCAGGCGACGGTCTCGGTATCGGCGGCCGAAAAGCCGAGCCGCGGGCAGAAGCGCCGCGCCACGCGCGCGCCGGCGATGGAATGATCCTCGGGACGCCCCTTGGCGATGTCGTGCAGGAACAGCGTGACATAGAGCACGCGGCGGTTGCTCGGCAGGATCTTGTGGATCAGCTCGTTGGCGAGCGGGGATTCATTGTTCGTGCCGCGTTCAATCTCGGCGAGCACGCCGATGCAGCGCAGCAGATGCTCGTCCACCGTGTAGTGGTGGTACATGTTGAACTGCATCATGGCGACGATCTTGCCGAAAGCCGGAACGAAGCGGCCAAGCACGCCGGCCTCGTTCATCCGCCGCAAGACGGTTTCCGGGTCGTTTTTCGAGGTGAGGATCTCAAGAAAAAGTTCGTTCGCTTCCTCGCTCTCGCGCAATTTCGCATCGATCAGATTGAGCGAGCGCGTGACCGCGCGCATCGCGTCCGGGTGGAATGCCAGATTGTGCTTTTGCGCGAGCTGGAAGATGCGGATCAGGTTGACCGGGTCGCGTTTGAACACGTTAGGCTGCGCGAGCCGGATGCGGTTCTTGTCGACGATGAAGTCGTCGCTTTCAACGATTGCGCGGCGCTTCACCGGTCGCAAACGCGCCATCAGGCGGCTCAGGACGGGGACGCTCTTGGCGTGGCTGTCTTCCAGTTCCGCGCAGAGGATCGCGGTCAGGTCGCCGACATCTTTCGCGATCAGGAAGTAATGCTTCATGAAGCGTTCGACGTCCTGCAGGCCGGGATGTTCGGTGTAGCCGAGCCGCACGGCGATCTCGCGCTGGATGTCGAACGACAGGCGCTCCTCGGCACGCCCCATGAGAAAATGCATGTGGCAGCGCACCGACCAGAGAAAATCCTCGCAGCGGCGGAACAGCTGGTATTCGTGCTTGTCGAAGACGCCGCACTTGATCAGTTCGTCAGGCTCGCGCACGCGGTAGACGTATTTGGCGATCCAGAACAGCGTGTGCAGGTCGCGCAGCCCGCCTTTGCCGTCCTTGACGTTCGGTTCGACGAGGTAGCGCGATTGTCCGCTGCGCCGGACGCGGTCTTCGCGCTCCGCGAGCTTGGCGGCGACGAAATCGGAGGCGGTGTTGCGTACGATTTCGTTGTCAAAGCGCGTCACCAGTTCGTCGAACAACTTGCGGTCGCCGAACAGAAAGCGCGCTTCGAGAATGGCGGTGCGGATTGTCATGTCCGCCTTCGCCTGGCGGATGCATTCATCGACCGAGCGCGTGGCGTGGCCGACCTTCAGCCCCGTGTCCCACAGGGAATAAAGAATGGCTTCGGCGATCGACTCGCCCCAGGCGGTCTGCTTGTACGGCAAAAGAAACAGGAGATCGATGTCGGAGCCCGGCGCCTGCAGGCCGCGGCCGTAACCGCCGGTGGCAACCACCGCCATGCGTTCGCCTTCCGAGGGATTTTCCGACGGATATTGGCTGCGCGCGAACTCGTACAGGATGCGAATGATTTCATCTTCCATCCGGCACAGCCGCTCCGCGCAGCGGCGGCCGTGACGATCGGCCAGCAGTAATTGTTCGGCCTTGGCGCGGCCTTCGGCGAGCGCTGCCTTCAGGCGTTGCGCTATCACCGACCGCAATTCCTTCTCGCCGCCGCTATGCGTCTTGGCCAGCTGCTCGATCTCGGCGCTCAGCGCGCGCGCGTCGATCAGATCGTTCGCGCCCCGGGCTGGGGCCGCGGACGGCGGTCGCTCAGTGTGTTCGACGGCGAGGGAAGCCATGCTCATCCGATAGCGGAGGTGGGGCGGTAAGTCACGGTCCGGACTGAAGATATTTATCGCGAGGCCGGGTGCCTAGAAGTCCAGCCGCGGATTATGGTTCCTTGTCGGGCGGCCTCAATTGATCGTGGGCAAAGAGGCCATGATGGCTGCCCATGACGAAAGTATGAGCGTGCTATGAAAGGGTCGCCGGGGCACAACCGGTGGCGGAAAAGTACCGGGAGAGAAACAACAATGCGTATGTTCCAGGTCTGCGTTTGCGGTCAGCCGTTACAACTCAACGAACAACCAACCCCGCAGCCGAAGGGCAGTGAGGTCCTGCTGAAGGTTCTGGCGGCGGGCGTCTGCCACAGCGACATTCATCTCGCGGAAGGGTGGTTCGATCTCGGCGGCGGCAAAAAGCTCAGCCTTGCCGATCGCGGCATGAAGCTGCCGGTCACTCTCGGTCACGAGAATGTGGGTCAGGTGGTGGCGGTCGGCCCGGATGCCAAGGGCGTCAAGGTCGGCGACAAACGGCTTGCACATCCCTGGATCGGCTGCGGCACCTGTGGGCCGTGCCAACGCGGCGAAGAAAATCTCTGCCGCGCCATGCGCAGCCTCGGCGTCTTCTCGAACGGCGGCTATGCCGATTACATGATGGTGCCGCATCCGCGCTATTTGTTTGACATCGGCGACCTTCCGCCCGAACGCACCGCTCCGCTCGCTTGCTCGGGCGTGACGACCTTCGGCGCGCTGAAAAAAATTCCGACGCTGAAGACCGAACCGACCGTCATCATCGGCGCGGGCGGTCTCGGATTGATGTGTCTTGCTTTGCACAAGGCAATGGGCGGCCACAGCGCGATCGTCGTCGACATCGATCCGGTCAAACGCGAGGCCGCAAAGAAAGCCGGCGCGAAGGCTGTGGTCGATGGCAGTGCCGCCAATGCGTCGCAACAGATCATCGACATGACCAACGGCGGTGCCTGGGGCGTGATCGATCTTGTGGGTTCCTCGCAAAGCGCGCGGGTCGGTTACGACAGCCTCATCAAGGGCGGTAAGTATGTGATCGTCGGTCTGTACGGCGGCGATCTCACGGTATCGCTGCCGCCGATTCCGATGCGCGCGGTGACCATCCAGGGTTCGTATGTCGGAAGCTTGCCGGAGATGAAGGAACTGATCGATCTCGTACGAAAAACCGGGCTGCCGCCCGTGCCCGTTGCCACGCGACCGCTTGAGGATGTGAATGCGGTGATGGACGAGCTTCGCGCAGGCAAAATAATCGGTCGCGTGGTGCTGACGCCGGCATGAACTGCCGGTTGATTGATGTGATGATGTCGAGGATATAGAAGTTGTCATGGCCGGGCTTGTCCCGGCCATCTCGCTTAGGGAGGCAATGCCGTGCTCTTCTGAGCGTGCGGAACGCAAAATGTCTCCCGATCTTTATTTCGCGCTCACGCTTGTCATCAAGATGGTCGTTACCGCCGCGTTCCTGCTCGCGGCCACGATCACGGCGGAGCGTGCGGGGCCGTTGATCGGCGGACTGGTAGCGACGCTGCCGATCAGCGCTGGTCCGGTCTACATCTTTCTTGCGCTCGACCATGATGCGCATTTCATCGCGCAGAGCGCCTTGGGCAGTTTCGTCACCAATGCCTACAACGCGATTTTTGCCGTCGTGTACGCGTTGCTGGCGCAGAACCATTCGCTGATGGTGAGTTTCGGTATCGCGATGGCAATCTGGATCGCCCTCGCTTTTGCCGGGACAACGGTCACATGGACGGTCACCTCGGCGATCATCCTCAATATTGTCGTGATCGGGGTTGCACTCTGGATCTCCGCGCCGCTGCGTCACGCGCCGATGCCGCGTGTCGAAACTCGGTGGTATGATCTCGTGTTGCGTGCGAGCATGGTCGCGCTGCTGGTCGGCATCGTCGTCACGCTCAGTTTCCGCATCGGCCCGACAGCGAGCGGCAATCTTGTGGTCTTTCCCATCGTGCTCAGCAGCATCATCATCATTTTTCACCATCGCGTCGGCGGGCCGGCGACCGCGGCGATCATGGCGAATGCCGTGATCGGGCTTGGCGGTTTCGGTTTCGCGGTGCTGGCACTCAATCTCACCGCAGAGCGGCTGGGTTCACCGCTCGCGCTGACATTGGCGCTGCTTGTTTCGGTCGGCGCCAATCTGCTGATCTTTTTCGTGCGTCGACGGCTGGCCTCACCATGATGGCGAATCTCGGTGACCCCGCTTTGTGGTATGGCCTCGCGCTGAAAATCGCGATGACCGCGTCAATCGTCGTCGCCGCTTCGGTGGTGGTCGAACGCAGTGGACCTTTCATCGGCTCATTGATCGCGGCGCTGCCGACCGCCGGTGGCGCCGCCATGATCATTCTCGCGCTCGAGCATTCCGCGCAATTCATATCGCAGAGTGCCGTCGGCAGCCTGATCGCCAACGCGGCCTGCGCGCTGTTCGCGCTGAGCTATGCGGCTCTGGCGCAGAAACACGGCCTGCGGCTGAGCCTGGGCGGCGCGTTTCTCGTGTGGTTGGTCACCGTGTTCCTGCTGCGGCTGGTGGAGTGGAGCGCAACGGGCGCGGTCATATTGAACGCCGTCATCTATCCGGTGGCGATTGTCGCGGCGGGCCGCTATCGCATTCCCGGTGCCGTCAAGCGTGTGCCGGTGACCGGACCCGATCTGGCCTGGCGCGCGGGGGTGGTGACGCTCTGCGTGCTTGCCGTCACAGCGGCGAGCAGCTCGATCGGCTCATATTTCTCGGGCGTTTTCGCGTTTTTCCCGGTGGCCATGGGTTCGTTCTTCATCATTCTGCACCCGCTCATCGGCGGGCCGGCAGCCGCAAGCGTCGCCGCGCATGTGCTGACGCCGCTGATTGGGCTCGGCCTCGGGCTCCTGGCCGTGCATCTGCTCGCGGTGCCGATCGGGGTGTGGTGGTCGTACGCCGTAGGCCTTTCCATCGGCCTTGCCTGGAATGCGTTGCTCTGGCTGCTGCGGGAGTGGCGAACGGCGAAGAGGTAACGTCGCGAAGAGGGCAGAAATTCCGGATCCGTTGCTGCGCACCGTCCCGGAATGACAACACGTCCCTTTACTGAATCAACCCCAGCTCCAGCGCCTTGATCTGCAGCGCGAGATAGCGCGAGAAAATCCGGCACTGCGCGAGGCTTCCGGCGGTGAACCACAGGCCTGGTTGTGCCGTGCGCCGCCACATGTTGCGCAGCTCGCCGCCTTCGTCGAAACCCCAGACCGGGCCGATGCGCTCGGCAACATCATCTCCGAGATAAAGCCGCGCGGTTTCCTGCTGGTTCTTGTAGCCGGTCGCGAGCACCAGCAATTCGGCGGGGACGATGCGCCCATCGCGTAGCCGCGCGCCGCTCGCGACGAAACGATCGATGTCGGAAAATTGCAGCAGGGCGACCGCGCCGGAAATGATCATGTCCGAGCAACCGACGTTGAAGTAGTAGCCACCGCCGCGCCGCAGATACATCATCTGGAAGCCGGTCTCGTCTTCGCCGAAGTGCAGGCGGAAGCCGCGCTTCTCGAGCCCCTCCAGCAAGGCCTTGTCCACCTCGCGCCCGCGCGCGGTCGAAAGCTGATACGAGCGCTGCAGCACCGGATAGGGAAACGACGTCGCGAGCAGATCGCAATCCTCGAACGGGATGCCTTCCGAGTAGATCGCGTAGACGCTCTGCGCTTCCTTGAGACTAACGACGTAAGTCTTGCTGCGTTGGATCATCGTGACGTCGGCGCCGTGCGCCTGCAGTTCCTGCGCGACGTCATGACCGCTGGTGCCGCTGCCGAGCACGAGCGCCTTGCGGCCCTTCCATCGTTTCGCGTCCTTGAAGTCGCCGGAGTGCACTTTGGTGCCAGCGAAATCATCGAGCCCGGGCAGCTCGGGCGTATAGGGAATGCTGCTGACGCCGGTCGCGAATATCAAATGACGCGGATGCATAACCCGCGCGGTGCCATCGGAGCGCCGCAGTGTCACGCGCCATTCCTTGCGCTTGTCGTCATAGCGACCGGCGACGAGTTCGGTTCCCGTCCAGAAATTCAGCTCCATCGCCTCGACGTAGGATTCGAACCAGTTCGCGAGCTTGTCCTTCGGAATGTAGACGGGGAAGGTCGGCGGGAACGGCAGATAGGGCAGGTGATTGACGTGCACTTCGTTGTGCAGCGTCAGCGAGTGATAACGCGTGCGCCAGTTGTCGCCGATGCGCTTGTGCCGGTCGACGATCAGCGCATCGATGCCGAGCTGATGCAGGCGCGCGGCAATCGAAAGCCCGGCCTGACCGCCGCCGACTACGAGCACCGCGGGGTCGCGATCGTCATAGGCGCGCGCCTTGCTCAGTCGATCGGTCCAGTTCTCGGCGCCGAAATCGCGCGTGCTGTCGGGCTCGGGCCTGACCCGGAATGCCTCTTCGTGTCCTCTGAGGTCTTCGAGCGTCGTGACGATCGTCCAGGCGCGCAAGCCTGAGGAATCGGGCGTGAGGCGGAGAACGCCGGCGCCGCGGCCGAACGGGGTTTCGAATGCGAACATCGCTTCGATCGCTTCCGTGCCGGCGCGACTGACCCAGCGCGGCGGTGTCCGCTTCGCGGGAATATGAAAGTTCCGCGGCGCGATGCGCGCGAGCGTCTCGCGCAATGTCGCGGCGATGGCCGCGCGGCCGCTCATTGTCTGGATTGTCCAGGTTAAAGCCAGGACGTCGCGCCATAGGCCGTCGGGATGGAACAGCTTTGCCGCCGCGTCGGCGTCATTGGCCCGCAGCGCGGCTTCGAAGCTCGCAAGCCACTGCTGCGCATCCGCCGGCGCGTTCGTCTGCTTTCTCTCCGCGACGTTCATCATGGGGTTAGGCTAACTCCGCGGAGACCCAGACTAGCAGGTTTGGCCGGCGCTAACCCTTCTTCGCCGCCTCTTGCTTCAGGCGGTAAAGCACGTCCATGGCCTCGCGCGGCGAGAGATCGTCCGGGTTGATCGCGGAAAGGGCCGCGGCCAGAGGGTCTTCCGCGGCCGGCTGCTGGCCAGGCGTCGGACGCGCCGGGGCGGCAAACAACGGCAGGTCCTCGAATCCCTTCGGTGCGGCGCGGTCTTCCTGCTCGAGCTTGGCGAGGACGAGCTTCGCCCGATCAATCACGCTCGCCGGCAGGCCCGCGAGCTTCGCCACCTGGATGCCGTAGGAGCGGTCGGCCGCGCCCGCGACCACCTCGTGAAGAAAGACCACCTCGCCCTCCCATTCCTTCACGCGCACCGTCGCGTTGTGCAGCCGGTCGAGCCGCCCCGCGAGCGCGGTCAGCTCGTGAAAATGCGTGGCAAACAGCGCGCGGCATTTGTTGACGTCGTGGAGGTGTTCGACCGTTGCCCAGGCAATCGACAATCCGTCGAAGGTCGCCGTGCCGCGGCCGATTTCATCGAGGATCACCAGCGCACGCTCGCCAGCCTGGTTGAGGATCGCCGCGGTCTCCACCATCTCGACCATGAAGGTCGAACGCCCGCGCGCGAGATCGTCGGCGGCGCCGACGCGCGAGAACAGCCGGTCGACGATGCCGAGATGCGCGTGTTTCGCCGGCACGAAGCTGCCCATCTGCGCGAGAATTGCGATCAGTGCGTTCTGCCGCAGGAACGTCGATTTTCCCGCCATGTTCGGGCCGGTGAGCAGCGAGATGCGGCCGGCCTCGGAATTCTGCGGCGGCGACAGGTCGCAGTCATTGGCGACGAATGGCGTGCCGTCGCGCGACAGCGCCTGCTCCACAACCGGATGGCGGCCGCCTTCGACGATGAAGGCGTGGCTGTCATCGACATCCGGCCGTGAATAGTCACGCTCGGAGGCAAGCTGCGCGAGCGCGCTCGCCACATCGAGGCGCGCCAGCGCTTCGGCGCAGGACTTGATGTTGTCGCCCTGCGCGATCACCTTCGCCGTGAGGCGCTCGAAAATCTCGAGCTCGAGACCAAGCGCACGCTCGGCGGCGCTTGCGATCTTCGATTCAAGCTCGCCGAGCTCCGTGGTCGTGAAGCGGATTTGTCCGGCCAGCGTCTGGCGATGGATGAAGATGCCGTTGAGCGGCGCCGACATCAGCCGTTCGCCGTGCTGCGCGGTAACTTCGACGAAATAGCCCAGCACATTGTTGTGCTTGATCTTGAGGATGCGGATGCCGGTGTCTTCGGCGTAACGCGCCTGCAGCGCGGCGATGACGCGGCGCGATTCATCGCGCAACGCGCGAGTTTCATCGAGCGTCCGGTCGTAGCCCTCGCGCACGAAGCCGCCGTCGCGCTTGAAGGCCGGCAGCTCGGCCGCGAGCGCGGCCGACAACTCCGCGGCGAGCATGCCGTCGGGCTTCCGGCAGCCCTGCATCGCATCAGCGATGTCTTCCGGCGGCTCCTTAAGCGAACCAAGCGCGCGGGCCAGATCGGCGGCTGCGAGCACTCCGTCGCGGATCGCGGCAAGATCGCGCGGGCCACCACGTGTGAGCACAAGGCGTGACAACGCGCGCGCCAGATCGGGCGCGGCCTGAAGCCGCGAGCGGGTTTCGGTGCGCGCCGCGCTGTCACCAACGAAGCTTTCAACCGCATCGAGCCGTCGGGCGATTTGCGCCGGGTCGGTGAGCGGTGCGGCAAGGTATTGCGAGAGCAGGCGCGAACCGGCGGCCGTCACGGTGCGGTCGATCGCATCGAGCAGCGATCCGCGCCGTTCACCCGACAGCGTGCGCATCAGTTCGAGATTGCCGCGCGTTGCCTGGTCGATCGCCATGGTCGCGCCGGCACTTTCGCGCAGCGGTGGCGAGAGGGGCGGGCGTTTGCCGATCTGCGTGCGCTCGACATAGGTCACGCAGGCTGCCGCTGCCGTGAGCTCAAGCCGGCTGAGCGCGCCGAAGGCTTCGCTGGTCGCAACCGCAAAGAAAGATGTGAGCCGCCGCTCGGCGGTGGCGCCATCGAAGACATCGCGCGTAACCGGCGTGACGGCCGGCAGCGAGCGCCAGTAGGGCGCAAGATCGGCCTCGCTGTACAGCGCATCGGAAACGATGATCTCGCCGGGTTCGAGCCGGGCGATCTCGGCGGACAGCGAAATCCGATCAGATTCGCTGACGCGGAATTCGCCGGTCGAGATATCGATCCACGCCAGCGCGAAGCGTGTCTCTTCGCTGGCGGACGAGAGACGTGCGCGTGCGATGGCAAGCAGGTAATTGTTGCGCCGCGCGTCGAGCAGCGTGTCTTCAGTGAGCGTTCCGGCTGTGACGAGCCGCACGACATCGCGATGCACGACGCTTTTGGAACCGCGTTTGCGCGCTTCGGCCGGATCCTCGAGCTGTTCACACACCGCAACGCGATGTCCCATCGCGATCAGCCGGTGCAGATATTCGTCGGCGCGGACTACGGGAACGCCGCACAACGGTACGTCCTTGCCGAGATATTTTCCGCGTTTGGTGAGGACGATGCCGAGCGCGCGCGAGGCGACCTCGGCGTCTTCGAAAAACATCTCGTAGAAATCGCCCATCCGGTAAAACAGCAGGTAATCCGGATGCGCGGCCTTGATCTCGACGTACTGCGCCATCGCCGGCGTAACGCGCCCGGTGTCACCGGCGTCGCCGTTTTGCGGCTGATCGGGTTCAGGCTGGCCGATGGGTTGCGTAAGCGCCATGGGCGCGGAGGTTAGCAGACGAAGGCCGGGCTTCTACTGACGCAACGGCCGGATTGCCGCGCCATGCCCGGCTTTATGCCGGGCATCCACGGGTTTTTTGGCTTTGTGCCGTCGTGTGGGCCTCACCGCCGTCATGTCCGCACGTGTTGCGGGGCATCTCGATATGTTTTGCCCGGCAAAAAAGCGGGCATGGCGGCGCCCCGCCTCAGCTCTTGAACTTCACCCCGGTAATCGCCTCGAGATTGCCGTGCCAGATCTTTTCCTTGTCGGCTTTCGGCATGTCGATGCCGTCGATAATGCGCAGGGTCTCGCGCGTGTACATCGTGCCTTTCTCCGGATCGAACGGGCAGTCGGAGGCGAACACGATCTTGTCGAGGTCGTAGAACGCAAGACCCGCGTGCGTTGCCGGCACGCCGCCGAACACCGCCGTGTCCGCATAGAATGAGTGCTTGAAGTAATCGAGTGGACGCTTCTTCAGCTGCTTGAGGATGACGCTGAGGTCTTCGTCCGACGTGCGTGCGCCGAGCTGGTCCCAGCCCGGGCCGATGCGGCCTTCCAGCATCGGCGCGATGCCACCGAAATGGTGCGTGATGATCTTCAGGTTCGGATATTTGTCGAGGATTTTCGAGAACACGAGCCGCGCCATCGCTGCCGCGGTCTCGTAGGACCATCCGAAGGTCCACCAGATCTCGTATTTGGATTTTTTCTCGGTCAGGTAATCCGGGAAATTGGCGGCGCGCGCCGGATGCATCCAGATCGGCTTGTTGAGCCGGTTCATCGCCGCGAAGAACGGATCGAACGCGGGATCATCGAGCGGCTTGCCGGCAATGTTGGTGTAGATCTGCACGCCCAGCGCGCCGTTCTTCAGCGCGCGTTCTGCTTCGCGCACGCCAGCGTCCGGCGCGATCAGCGCGCCCTGCGCCACCCAGCCGGGAAACTGGTCGGGATATTTCGCGCAGATGTCGGCAAAGCCGTCATTGACAAGCTTGGTGTATTCCTCGGTCAGCTTGGCGTCGCCTTTGGTCATCACCTCGAGCGGCGGCATCGGATAGGACAATATCTGCGCATAGTCCGGAAAGCTGTCGACGATCTTGCGGCGGACATCGAGGTCATGGATGCAGGGGATTTCGCGCACGCGCTTGCCGATGTCGGCGTGGCCGCTCTCGACGATCTTGGTGAAATATTTCCCCGGGATGAAATGGGTATAGGCGTCGATGCGCATGAACTCCTCCGTGACTGTCCGATTGGTCTGTGCGGTATCGCTTCAATAAGGCGTAATGACGTTGAGCAGCGCCTGCTTGTGCTCGTTGACGACGGCCGCGCGCGCGCGAGCCAGCGCCTCGGGCAGGTCGGCGGGTTTTTCCACGCGCTCGGCATGGGCGCCCTGGGCGCGCGCCATTTCCTCGAACGGCGGCGAGGGATCGAGATCGGCCAGCGTGCGGCCATCGGTTTCGCCGGCGGCACCATCCTTGAACATCGACAGCGTCGCGCGGCGCACGGCGCCATAGCGGCTGTTGTTGAACACGACGGTGAGGATCGGCAGCTTGTGCACGGCCGAAACCCAGTGGCCGACCATCGGATTGGCGAACATGTAGGAGCCATCGCCGAGCGTCGCGACGATGAGTTCATCCGGCGCCGCGAGCTTCGCGCCGAGCGCCGCCCCGAGGCCCCAGCCAAGCCCGCCGGCGGGTCCGAGCGAGAAAAATGTGCCGGGCTTTTCCCGTGCGCAGTGATCGGGGCGCAGCGGATATTCGTTGATGATGATCGCGTCCTTGCCGACGGCTTCGCCGATCGCGTGCGAGAGATATTCCGGCGAGATCGTCGTACCGGCAGCGGAATCTTTTGCAAGCTGTGCACGGCGTGTCCGCATGCGATCGGTGAGCCGCGCACGCCGCGCGGCGATGCGCGCATCCGCCATCTGCAGCCGCGGTTCGACCGCGCGTGCGAGCGCATCCAGCGCCTGCGCCGCGCCCGCCTGGACCGCAAGGTCGCTTGGGAAACTGCGCATCGGATAGCGAACATAGAACGGGTCTTCGCCGATATGCGCGACGCGGCAGCCACCCGGCGGATGCTGCAGATGCGGAATCCACGGCACGTCGGATTCGATCACGATCACCAGATCGGCGTCAGTCAGAAGCGCGCCGGGCTCGAAGCCGAAATGCATCGGATGGCTCGAGGGCAGGCACATTGTGCGTGCGCCGTGCGTGACGACAGGGATTGCGCAGCGTTCGGCCAGGCGCTCGAGCGCGGGCATAGCCTCGGCCGGCAGAGCCGCGGTGACGATGAGCGGCCGTTCGGCGGCGGCG
>Ga0310890_10000285_pt1 | contig 15599 bp, 15 predicted proteins | sample T20D3metaG_FD_203751 | JGI IMG/M metagenome (GOLD analysis project Ga0310890, IMG submission 203751) | Lab incubated soil microbial communities from West Virginia University Organic Research Farm, Morgantown, WV, United States - T20D3 | ecosystem: Environmental > Terrestrial > Soil >... | reverse complement strand
ATTAATCAGACGAAAGCAGTTACTAGTCCTGTGGTAAAAACTGTACCTTCTAATCAGTCAGCGGGATTAATTAATCAGACGAAAGCAGTTGATAACGAAACCTCAACAGGTTTCCAGATTTATCAGAACCATATTCTCGGGATAAAGATCGGATATCCAGACAGTTGGTATGTAAGGACATATCCTTATAATAATGCAGCCAACAATACTGTCGCAGGATTCTACTCTCCATCAAATACAGCCTCCGAGCTTGGTAATATCTCAGGTGTATCAGGTCATTTTGTGCCATACGTAGATATTTTTGTATTTGATTCTAAGAATATGTCTTTAGATAAAATAATTAAAGGGCGTATAAATAGAATCCAAAATACTAGTGACTTTATAATTGATTCTAAACCGATTACCCTCAGAGGAAACAATTCAGCGCATATGTTGGTTTACTCTACTACAACTGGGAGTGATGAATCTTTTAAGAAAATGCAAGTATATACAATCTCTGACAATAAAGTGTATTTAATTACCTTTACAGCCCAAGAGGCTTTATTCTCCAATTACTTACCAAAAATTCTGAAAATGATTGATTCATTTGAAATATGAAACTATGGCTTCCTAATCATGTGACCTTACCATTATTTTAGAGTATGTCCTTGGGTTTTCTGACATTATTGAATCCTTGGTTCGTATAGGAAATAAGCATCCAAATGGTTCTTACATTAATAACCATAATTCAGAATTACAATTAAAATGAAATTTTCGCATTAGATGAAAAACAAGAGCAAGCTAAAGTTACCTAGCTATATCAATCGAATGAAGGAGCTCTTTATGAAATGTCAATATCTCTTGTAATGTTAATTCCCATATTATTGACTATCTTGCAATTTCCCGCGATCGTGTCTCCATAATCTGGATTATAGTTTATAACAATGCTATTGCCACTGCAATCAAACTCATTGCTTCCAATTCCTCCGTCCATAATAGTCGTTCCAGTTCCTGCAATAAGTTGGTCGTTATCCCTGCCCCCAACTAGCAAGTTATTTCCAACTCCACCGTAAAGTACATCATTTCCGGACCCACCATCGACTAAATTTGAACCATCCCCAGGGATAATTATATCATTGTTTCGTTCGCCGTATAACCTATTCGAACCCATACCACCATAAATTATATCGTTCCCCGAACCTGCCCAAACTTGATCATTTCCTTTTAGTGTATAAATGACTTCGTCAGCGCTGTCACCTCTAATCTTATCGTCACAATCAGTTCCGACTATTAGATGTCCTGTCTTTTTTATTCCTGATGTACCCCCACTCAATATACTATCCCAACAATCACTCTTGAAGATCCCATCTAGAGGGTTTAAATTAAAAAAATTTTTAAACGTGTCACCAAGAATGTCGTTATCTGCTTGCAGAAATTGTGCGTTTGTATGTTGTTGTTGAAGTATTAATAACATTGAGAAAGTGAGTGTTATGATGAGAATCTTGAGATGGCGTTCCGGCAACTAACGAACAGAATTTTTTATTTCTTATTAATATTTCGGTTATCTATAGATGAGTTTACAAAACTCTCCTAACTAATTTTACTAAGCATCCGGAAAACCCATCAACTTTATTAGATCAATAAAACGCTCCTGAGTAGGTTGACACTAGTAACTCATAGATATTGATGCTCAACGAGTCTGGCAATTTTTTTAAGTTGTCAATATCCTTATCCCATTTATATCAAAATCAGTAATACCTAGTCCAGCAACCAATTCTATTACTTTAATGCTAGAAAATTATGAGATAATCGTATGATTGGAATTCCGTGCTGCCTTTAGAAACAGAATTATTAGAATTGTATTACGGAACAGTCCAATTTGTGGGTAATGTGATTTTAATTAGTACTGCACAGGCGTAATTTCTTGATATAGTTTCTGAAGATCATAAACATGACCATTTCAAGTGTCATATTACCATCAAAAGGTAGCTCGCAAATTCGTAGGGGAAAATGAAGAACGATAATAGTCCTCCCTCAGTCACAAAATCAAATTTATTATTATAAACAAGATGAGAACGGAAAATTGAATCAAAACGATATGGATCTCATTCCAATTTAGAGAATCTAATTTAATATTCTAAAATAGGTATCTTACCTAGCAAGTTTGAAAGACTATATATAGTGGAGTTTTCGTATATTAGGATTGAATTAAATGGAAAAAAACCCAGGTTGGCTTAGAGGGGTAGAAATTGGCCTTGGAATACTAATCGTAATATTATCAATTTATGCACTTGCATTTCCTGCTGCCACGTTTGTGTCTATAGTATTAATACTTGCGATAATTTTGTTCATCTTAGGAATTGAGAAGATTATCGCTGGCATTTTCTTCCATATCAAAGGAAGAGGCGCTTCTATAGGTTTAGGTATACTGATCATCATATTTGCCGGTCTTGCAGTAGCATATCCTGTAGGGACTGCATGGATTATAACAATATTCATTGGCATTGCACTGCTGTTTGGTGGTTCTGCAAGCATAGTTGAAGGCTTCTCAGGAAAGGAATCTGGCTGGAAAAGAGCCTTCCTTATTGGAGTAGGAGCATTGTTAATAATCATTGGAATCATTACCCTTGTTTCACCCCTCTTCGGTATGGCGTTTGCAGGGTTTATTATAGCAATAGGACTTTTGATAGCGGGAATTGAGATGGTTACAGCAGGCGCAACAGGCAGAGGACTGAACCTACCTTCGAAAGATAACCTCGATAGCCTCACTGGTAAAAAGTAAGAGGCTTAAATTTCTCTTACTTTAACTTTATCCAATGATGCTGCATCTATAGAAACTTATTTAATGAGCCACAGCGTTAGGGTCTTTTCAATTGATTGATAAGATCCATACATTTTGACTGCTTCACTTCGATTCCTGAAAGTCTATTGAGTAAATCATTTAATTCCTGTACTCTCCTTTCATATTCTCCTTTTTCATATCTTCGTTTGTAGAAAGTGTTGGTAATAACAGACAATAGAGTTGATATCATTGCAATGCCAAGAAACATGTAGAATATCGCTACCATTCGACCTATGTTACTAACCGGTACTATGTCTTCATATCCTACAGTCGTAACAGCCGAGACACACCATAATGCATCAAGGTAGGTTTTTATTTTGGTATTAGGCACTTTCGACTCTATACTGAACATGACAACCGTTCCTACTAATATGACCAATCCTGCCGCTATGATTAAATAATGGTTCTATTCATGACACATAAAGGCAAGTCATACTTTTTAAGTTAATTGTGTGAAACCCATAATCCTCAAAATAAGATTAGTTTCCCAATTGGCTAGTGGGCAATACGAGAAGAATGTTTCGATCATAGGTTAGATATGATATGGTGAGAGCCTCAGTTGAACATTGATAATTTTTCATACCTTCCGATCGTATGCCTTACATGGTGTAGATAAGTTGGAACAGATGATATTCGATAACCTCCGTCGTAAAATGGGTGATGTTCCCTCTTACCACTATCCTCAACAATGGCAAATCGTTAATATTGCCTACCAATGATCCGAGTAGCTGTGAAAGCTCTCAATATTCAAAAGAGGAAAATAGCTGATATGGCAATTGTTGTTTTTACCATAGCATCCATAATAATAATATTTGCTGATTACTTGTATCCACTTTCTGAAAATCAGAGATGGACTCTCTACATTTTTGATCTCTTTGTTACCTCTATATTAGCAGTTGATTTCTATTCCAGGATAAAGACATCAGATAATAGATTGAAGTATGTTATTGCTCATTGGTACGAATTTCCTGCAATGATACCACTTATAGTCTATGGATTCGCTGACACGTCCCTAGTAGTTCAAGAGACTATTAAGACAACTAGGTTTATAGCACTATTCAGACTCGTTAGGTTATATAATCTGGCACAAATGGTGAAGGGTAATGAAATCATATTACTCGCTTCCCTGGCCGTGGTAACGGTGATATTTGGGGGTTTCGGGATCTATATTACAGAGTCACAATCGTCAGACCGCCACGTGAACATAAGAACTTTGAATGATGCCATATGGTGGGCTCTAGAAACAATGACAACTGTAGCCTACGGTGAATTCTATCCCGTGACACCTGTCGGTAGGATGATCTCACTTGTACTTATGTTCGCTGCCATAGGAATAATATGGGAAGTTATCGCGATGATTACATCCAAACGGGTGGAAACGAGAATGAAGCGTGCCAAGGTGGGAATTGTGGAGGAAACAAAATCCTTGATAAAGGGAAAGATAGATGATATTGAGAAATTGAACAAGACTGAGTTAGAATCACTAATTCACATGATAAGATCTCTAAATAATGGAGTTTCAAGCAATTGATTTAGTTACTAATCGCCTAATGATGTTTATTTTATAATGTCAAGAAATTGAGTTCTCATCGATTAACTATGTTTTCTAAGTAGTCAATATGTATCTATATTTTTCGTTATGTAAATCGTTTTATTGGCCAATATACAATTAGTTGTACACCTCCAAGTGCAGCCAGCAGGTGGGTTACTTGGTTGTTTCTTGTTCAGCTTACAACCACCTCCCCACCAGTTAAAAATAAAGATGTTTCACAAATAAATTCAATTTTCTATTGTGATTGAAGATCATTAATTTTTATTTATTTATTTAAGTTACCACCAATAGGATATTGCTGTATAATCACGCGGACTCGACACTTTCCCGAAGTAGAATTTGAAGTCAAAGCGCGGCGATTATTAACAGTTTGATTTTAATCCAGAAAAAATGATTGAAAATTTGATGCTAGTGGATGTTACCAATCTGGACAGAGAGCGGATCCTTTGCACTTATGTTCACTTGCAATGCTTCCCTTATCGTCTTCTCCCTGACCTGAGCTTGTCTGTGTATTTTATGTCGTGGAATTATCACTATTATTAATTCCGGCACCTGTAGAGTTAGTAATGTTCAGTCCAGTCGTGTTACTATTCATTAAATTCTGTGCGTCTACATAATTAAGTTGGGGACTGACAAGGGTGGAAGCTATCCAAGCTAGAATAGAAATAACTAGAATCAATGTACTCAATTTACCCAACTCTTATTTTGGGTCACGAAACGGTATTGTTTGTTTGCCTGAATACCAAAAATCACAGATAGTATTTCCGGAGTTCTCGTTTTCATTTATAAACAAGTTTTCAATAGCAACTTTATTTGGTTTGTGGTCAACAAGCTTTACTTCACGCCAAAACACTGGTTATATTCAATGATCTATTATTTAAGTAGATTTATACATAACTCTTTACTAAGGAAGTCTTATATAAGAATAATCCTGACACGCATTCGTTTGGCTTAAAGATAATCGTGCTAATATTAAATAATACCATGATTATCTAGTCCTCAAACACCCATGCATCGAGAGAACCTTCTCTTTACGGGTAATTGGTTATGTTACTGGATTTAATCTCGTTCCACTTTATTCACCTCATTTGTTCCTGTTCCTATTATTATTGATTCCATAATTTTTAGATTGAGTTAGGAAGTTATAAAAATCGTCCAAACTAAATTCTAATTGTGATACTTGAAAAAAAATCTTTAGATTTTGAAAAACTTGATAAGACATTAAATGATATGCTGAAATTTCCACTGATGGAAGCTATAGCAGGAAGACGTGCTAGAAGATTTTGTTTGGGTGCAGAAATTCCAGAGGGCGTTCTTGCGTTCAAATCAAAACATCCGCCTATGCCTTTGAGTGAAATAGAAAAATTAATTGTCTTGTCAACTATGGGTGGCGTAACAGGATGGCACTTTGCTATTATGCGTCATGCAAAATATGCACCTAAACTTTCGAACTACTGTGGTAGTCCTGTAGGACGTACCTTTCCTTCAAGTGCGGGCTTTATAACATCTGAATTATTTTACACAGACGATACAGGTACGTACTTTTTTCCTACAAGAGAGTTTCATCCTCAAATGGAAATTCACAATGGCAAAGTCAATCTAGAAGAATTCCTGTCGTTACATCAGAAAAGAATAAAGAAATTATCAGGTAAGCGATTGCATATCCCGCATGCTGAGCCTTATATGGAAGGACATAATACATGGATAGCCAATCATGTGGGCTCTATGCTAGTCATGCCCGTCGGCGATTTAGCTCAACATATGCTGGCTAACATTTGCTTCTATACTCAAAATGGATTTCCAATATATGATGACATAAAAAAGATACCAATACCTGGTATAGAAAAGTTCAACAACATGGTTGATGTGAACAAGGCCATTCCACTTACTTTTATGGAACAGTACTCTTTGACTGAATTAACTGCAGAGCTCTCAACACCTTGTTATGCAGGTGTACTTATACTTCAAGCGATGGGCCTTGGAGGATGGATGTTTGATGGAATAGATAGACATACTGTATTAGGCGCCAGTGGTGATCCAAATGTTCCAGGTTTGGGATTTAGATATGATAAAGATACACGATGGTCAATACCAAATCCTACCGGCTTGCAAGGTGTTTTTGAAGGATATTGTCCTCCGCATTTTAATGACATGAGGGAAGCAACTGAAGCACTGGCTGAGAGAAAATTTGGTGAAGGCGGGGTGTATAATCCAAATACACCTGGAGCATGGAATGATAGTCCTAATGTCAGAGCAAGTGCAAATCCTTATACTGAAGAATTCAAAGAATGTGTAGCTTTGCAGGCACAGTATGTTTACGATACCTATGGTAAGTTTCCTGCAACTGTCCCAAGTATTTTTCTACTAACCTATGTACAGGCTCAACATCTAGATTTAGAATTCTATGATCATTGCTTTAAGACGGGAGCCTATCTTACTACTCACAAACAACACTTCAAAAGATGGCACTGAAAGTGTCCTGGATGGTTATTAGCAAGGTTTGGATGTATTCATTATTAGTCATTTTTTGGAAATAAATTAATCTGATTTAATTTATTAATTCAAGATGGTGTCAATATAGGATTTTAAATCTTTAATATCTTAAGATTAATAAGTAATTATGGATGCATTTGAATGCCTAGCGACCAAACTTGACATTAGAGATTTTAGCCAGATAGAAGTTCCAGGAGATATAAAATTAAAGGTCCTCGAGGCTGCCAGGTTAACAGGGACTGGTCTTAACACTCAACATTGGCGTTTTATCCTAGTCGAAAATAAAGAGAATCTAAAAAGACTTGCAAACGACAGTACTAGTGGAAATTGGGTTGCGAATTGTAATTTTGCGATAATAATTCTTACAAATCCAAAGTATCATTTTCACCTGATTGACGCAGGAAGGGTAATACAGAGCATGCAGTTGGCAGCTTGGAATTACGCAGTAGGTTCAGGAATATTTACAGGAATAAAGGAAGATAAATTCAGGAAGGATTTTGGAATCCCACCAGAAATGAATATCTCAGCTGTGATTGGATTAGGCTATCCATTAAAAAAATTGGTTGGTAAGAGGAAGGACCGTATACCGCTTAGTGTCCTTGTCCATAATGAAAAATATGATGCTTCGAATAAATCCTAGGGTAAATTCTTAGAATGATAAAATCAATCTTCAAATCAAATAAATGTCTTCCGATGTTATGATACTAGAGATTTTCATATTTCTGACAAACTTGGTGAGCCATTTTTTAAAGTGTACCTGCAATGGATTCGCAGAATGAAATAATTCGCTAGCTACTTGGATAGTCTAATAAACTCTTTTGTTTAGTCTTATGGTAACCTTTTTTTCTGTCAGAGATTTCCAATTCTGTACTATAATCTATATCCCTATTTATACCCCATTCTACTGATGGAAGATTGCTCATCACTCTAAACATATTAGCAGTTGCAGCGCCAAATCCCGCGTAATGATTGTTGGCAGCTACAATACCTATCTTGACATCTTTGTCCTCTTGTTGAGTTGTTCTGAATTTATCAGACCAATATGTCATTTCCTGTTCTCTATCCTTTTGTATTTTTCCAAAGTTTCCTTCTTTAATACTTCTATCTCCAATCAATCTAAGATACACGAAATCGGTTGTTACTATAGGAGGAGATTGTATTTTCTCCAATTGATTCCACACCATGCATATATTATTGTTTGAAAAGAAATTGTAGGCTAAGTCTGAAAACCATGATGGATGTCTTACCTCGACCGCATACCTGTATCTGTCATCAAAGTAGAAATCATATTGTTTTAATGCTTCCAATCCTTCGGCAATTTTTACATAAGGTGGGAATTGTATTAACAGTGCAAGTAGCTTTTCCTTTAAAGGTTCTATTGCATCATAAAATAAATTCAGTTCATTTTCTACATTTGTGAATTTTTTATCATGTGTTATTACTTTGGGAAATTTGGCAGTAAATCTAAAATCTTTTGGAGTTCTGGTGGCCCAATTTTTAACCGTAAATTGATTTGGAATTCTATAAAAAGTGGAGTCAATTTCTACGTAATTGAAAACTTGAGAATAGTATGGCAGCCATAGCTTATTTTCCAGATTCGCTGGGTAGAATGGACCCTGCCAAGAAGTATAGCTCCAACCCGAGCATCCGATGAAAAGCTTCAAGAGCTTATTTATGGTCAGCGTGGAATAAATTTATTCGTAAGAATTTGAGGTTAAATTCGAATTGTGTTGTTTTGCTGCAATGCCGTAATCGTGCCCCCCTCTCTGAAAGTAGCTTCTCCATTAAATAGAGCTCAATATGCTAGAACTAAGCTCCATGTCAAACCTTATTGCAGAAAAGCCAAACAGAATAATGTCAATCCAACAAGAGCCATTAAAGCTAAAAACAGCTTATGATTATCTTAATCGGCTTTCATTTACAATTAATGGTATATGTAATAAAACCGTCGAATTACTTCTTGGAGACGCCGTCTGCCTTGTAGGAGATTCAAAGATGATAAATCTAATATTGACAAAAGTAGGAGTTCATTCATTAATGCCAAAGAAATATGGCGGCTTTGGTAGAAACTCAAATGTGTTTATTTTGGATGCGGGTAATTGTACTGACGTATATCAGTTTGTAGATTTTATGAAACAATATGGGCTGAATATCAAAAAGACCTTGAAACAAATAATGATTTCAAGAGTATTTACTGTCTATCAGCTTACACATTTTTTAAAATATGAATTGCCCAAAACCATTCATGAACATAAGATCAATGTGGTAATAATTCCCGAATTACTTGCGATGTTCGCTCAAGAACCGGAGATAAATATTAGAGGTGTAGAATCCCTGTTAAGAGAAATCGCAGACCTACTTAAAGAAGTACCTTCCAAATACAAAGTTTTATTGATAACTTCGATTTCACTCGATAATAACAAACTATCACCTGACGTACTTGATGTAAGAAACAAGGTTCTTTCCATGTTTAACAAACACATTAAGGTTGATATGAACAAGACAAATGATAAATTTAAAGTGTTCATACAGGAAAAACAGGATCTTGATTATGTTACTGTCAAGAAGTATTTGTCCTTATCTTATGAAGATATATTGATTCGTAAGGAGATGAGTTCTTAAATGGGTAGAACGATACCATCTTTCAGATTAGCTTGTATGACAGAAGAATTAAAGTGGCGTAGCTTTCGTTTCTGCCTAGATAAGGATGATAGAAAAAAATTTGATGAAATGTTTTCAATTTCGCGTCAATATAATAGTGCATGTTCTAATTCCGCAAGAGCAATTGTCATACACAACATATAATGTCAATTATCCTGCATCACTATAAACAGTTAATGGAATTAATGAAAAAAAATAGCAATAATTAATCAAGGTAGATAATAAAAGATGATATTGTTTCCAAATGAAGACATATTAGCACAAGAGCTTGAATCGTGGAGAGGATTTGCAGATGCCTTGCGTGAAGAAGACAGGACGCTTTTCTTACGTATGTTGGATGAATGTTACCAATTTATTGACTCGATCAATTCAAAGGGAGAGTATTTTTCAACTGAATCCCTGCTGATGAGTTTAGTGTTTGTACAACACAAAATAATTAACTGGTTAATTAACAAGAAAAACTAGAACAAGCTATTTATACACCAGCAGAACCACTTAAGGTAACACTAAAAAAATGGATTTACAGTAAACTACTGCGGCGGGAAGCTTCTATCTAGTGTCAATTGATTAGAAGTTTCTGAAAAATAATTTAGAGCACGATCCAATATTACTGTCTCAATATAAGATAAAGCGTACCTAACATTTGATTGAATTCCAGTGCGTTTACAACAGCCCTCGCCAATTTCCTAAAAAATTGAAGGGCTGTGCCAATGTCCAAACATAGGATCCACCAAAAATGGCACTTTCCTCAATTACGAGAGAGCATTTAGCTAGAATACTGGTGGGTTGTTTAGGAAGTGATAGATAATAGCCCGCCAGTGTGCGCAGTATCTAGACCATCATAAATATGGATAAAGGATGTGAGATTTGCGAACAAATCTAGATTCCCCATTTCCCATATCCAGATTGGCAGTAATATTTCAAGTTGAAAATAAATAAGATTTGAGGATCTAGTTTAAGCAAGAAATAAGAGGAAGTGGGTCTGTATGTTATCTTGTTTTTTTTCTTTAAATGATCTACCAGAATGAATGTGAATTTTTATCCAGGCAAGTTGCATTGGAGCATTTGATTATTGTTAATTATACAGTTCTTTGGTAGACCTAGCATTTGCAGATTCCACATAGCCTGATGGGCCTCATCCAAAGCACCAGTCTTGTTGCCAGAGTCGTAAGCCTTCTTTGCATCTTGGAGACTCTTGAGCGCCTGGGCTAAGATCGGACCCGCAACATCTTGGGTTGATTTACTGGTTTGATTCGTTTGGGCATATGCCGATCCCACTGAAAGAATGTAGGTTACACTTACCAACAATCCGAGATATTTCACTAACCTAAGTGTGCTAACGACCATCAGTAATTGTTGTACAAGGAAATATTAAAATTTTGTTGGAAAACTAGATTGGAAAAAGGCCAGTAGAGTAATAATACAAGACAATATGTTAGATATGGATAACAAGATCCAGGACAGCACGAGAATTGGCATATATCTTGGTAGAGAGACGGACAAGTTAGATCAGTAATTATCCTCATTTATCACTATTGGTAGTAAAGATTGATTATAATCGCATCATAAAGAAAAGACAAATGATTTTACATTATAAAGTTTTATAATCATACATTTTTCAAGGTAATAATGAAAACTGGAACGCTGTTTTTGATAATAGGTGGCTGCACTGCCCTCGCAATAGGCGGAATTCTCTCTACATTACTTTACTATCAAATACTCAAGTGGTAAGGATAGGTCACTTTAAGTCTGTCCATCTCTCCCTTTCTCTTTTGATGAATGCTCGGCGTTTTCGTTTCTCATGGCGTTGCAATATCCAGGCTCCAATAGCACAAATTACAAATACCCACAAAATCATTGTCGGAGTGGAGATCATTGATTCATCCTCGCGCTAAAGACAATATCCAGCAATCGAGAATATAAGATTTAGCTGTACGAAAGAATCCTGTCTCCCTTTCATCTACAGGAGACAACAGTTCTATGCTTAACTTCTTATGTTCCGTCCTTTGAAAATTTAATTGAAAAGCAAGTCATTTACATATGCTTTAGCAAAATGTCGACCGATGCTTGATCTTCAAAATAGAAACCTAAACCCATTTAGGAGGTGTTGAGATTTCAATTCAAGAACATCTTGTGGACATTCTCCTTTGTGACATGAAGTTTATAGACTTCAGTATCCTTCAATATAAAGACTTGATCATGCATCTCAAATAATTCTATCATATTCTTTATATCGGAACCTATCAAACTCTCAGTCATATAGTTACAGTACATTAAACCAGAGAGTCTATTATTATCATATAGTTGCTCTACAATCATTGCTTGTTTTAATGAATTTTTACTTATATCATTTATAAGAAAATCCATACAACACAGTTGTCTATTATTAGTACCATCTGCAATTTTAGTAATGACTTGTTTGCAATATTTTGTAATATCGTTTCGAGGGGTAGGGGTTTGTTTTTTTGCTAAATGACTGTGATTTGTATAATAATATGGCATTGGAGTACCATCATACCATTTTAATTTGGACAAGAATATAGTTTCTGGACTTCGTGGTGGTCCACAATAACATCTGAACAAATCACTCTCCTTGGCCAACCTATCCATGGATTTCAAAAGTGCAAGCATAGATTCATGATCTGAATAGATAATTAGGTGATGCTTTTTGGGGATTTCTTGTTGATGTTTTAGCCATTTATCCACAGCGTCTTTTACGATAGAATTAATAGAAACTCGTTTTTGATTTGCAATCCGTCCTAGAGCTGCATGAACTTGATCATCAAATCCTCTAACTATTAAATCACGTGTCATGTTCTCATATTCTAATGTATGCTATTTAAATATAGTGATATCATGATATCAAAACGATAGAGTTATATATTGATATCATGATATCAAATGTATGCCAAAGTTCCTAGACGTTCATCCCTTAAAAGGGTTTGACGAAAAAGCGCTAAGAAAATTGCAAAAGTCGCCTGTGGACGAATTTGGAATCACGCATCATAACATACTGTATAATAAAGAAGCCGACAAATTATTTTGCCTGCTCGATGCGCCTAATAAGGAGGCCGTAGAAAAACACCATAATAAGGCAGGCATCAAATGTGAATGGGTAATCCCGGTTAAGACCACAGCTTAAGATGCTTGTCGCTGGTTACTTAACAAGATGACTGACATTCATCCAGCTCAACTTGGATGATAACCCTCTATTTTTTGTTTTAAATAGCCCATCGACTTTAATAAGAAATACTTTAATTATATAAAATATAAATTTTGCAAGCATAAGTTAAAATTCTCACAAATAGTTGAGTTTAGAATTTTTATCGTTAAGGTTATAGATAAGTTTATGTATATATATTCATGGTAAAGTTAGAGTTTCTCAAAAGAACTCAAACTCATTCAGAGTCGTTAGAACCTGATCTGTCATTCGAAGAAATTTGTCCTATCTGGTCAAATAAATTAAGAAATGGGATAGACGAAATAGATCGTAAGATATTGGTTAAGGACTCCAAATATTGTGCAGTAGGAGAGGCTTGGGGATTTACAGGCAAACAAACTGGATATTATGTGGCCCCGTTAATTCCTATCACTGGCTGTTGGGAATGTATTAAATATGGACAGAAATTTAGCAAAACCGCTAGAGAAAAGACATCTTATAGTGATTTTATGCCTCTCATTTCAGATTTTGTGAACCATTGGAATCAGAGACACAAGAAAATTAGAAAGTCCAGACTCGATTCGATAGCGGCCAGATAACAGAACGTAGGTTCTAACCCATTACCTTTTTTAACAAACCGAATCCAAATCTCGTCGAATATAGATTTGTCATTATTATTGTTTAGTGTTAGTATAAGTAAGCATTTCAATATCTGTTTTGTAAGAACTATATTTTGATAAAGATAATTATCATACAAGGAAAATAAAACCAGTTATGATATCTTCATACGATATCATGATCTCCACTATCATATTAACTTGATCTTATGGAATAAATTTTCTCATATAAATCGAGTTGCACAATTTTAAGATTAGGATCGAGGCAATGTTGATAAGAATGACTAAAGCATCATAGAGTTAATCAAGTTTGATCTCTGAAAGACATGTAGCAATTGTAACGGGCGGAAATCGAGGGATTGGATTTGAAATATGCAAGGAACTATGTAGGGTTGGTTGTTTAGTCGTTCTCACGAGTAGGAATGAAGAAGGAGGTCGACTAGCAGTGGATAAACTAGATCATGATGTCGATGTTGCATATCGAAAACTAGACGTTACTGATAGTAAAGATATCTCAAGTCTTAGGGATTGGATTCTAGAGACTTATGGAAGAGTTGATATCCTGATTAATAATGCTGGGGTTTATTTGGATGAGGGAGTAAGTGTGTTTGACGTAGATGAAAAGATTATGCAGGATACATTAGCTGTTAATTTTTATGGAGCATTCCGTATGTGCAGGGCTTTTGTTCCGATAATGAGACAAAATGGATATGGCCGGATAGTAAATGTGTCATCTGGATACGGAGCAATAAGTGAGATGAGCGGAAATGTAGCCGCATATAGAATTTCAAAGATTGCACTTAATGCCCTCACATTAATTATGGCAGATGAGTTGAAAGATGAGAACATCAAAATAAATGCGGTATGTCCTGGATGGGTCCACACAGATATGGGAGGTGATATGGCGCCCATAAGCCCGGGTCGTGCTGCCAAAGATATTGTTCATTTTGCTTTAATTGATGCAAAGGGGCCTACGGGTAGCTTCTTCAGAAATAAGAGACCCATTCAATGGTAGAGATACAGACTCTAGCATGACCTTGCTTGACATTGGATTACAAATCATACTTGTTTCAGTATCGGGAGTTCTTTCTCCAGGTCCACTATTTTTCGCAAATTTAGTTTTAAGCAAGAATGGGGGATTTTGGTCCGGAATAAAAATTGCAATTGGTCACACAATAGTAGAGCTGCCAGTCGTCATCCTATATTCTATCCCTCTGATAATATTTACTTCTCAAAGTGTGACCTTTAGTATTATTAATTTTATTAGTTTTATTGGAGGGATTAGTCTAATCTCATTTGGTATCCTTTTTGTGGTAAAGATTATTAGCAAAAATAACAAGCACAATTATATTATTGAATCATCCAGGATTGAAAAGCCAGTTATTGCTGGCATGTTATTCACAGGTATTAATCCATTCTTCTTTCTTTGGTGGATTTCCGTAGGTATAAAATTAATTTCTGATTCAATAGCATTGTTAGGCTATCCAATAGGAATAGCCTTTCTCTTTTTGGTGCACGTATGGATGGATTACGCTTGGCTTGGTTTAACTTCATATTTTGCATCCAGAGGGATCTCAGTATTAAGATCCCAATATCACAAATTTATAATTCTAATATTAACAATTCCTCTCTTTTACTATGGTATTAATTTTACCTTGACTGCGATTAGATGACGCTGTAAAATTTACACCTGGTTATCACTCGTAATAGTTCTAATTGCACTAAATAATAGGAAATAAAAAAATTATTTTGAACATAAAGTGACCAGCCAGTCAAACCTTTTATTTGTCAGTGATAGCATATCAAGAAACTAATAAGTAGCAGAAGTATTTTACATACATCTAATGACCACGTCTGATATACCTTTTCTGCAGTCAGACAGGATTATCTTCAAAATGTTTGCATGCGAAGAACATTTAAAGAATTTAAAAAATATTAAATCCCAACACGGTGATCTCATATCAAAAGATGTGCGAGTAGGTGCGGAGATGGAAATTGATTCTTTAATTTCACAAATGCTTGGAACTTTTGATTGTGTACTACTTAGAATAATTGATAATTTTCAATTAAGTGGGATTCCTAGAGATAGAATGGATTTTAATAAAGTGGTTAGCGGGCTCTCGGCTGAGAGTAAGGGAGTAGAATTGGCAGGAGAATTACAAAAGGCAAATCAGGAAGACAACTGGTATTGGATGTTAAAACGTTTAAGAAATTATTCATTGAGCGGTTCATTACTTTCGAAAGAAGCTTCTTTGGACGTCATTCCATTTTTTGAACAAACACTCGTTCAGCTGA
>Ga0310890_10000278_pt1 | contig 15735 bp, 20 predicted proteins | sample T20D3metaG_FD_203751 | JGI IMG/M metagenome (GOLD analysis project Ga0310890, IMG submission 203751) | Lab incubated soil microbial communities from West Virginia University Organic Research Farm, Morgantown, WV, United States - T20D3 | ecosystem: Environmental > Terrestrial > Soil >... | reverse complement strand
GATCGGTCGATGGACATCATGCTCAACCGCTGGATGCTGTACCAGACCCTCGCCTGCCGCATGTGGGCGCGCTCCGCCTTTTATCAGGCGAGCGGTGCCTACGGATTTCGCGATCAACTGCAAGACGGCATGGCGCTGGTTGTTTCACAGCCGTCAATCACACGGCGGCACTTGCTCCGCGCTGCGCAGCGACAGTTCCCGCAAGGCGATGTGCAACATTGGTGGTTGCCGGCGACGGGTCACGGTGTTCGCACGCGGATCAGCGACGATCGCATCTGGCTCGCGTACACGGCGGCGCACTATCTGGTCGTCACCGGCGACCTCCCGATCCTCGACGAAGTCGTGCCCTTCCTCGAAGGCGCGCAACTGGCGGCCGGCGAGCACGATGCTTATTTCCAGCCTGCCAGCTCTGAAGACAGCGCGACATTCTTCGAGCACTGTGCTCGCGGGCTCGATAGCAGCCTCGCACTCGGCGCGCACGGCCTGCCGTTGATAGGCACGGGCGACTGGAACGACGGCATGAATCGGGTGGGCGAGCGAGGCCACGGCGAGAGCGTCTGGCTCGGCTGGTTTCTGCATGCGACCCTCGTGGCTTTCGCGCCGCTAGCCCGTGCGCGCAACGAGAGCGCACGGGCCGCACGCTGGCTGGATCATGCCGCGGCGCTGCGCCTGTCACTCGAGCGCGAGGCATGGGATGGAGCATGGTATCGGCGTGGATATTTCGACGATGGCACTGCTCTAGGATCGGCTGCCAGCGCGGAATGTCGCATCGACAGCATCGCGCAATCATGGAGCGTGATGTCCGAAGCCGCGGATCCGCCTCGCGCTGCGCAGGCAATGTCGGCCGTCGCAGAGCACTTGATCCAGCGCGATACCGGCCTGGCACTGCTGTTCACGCCGCCTTTCGATCGCACGACGCTCGATCCCGGCTACATCAAGGGTTATCCGCCCGGCTTGCGTGAGAACGGCGGACAATACACGCACGCCGCCGCGTGGTCAGTCATCGCGTTCGCCATGCTCGGCCAGGGCGACCAGGCCGCGTCGCTGTTCTCGATGCTCAATCCCATCAACCACAGCCGCACACGCACGGGGTTGCAGCAATACAAGGTCGAGCCTTATGCAGTCGCCGCGGATGTCTACTCGGTGGCGCCGCTCGTCGGTCGCGGCGGGTGGACCTGGTACACCGGCTCGGCGGGCTGGTTGTACCGCGCCGGCCTCGAAAGCATTCTTGGCTTTCATAAACAGGGCAATCGTCTGCTCCTGACGCCATGCATTCCCAAGCACTGGCCTCGATTCGAAATCGCCTTCAGGCACGCTTCTGCCCGCTATGAGATTGCAGTGGAAAACCCCAATGGGGTCAGCCGCGGCGTCGTCAGCACCGTGGTGGATGGCAAACCGCTGTCAGAGGGAACGTCGCTCATCCCGTTGCAGGATGACGGTGCAACGCACCGCGTACGGATCGTTCTCGGGTGATGGCGCGCAGGATGACGCTTCCGAGGAACAGGATGACGTTGCGACGGGTTGATTGTTCGAGCTCAATCAAGGAAGTGTCATGCCCGCACGCAAATCGACTCGCAAGAGTGTCTCCGGATCCCGCCGTGACGCGATCAGCCTGCTGAAGGCAGACCATCGGCAGGTTGCGGCCTGGTTCTCGTCCTTCGAGAAGACGCGGAGCGAGTCACGCAAACAGCAGCTCGCAGGCAAGATCTGCGCTGCGCTCAAGGTGCACACTCGCATCGAGGAAGAAATCTTCTATCCAGCCTTCCTCGAGCAGGCCCAGGATGAAGACATGCATCACGAGGCTGTGGTCGAGCACGACGGAGCAAAGAAGCTGATCGCCGAGATCGAAGCGACCAGGCCGACAGATGAATACTACGACGCCAAGGTGACCGTGCTCTCCGAGATGATCAAGCATCATGTCAAGGAGGAAGAGCAGCCGGGCGGCATGTTCGCGAAAGCGAGAAAGAGCGAGATGGATCTCGCGGAGTTGGGCAAACGCCTTGCTGCGCGCAAGAAGCAGCTCATGAATTCCTCGGGCTCTGCGCCGGAGCGCGCACGCGGCCGCAGCGTCGGTGCGGAACGCCGCCTCTGACTGAGGACCGAACTATCGAGCCAGACGGCGCGAATGCGCGGCCGCAAAGACGATCTGGTTGCCGTCCGGATCCTGAATCACTGCAGTACTGACCTGCTCGGTACGGGTCACCTGATCCGTCGGAATTCCCTTCTTCTTGAGGTCATCGAGCTGCTCATCGAGATCAGAGACCGCCAGGGTGACAGATGAGGCGCCTGCGCGCCGATTGTCCTCAAACACCTGCAGTGATCCGCCTCGCTCGAAGTGAAACTCCCCGACTTCCTTCATCGGCCGAAAAGCTGTGTCGTCGAGCAGATGCTCATACCAACGAAGTGAAGCGCCTAGATCTCTGACGGCTACTCCCGCCAAAGCGTTGCGGATGGACATGACTGATACTCCGGACTGAGCAATACATTCGGAACGCCACACTTGCCGAGCGGTTCCAGGCTGCGAATGTCCGTGCACAGCCGGCAGAGAACTACCGACGCGCGCCGAGCTCGTCAATGTGTTGCAGGAGGTGCGCCGGGTCGTCGAACACGCGATAGGCGCCGGCACGTTCGAGCTCGTCGAGGCCGTAGCCGCCCGAGAGCAGGCCGATTCCCAGCGCGCGCGCACGTTGTGCTGCAAGCATGTCCCAAACGCTGTCCCCGACGACGAACGTCGCAGCAATGTCGATGCCCAAACTCTCGGCAGCCGCGATGAACAGATCGGGGTCAGGCTTCGCAAATCGCACTTGATCGCGCGTGATGATCGGAACGTTGCTGAGGTCGATGCCAATTTTTGCCAAAGCCAGGTTCGCCGTCTCCAACCTGCCGCTGGTGGCAACGGCCCAGGGAATTCGCGCCGATGTCAGGAAGGAGAGAAGCTCAGCCGCGCCGGGCAGAGGACGAACTTCGTCCAGGCGGCGCTTGTATGCTTCCGAGTGCAGGCGCTGCAGGCGCTCGATCCGTGCCGGCTCGATCTCGAGGCCGGTTTCCCGCAGCAGCATATTGGTGAGCAAGCCGCCGCTCATGCCAATCCGGCGATGGATGCGCCAGATCGAAAGCTCTATGCCTTCCGCGGTGAGGGCTTCGTGCCACGCCAGGACATGCTGGTAGACGCTGTCGACAAGCGTGCCATCGAGATCGAACAGAAACGCAGTTTGCAGGCTCACCCCGGCACGACGCAAAGGCTGCGGGTCGCTTAGTGCGTGGGTTCGCGGCCGCGGTCGGCCTCAGCTTTGGCAAGATGCTCCTTGAAGCCAGGGACGACCTCGCCAAGAATGCCTTTGAACTTGGTGGCGGCTGCACCGACCAACGCGCTCTTGATCGAATCGACGTTCTCCAGGACCTCGTGTTTGGTTCCTGTTCTCCACGGGCGCCCGGGCTCCGAGGAGCCGACGGCCTGACTCGGCGCCGCACGGTTGCCGCGCCCACCTACCATCGCTGCCAGAAGGACCCCGCCGCCAAAGGCGGCCGCGATCATCGTCCCGGTATGCTCTGCGAAGTAGTGCCGCCAATCCGTTGCAGTCTTCACGCGGGTCTGCAATTCCTCGAGATTCGACTTCAGGTCTTCGCGTTTGTTTTCGATCTGATTCTCTATCTGATCAGTTGTTTGGCCCATCGCACATTCTCCTTCAAGCTGGCCGCCGTCTCAGGCGCCATCTGGATAGTTTTGAAACGCTTCAAGCCGACGCCCAGCGTCACCGCAGCCACGACACCGACTGCTGCCGCGACTACGAGCGCCGCAGCCCAATTCGGCATGACGCGAGCGAGCGCGTACACGCAGGCAAGCAATAGAAACAGCGCACTGAAAATCGCAGCAACCGCGCCCGCGCCGATCAACAGACCCGCGGAGCGAGCTGCGTTGAGCTCTTCGCCAAGCTCAGCTTTGGCAAGGCGCACTTCGGCGCGGACGATATCCTGGATATTGGCAAGGACGTCGTGAAGGATTTCCGGGATCGAACGAATGCCGGCGGCCATGATTCCTGGTCCTGTGCAATCAATCTCGGGAGAACGTCCGCGCTATCAGGAAGCCCAAAGCCGCGGCGGTCAGCAGTGCCACGCCGGGATTGTTCTTCACGAGTTTCTGCACGTCTGTCAGCATTGCTTTCACATCGTTCTCTCGCACGTAATCGGCTGCGACACCTACCGCATCCGCCGTCGCATGCGCGGCGTTCGAGATTTTTTCGCCGCCCGGGAACGTGTTGGCCTTCTCGCGCAGCGCGCCGGCCGCTGACTCCAGCCCGCTGGCCGCTGCCCCGCGGTTCTCATCAATCTTGTCCGCAACTCTCTGACCCATCTCCGCAGCCTTCCCCTTCGACACGTCGAGTGAGTCCGCATTGGGTGTTGCCATTTTCATCTCCTGGTGTTGAACCGATGATCGAGTACAAAGCAGGACGCGCGATGCGCGTCGCTGTTTGACGACTCATACACAACGAGTATCGGAGCGTTCTGTTCCGCAGACTGCGATCGAAGACGGCCGTTGCCACTTCAACAGTGAGCGGTGGTAGTCCTGTAACTACAACGCGTGTCAGCGAACTTCATCAGTTGGCCAACTTGGTGTTGGGCCAACTCTGCCGATCCGTGCGTTGCATCTTGGTACTCTCCCGTGAGTGCGGCAAGGACGCGTACTTGAGCAGGACAGCAGAAGCATACGAGGATCAAGCAATGCCGAACACACCAGATCGCGGAAAGCAGCAACCCGGTTCGTCCGAGGAGGCAAAGCGTCAGCACTTGAAGGACCGACCGTTGGAGGAAACGGACGACGACACGGAACAAGGCCGCATCGAAGGGCCAGGCATCGAGGAAGATGACGAGCCTATTCCCCTGAGAACCGAGCAGGGAGACACGGGTGAAGACGAAGATCTTCCCGACGATGAGACTACGCAGGTGAACTCGAATTCTGCCAACCGCCGCAACGATCGCGAGCAGGCCAGAGAAGCGGGCCGCAAGGCGAACGACGCGAGTGATTGAATGCAACTGGGCTGGCGTAGCACACCAGCCCCTGCGCCTCCTCTCCACGAGGGCCGTTGCTGTCAGCGAGGTAGGAAGAGAAGTAAACGGCGCATGTTTGCGTAATGCATCGGAACAGGTATCGACCTCGTGCGTCACTAGTGCACACATCGAAAGTGCGCTAGGAGATTTAAGTGAGAAAGCTGATTTTGAGAACCGTCGTAGTGCTGGCGATAGCCGGAGCACCTGCCTTTGCGGTAGCACAGGACACAGATTCGGATGCCCGCCAAACGACTCACGCCGCCGACCGTGGCGACAGAGGCGACTGGGGCTGGATGGGCCTGCTCGGACTCGTGGGCTTGCTCGGCTTGAAGCGACGTGATCGCGAAGAAGTAGTGCGCAGCGAACGCGCCACCGCTCGATAGACACCCGACAGAGAGCGCGCTGCGAGGCGCGCTCCGCTCTGGGCAGCAACACTCGCCGGTGCGGGCTCGTCAGGCGCTGAATGTCGGCTGGCATCTCTCGCGCACGAGCGTGCGGCGGCGTACAGACGGCCTTCCGAGGCACGCATAGCCTGCAGGTTGGTCATGGCCTGGAGCGCACGATATGGTTTTCCAGCCGAAACACGGCATCGCAGTCGCCGCACTTGCGATCATCGGGTTGTCGGCGGCGCATGCGCTTGCGCCCGTCAAATCGAAGCAGAATGCGACGCGCGATGCATCGGGCAACGCGCAGCTCATCGCCGAAGGACTGCACATTTTCCGTTACGACACCTTCGGTGACGCGCAGCTCTGGACGGACAAGTTACGCCTGCACGAAGTAGTCGAGAAAAGCGTCGACCCGACCACCGCACTGTCCGTCGGGCTCAAGGTCGATGCTGACGTGCTGCCTGCGGGAATCCTGCAGGAGGCTGACCTGAAGAGTCCCGCAACGACGGTCGCACTCCTGAAAATGAATGCCATCGTCGGCATTCAGGCCACGGTCGACGCCGACAATCACATCACTCGGCTCGGGATCACCTGCGCACTGTGTCACTCGACCGTCGACGACTCCGTCATGGCCGGCATCGGTCACCGCCAGGATGGCTGGCCGAACCGCGACCTCGACGTCGGCGCAATCATTGCCCTTTCGCCCGCGCTGACGGCGGCGCAGAAGGCCGTGTACTCGTCGTGGGGTCCGGGCAAGTACGACCCGCGCTACAACCAGGACGGGCAGAGCACGCCGCTCGTAATCCCGCCAGCGTATGGGTTGGCGGAGGTCAATAACGAAACGTACACAGCCGACGGACCGCTCTCCTATTGGAATGCGTACGTCGCCGTCACTCAAATGGGCGGACAAGGCAACTTCACGGATCCGCGGCTCAAGATCGACATCACACACTCACCCGATCTCGTCAGCTCCAAGCTCCCGGCGTTGCGCGCGTATCAATACAGCTTGCCGGTACCCCGCCCCCCGCCGAGGAGCTTCAATGCCGACGGCGCTGCGAGCGGCCGCGCAGTGTTCAATCGGAACTGCGCGACGTGCCACGTCGACGGGAGCGGCACAGACAACAACAGCGGCAAGCTGCACAAGGCTGTGGACATCCGCATGGACGGAGCCTATGCGGCGCGCACTGCGAACAAGGCGTACCGCACTACTCCGCTGCGTGGACTGTCTCAGCATCCCCCGTACTTTCATGATGGGAGCGCGGCAACGCTGGAGGACGTGGTTACGCACTACGACCGCACGCTTGCTCTGCAACTCACAGAGCGTCAGCAGGCGGAGTTGGTCGAGTTCCTGAAGTCGCTGTAGAGGCGTTGTCAGTCTGTCACCGAGGTCATCGGCCTGATTACCAGAAACGCGAATTGCATGGCAGCCACACAAAGAAGCGCCAGCAAACCGGCAAGATAGGGCCCGGCCCCGCGGTCGACGAACAGACCGACGACATTCAGAAGCTGCAGAATCGCAGTCACGCTCAATGCAACGATGAAGACTGCCGATCCCCAGGTTGGCATCAGACCGGGACGATCGCGACGCAGACGCAGGTTGGCAGGTCTCGCGTACAAGAGATAGACGATGCTCCCCAGGCCCAATAGCAAGCTCACGACCCCCCAGGTACGCGCCACTGAAAACTTCCACGTCATGAGGACGAGGGGGGCAAAAGCCAGGAGGCAAACGCTCAACGAGAGGAACATCAGGTTTCGCAAGCGGAACAGATCCTCTGGAAGCCATTCGCCGTGCGCCCGCCGCCCAAACACAGCCACTACCCCGCTGAAACCCGCAAAGGTGGCGCCGACGCCGGCAAAGCCCAGGAGGATGTGCAAGACATGCTCGTCCACGGAGGGATTCTGCGCGCTTTCTGCGCGGCGTGCGTGCACGACTCCAAGAAGCTGTGTGTTCGACAGCGCACCGATCTTCGGATCGCAGCGAGGCACACTTGCCCGATGGAGACCTATCTATCGCCGCGCAAGAGTTTGATTGCCATCGGGGTCGTGTGTGCACTGTCAGCGATTGCGCTGTTGGTCGGGCGCACGCCTTCTCCAGCCCCGGCCAGGGGTGCCGACAACCCAGCTCAACTGCACGCCAACCCGGATCTGGATAGCCAGACGCCGCACCGAAAATGAAGGCACATCCTTGGAGGAAGTCTCAATGGACGCCATTCACCTGACTCACATGCAGCTCGCGAAAGTCGAGCCCGGCTCGCTGGTCCTCGTCGGAGCGACGGACGCTGATGCCGAACAACACTTCGCCATCGCGGTTCATCGAGCCGGTGAACCCTCCGCGCCGCGCCTGGTGTCCTTCCGCGGCGACCGCGGCGCCTTGCGAGCCATACGCACCGATCTTTCGGCAACAGAGTCGCCGGAGCGCTTCGTGCTGAGTCTGGGACGACACTTCAGCGTCGAGCCCAATCTGCTCGAGCCGATACGGACCGATTTGCGCGAGCAGTCCGCACTCGCGGCCGGGGATCTGCTGATACACGACGGACAGCAACTTCTCGTGGTCGAGTCTGCGCAAGGCACACCGCCCCTGGTCGTTGACCTGGCCGGAGGAGAGGTGAGCGAACTCTCGGCCGCGTCGGTCGCAGTCGTCACTCACTGGAACATCTGTGTTCATGACGCAGAGGGCCAGAGAACTTGTGTGGTCGACACCAAGTCGCACAAGAGCACCACCACGCCTGCAACCGCGAGTTTCCCGCTACAGCGCGCGGGATGAGCTGAACGGCGGCGAGAGACCGAGCAATTGCAAGCGTTCGAAATCCGCCGCTGGCAAGGCGGCTAACAGGTGGTTTTGTCGGGGAGTGTGCGGGGCGGACATCGAATGACCTCCTTGCAGCTGCAAATGTAGGGCATTCGTCTGCTCTGTGTGCGCTCGCGTACCACAGGCTTCCGGCTGGCAAGCGCCCACGTTCGCAAGCGCACAGACGCGGGCCGGAGTTGGCCGCAACCTGACGGAATGAATGTACTTGCCGACAAAGTCGCTATCGTCACCGGCGCGAGCTCGGGGATCGGCCGCGCAACCGCGTTGCTGTTCGCGCGCGAGGGCGCAAGGCTGGTCGTGACCGCGCGCCGCCGATCGCAGCTGGACGAATTGGTTGACGAGATCAAGAAGGCCGGAGGCGAGGCTGTTGCGGTCGCCGGCGACGTGAAAGACGAGGTGCTCGCGAAGGAACTGGTCGACACCGCCGTCCACCGTTTCGGCGGGCTCGACATCGCATTCAACAACGCAGGATCGCTCGGCGAGATGGCGCCGACTCCGCAGCTCTCACTCGCCGGCTGGCGCGACACGATCGAGACCAATCTGACGAGCGCATTTCTCTGCGCCAAGTATCAGGTGCCGGCAATGATCCGGCGTGGCGGTGGCTCGCTGATCTTCACTTCCTCATTCGTGGGCCACACGGTCGGCATGCCGGGCATGGCCGCCTATGCCTCCGCGAAGGCGGGACTCATCGGCTTGACTCAGGTGCTTGCCGCCGAATTCGGTGCGCAGCGTATTCGTGTGAACGCCGTCCTGCCCGGCGGCACCGATACGCCGGCGAGCATCACCAACGGGCCGGACGCCACGCCCGCGGTGCTCGCGTTCGTCGAGAACCTGCACGCATTGAAGCGCATGGCACAGCCCGAAGAGATCGCACGATCCGTTCTTCACCTCGCGTCCGAGGCGTCGAGTTTCATCACGGGCACGGCTCTGCTGGTCGATGGTGGCGTGTCCATAAGTCGCGGAGCAGCGTCATGATCCGGGTCGCGATTATCGTTGGCAGCACACGTCCCGGTCGAAGGGCCGAAGTCGTGGCGCGCTGGGTCTACCACATCGCCAGCAAGCGTAGTGATGCCGAGTTCGAAGTGGTCGACATCCTGGACTTCAACTTGCCGCTGCTCGACGAGCCAGTTTCGCCGGCGCGCGGTGAATACACTCAGCCGCACACCAAGGCGTGGAGCGCCAAGATCGACTCCTTCGATGCGTTCGTCTTTGTGACACCGGAATACAACCATGGACCTTCCGGAGCGCTGAAGAACGCCATCGACTTCCTTTACCGCGAATGGAACAACAAAGCGGCCGCGTTCGTGAGCTACGGCGGCGCGTCAGGGACGCGCGCGGTCGAACAGCTGCGGCTGGTTATGGGCGAACTGCAGGTCGCGGACGTGCGCGCTCAAGTCGCCCTCTCGCTGGCAACCGATTTCGAGAATTACGTCGCGTTCAAGCCCGCTGCACGTCACCATGCGCTCGTCGGCACGATGCTCGACCAGCTCATCTCCTGGGCGGTTGCGTTGCAGACCGTGCGCAGCGGTGAGCGGGCACATCCAGTGGATGACACGACTCGCGGCGAACCGTTCAACCGTGGAGCAAGGGAGCAATGGCATGACAGAGCAATCTACTAATCGAGTTCTCGTCCTCGGCCGAATGCCCGAAGTCTTGCAGGACGTCACGCAACAGCTGGTTGCACGCGGTGTGTCAGCTCGAGGCTCGACCGATGCGGAGCACGCCGCCGATCAGTTCGACGCCATGGATTTCGATTTGATCTCGTTCGGCGGTGGCGTCGTCGGGCCGTTGAATGAGCGATTGCGACTGGAATTCACGCAACAGAATTCGCAAGTGCAATTTCTCGATTTGTTCGCGCCCGTCGCAGTCAAGCAGATCATTTCGGCGCTCGAAGGCCCGGACAAGCCACTGCGGTATGTCGCCGACTTTCACGTCGCGGAGGATGGTTCGGACTACGTGGTGACAGCAACGATTCTGCAGCCGTGCGAGGTGCGGATCGAAGTTCATGAGACGTTGGAAGCGCCGCTGCCTCGCGTAAAGGTCGTTGAACAATCCTCAGCGGCGCCCGGTCCCTTCGAGCGGCGGATAGACGCTCACTACCGCATCCATGGACACATGCTGTTGATGATGCTGAATGACGACGAGTGCTGCTTGTATCGAATGCAAGCGCGGCACCAGACCTGGCAATGACCTGAATCCCCCCAGCACGGCCGAGCAGAACACTCGGCCGTGCCGGAGCACGATAGCAAGAACGGGTTGGGGCTTAGTGTCTGTGTCAGTGACAGGTGTCGCAGTCAATGGGCGGGAGCGCTTGGACTGGCCTGCTTCCGACTCGACCGTCGACCTTCGCAAGAATGTCAGTCCACGGGTCGCCATGAAGCATGTTCTGTGTGAGGCCTTCCTGCGGACTCAAGGAAGAATCCAGCTCACCGGGAGACTGCGCGGCAGCCGCGCCCGCAATCCCGACGATCGCACCCAGCATCGCGACGAATCTGCTAGCTTTCATTAGGGGCTCCTCCAGGCTGAAGACAGGCACGAGTCTAAGGAGCTCAACCCCACGAAAAACTCACACGGATGACTGCGTGCTGTGTCCGGATTCGCTGATGGATCTCGTTTATTGAGACGTCGGGCCGGCCACTCAAATTGCTAAATCAAAAATAACATGCAGACACAAACCATCCGCCTCCGAGGCATTGCCGTCGCCGCGGCCGTGACCGCGACTTACCTCGTAGTCGGGGCCTACGTGAACCTGCCGCTGCGCGAAGCGCTGAAGCGAGCCGTCGGCGGGGTGCCCTACTGGTTGGACCACATCACGTTCATGCTCCTCGCCTACCTGGTTGTCGCAACCTTGCTGGCGTGGAAGCTCGTGGGCCTGGATCAGATCTATCTTCGCCGCCCGAACGATCAGCGTGCGTGGCTCGTGGGTGCCGGGGCTGGTTTCCTGATCGTCCCCGTCATCGCCGCAGCGCTCGCGGCCGTCGGCGCGCTGCAGCTGATGTTCGAGCCGAACTTCTTGTTGATGGTTGGCAACGCCTTCAGCAACTTCTATGAGGAGTACATCTTCCGCGGCGCGCTGTTGGCGATCTTGATGAAGTACGTCGGCAACAAGTCAGTCGCAATCACCGTCTCCGCGCTGGTCTTTTGCCAAGGACATCTTCATTTCCCGCTGCCGCTGCTCCTCGTCGTATTCCTGGCCGGCGTGCTCTGGGGAGCAATGGTGCTCAGGTACCAGAGTATCTGGCCCGCTTGGTTGAGCCACTGTGTCATGGACTTCATCGCGGATAGCATCTTCCAGGTCTGATGGTTGTGTGACGCGCTTCACGACCGAAAAGAACCAGAGAGAGTCAGATAGCACTTCAATAAAAGATGCCCGCTGGCAAGTAGCCGCGCAGAGACGAGGAAATGCTGAGGGCGCCTTCGCGTCGCGATTTCTTGAAGATGGCCGCGCAATCGGCCGGATTGGCGCTGGCAACACCTTTTGCAGGACGCGCGGCACCCTCGGGCGGCGGCCGGCCGAACATTCTGTTCCTGCTGACTGACGATCAGCGCTTCGATGCGGTGGGCTACGTCAACGAGGCAGTCCTCACACCCAACATCGACAAGCTCGCCAGGACCAGCCTGCGCTTCCGTAACATGTTCGTGACGACGCCGATCTGTGCGATCAGCCGAGCATCTATTTTCACGGGCACGTATGGCCGGCGTCACCGCTGCGATTTCACCACGTCGCTTTCATCCGAGCTCGCCAGTCATTCCTATCCGGCTCTGCTGAGGCGCGCGGGATATCGGACGGGTTTTTTCGGCAAATATGGCGTCGGCGACGGCATGGTCACCGGCAAGATACTCACAGACCGCCCGACGGCGCAGGAGCGGGCTGGCTTCGACGAGATCGAGAACTTCGGCTTCTCCTATTTCTTGAATGACGACCCGGAGCGCAAGCATCACATTCACGACATCCTCACGAAACGATCCGAGGCCTTTCTCGACTCGTGCGTCGAGGATCAGCCATTCTGTCTTTCGATCAGCTTTGTTTCTCCCCACGAAAATATGGTGGGGCGCTTTCCGGAGATCGAGCAGCTGCTGCCGGCCGAGCCTGACTTGCTGAGCCTGTACCGCGGCAAAACGTTTCCCGACAGGCCGCTGATGAATGAAGCGGCTTTCGAGACGCTTCCCGATTTCCTTCGCCATTCCTACGCCCGGTTGCTTTGGCAGAAACTCCTTTCGACCCCCGAACAGCGGCTCGACTATCACAGGAAATACAACGCACTGATCTCGGGCATCGACCGGGTGGTTGGCAGGCTGGTCGATAAGCTCGAGGCGTTGGGCCTGCTGTCGAACACGGTCATCATCTTCACCAGCGACAATGGTTTTTTCCTCGGCGACTATGGGCTCAGCGAGAAGTGGTTCGGCTATGAGCCTTCCGTTCGGGTTCCGCTATTCATACGGCTGCCGGGGGCGGTCAACGGCAAGGACATTCACAAAATGGCGCTGAACATCGATCTGGCGCCCACCATGCTTGCCCTGGCGGGAGTGCCGAGACCTGAGCGGATGCAAGGGCAAGATCTGTCGGCGTTATGGACCGGCGCATCGACTCAATCATGGCGAACCGACTTCCTGTACGAATTCATGACATCGTACGACCCGGCCACTCAAGCTCGGGCCGAACGCGGCCGGAAGTCGATTCCATCTTCAGAAGGCGTCCGCGACGAGCGCTACACGTACTTGCGCTATCCCTTCCAAAAACGAAACAACGAAGCCTTGTTCGATCGGCACAGCGACCCGGGAGAACTGTCCAACCTCGTCGGCAAAGCGCCCCTTGAGCTGCTGAACTACTACCGACGCCGCACTGATGAGCTCATCGCTTTGAATAGTTGAGAGAGCGTCGCCAGTTCTGGTTTCTCAATTCGTGCCCGCCGCGCGGACGTTCGCTGCACTTGCCTGCGCCTTGCAGCGCGGGTCGGCCTTCTGGATGCCGACGATGCGCTCAGTGGAAATCGGCAGCGGTGCGCAGCCGTGGTCCTTCTCGCAGATGTAATCCCAATGCGGCTTCGCGGCGGCGTGGCAACCGAAGCAGTTGCCGCCAAAGCGATTGACGACTTCGGTTACACCGCGAACCTTGATCTTGCTGGCGCTTGGGGAAACTTCGAGCTCGAAGAACTCCCAATCGTTGGTCGCAGGACTGAAGCCTTCCCGGTGTTTCACCATGACCTCTGTCGGCACGAGCTGGATCACGGTGCCCGGTGGGTAGCGTCCACCGCTCGGTGAGTTGGCCGCTTTCAGCGTGTCCTCGAGCTTGCCGAGCAGGTTCGCGACGAAGAAGCCGCGGACGGGCGTCATCTCCGTCAGGCATTTGAACGTCTCGTCCGTCACTTCGATTTTCTTGGCATCGTCGGCCGATGCATTGAAGCTGAATGCGAACAAGAGCGCGCAGCACGCACGCCAGGCGGCTCTACCGTACGAGTTCATCGCTCCCCCTGTGGTCGTCATCGCGACCTTGATGGGGGAACAGTACACCTGCTCGGTCTCAGCGTCGCTTTATCTTTGCAAACACAGCTGGCCAGGCCGCGTCCAGTCGCATGACTCTCTGCTTCGGAGTGTCGTAGCGCCGAAACGGGATCAATACGTCCGGCGTGATGCCTTCGACTTCGTTGCGGCCGTCGGCGCGGAAGCGCGAGCAGTCCGGCATTTGGAGGATGCCGCCGCTGCGAGGAAGGATTGTCGGCTGAGGATGGAGCATCCAGCCACAGCCGGCGCCGAACGTCGGACTGCCGATCACGAGCGCTCGCCGGGCATCCTGGAGCATGGCGGCGAGCAACTCGGCAGACGAGGCGGTGTTGCCATCGACCAGGAATGCGACGGGCCGCGACCAGAGTCCCGGCGTGAAGGAGTATCGGGAGGTCGCAGAGATCAGCTCGCTGTCCTCGCTGTGAGCAACGACCGCGCGATCGACGAGGCCGCCGGCGTAGAACGGGCCGCGGACCGTGCCGGAGCAGGAGATGGGATCGCCTCGCCATAGCGGCGAGCGATCGCAAGCCAGCGAGGCGTCTTTGGCGGCGGCTTTGATCGACACGCTCGCGCGTTCGAAGAGGGGCCGATCGGCGCGCGCTGCTCGCTTCTCCGCCTTTGCCAGCGACTCCTGCAGTTCCGCCAGATACTTGTCGAGCCGCTCGCCTCGCATGTGTCCGATGGCGGGGGTAGGACCGTCGGCACCCAGCATCCGAGCCAGCGCGATGGAGCTGTCGTCGCCGCCGCCGTTGGTGGCAAGGTCGACGAGCAGCAGGTCGGGTTGCCGCGATTCGAGAGCGCGAAGGCGACGCTCCATGCCGGCCACGTACAGTTCGTCGATCCGAGCGCGAACGCGCGTTGCGCAGCTGTCATCGCAGGCATCGGATTGGCCGATCTGCAGCGCGGTCAGAGCCGCCGCGCATTCCAGTGCTTGGGGTGCGAATCGCTCGATCCGGAAGACAGCGACTCGCCGGCCCTCTCTCGTCACGATGCCCGCCGCCCATGGATCCTGCTCATCGAGCGCGACATAGCCAGGGAGTCGTGCGCCGATCGCCGAAGTATCCGGCTGCGATTCGTAGCCGAGGCGGCGACAAAGTAGTGCCGACTCAGTGCTCTCGTGCGCTGCGGTGCCGCCGGCGCTGGGCCAAGTGAGCTGCAGGTGTCCATCGCCAAAGGCCGCGACGAATCGCTCCAGCGCTCGCCGGGCTTGTGCATCGTCGGTGGCCGTTTCGAGCCGGGAAATCGCCAGCTTCTGAAGCGCCGGCAGGTCCATGCCTCGCTCCACAGCGTACTCGAGATTGGGATAGTCGCGAGTCATCGCGTCGCGCAGCGACTCGAAGTCGGCAATCCATGCGGCGCGATCGTAGGCGGCGGGCGCTGCGGCAACGGAGCCAGAGGACGCCCAGAAGGCAGCGGCGATCGCAAGCAGGGCTGCGCGACGGAAACGAGAGGTTGTTGTTCGGAGAGATCGTTCGGTCATGGTTGGAGCCGCTTGATGCGCCGGCAAAGAGATTGTACGGTCGATCGATAGACACTGGTTTTCAGAGGACGGCAAAAGAGCAAGATTCGCCCTCCCATCAAGAGAAAGAGGCGGGGTCAACCTTTTCGAGATAGCTTCCCCTCCGATCGAGGAGGTCATTCTTCATCAGACACGAACAGCGCGCACGAGCGCGCCTGGCAATTGATCGACTTGCCGGGGTTGAATTCGATATCAGTGAAGCCCGCGTAGCCGGAAAGGCGCTGCAGCCACTTGCGATGCGGATAGATCGCGGTGATGTAAAGCCAGTCGTAAAAGACGTTTATCTTGCAGGGAAACGGCCCGCCATTTCGTTCTTGATCTGCTCGTAGTGGATACCGTTCGCACGGCCTTCGTCGACGGCCTTCACCCGCGCGCGAATCTCCTCGTCCCACGCCTGTTCGATATCGTCCGTCGTTCCAGGTTGGTCGAGATCCAGCAGCAGGCGAACGAGCGCCAGCCGCTGATGCCGCGGC
>Ga0310890_10000277_pt1 | contig 15741 bp, 15 predicted proteins | sample T20D3metaG_FD_203751 | JGI IMG/M metagenome (GOLD analysis project Ga0310890, IMG submission 203751) | Lab incubated soil microbial communities from West Virginia University Organic Research Farm, Morgantown, WV, United States - T20D3 | ecosystem: Environmental > Terrestrial > Soil >... | reverse complement strand
CTCGCTTAAGAATTGTTCAATGTCTGAATAAATCGGACTAGATACCGATTTTTCTAATTTTTCCTTCATTAACTTATTAGAGAATACAATGATTTGATATTTTTGCTTGACATCCATATTAACAAGAGCCGAGTGTAAAAATCTAATGGCCGTTTCGTTATGTGAAACAACTATGATACTAGTTTTCCCCTTCGCTCTTTTAGATAATTTGTTGATATAACGCTGAAAATCAATATCAAAAAAGGGATCAATTAAATTTTCAACATTCCCTATCACTGTAGGATTCAGTCCCTCTCGCCTAGTCAGTATGTCAATCATGATGCAGATCGGTAAAGATTCGTCATCTCCTGATACTATTGCAAGTAAGGCGTTACCGACCTTTCGTTCATGACTATTATTTGTATTGATAGTGTTTCTCAATAATCTAAATGAGTCTGTAAGATTGGTAAGTAAATGAATTTTTTCGGTTTTACCTATTTTTCCCCTGTTAAACAACTCGAGGATGGTATTCAAAACCGGAAAACTAACATCTGTAAAAATTTTTCTCAAATTGATATTACGGTTGATCAGACTAAGAATTATGTTGTCTGTGATTTCCTTTTGACCATTGATTAGAGATTCAATGAGCTTTTGCTGAATCTCAAGGAAATTTTCATCTTTTAAATCTAAATTGATTATCCCGGGGTCTAAAAACCAGAAGTTTACGGAGCCGATTTTTTTTTTGTTTAGGATTTTTTGGAAATATAAAATATCAAGATATTTAGACATTGTAATACGATTAGTTCCAAGTTTATGCGAAATTTCACTACTAGACATAGGATTATTATTTTGTAAGAGATCTATTACTCTTTTCTGGATATCCGATAAGTCGTACTTCTTATACATTGGTCACAATGTTTTGGCTAGAATCATTTAAAAAGAATTTTTTTGTCGTGAGAATATTACTTTCAAAATTGTGATGCCAATTCATTAATTTTTTCGTACCAATTTTTTGACTTTACCACGCTACTAGCTGCGAGGATCCCTTTTGAGCCCAATTTGATTGCAATTCTTATGTCTTCAGAAGAATTAATTCCGGCTCCGCAAATCAATTTGGACTGACTTGCAACCAATTTTAAGTGTTGAAAAGAATCAGAAATTAAGGAAGGTTTTTCTGTAGCAATAGATTTTGTAGTTCCGATCAGTTCTGGGGGCTCTATAGCTACATAATCTGGACACATAGAAGTAATGTTTTTTAGCTCAGGCAAGTTTTTGGCACAAACGATGCTTAAGAGACCCAACGAACGCAATCTGGGAACTAAATCTTTTATGATCTCTTGGTTTACTGGATGCTCGCTATGATTAATTAGTGACCCAACTCCTCCTGCACCTTTGACAATCTCTGGAATTGAAAAGCCAGTACTTGGCCCTGGTTGTTGTGTATCTACATGCTGTGCAATTACACTTAATTTTGTATTTTTTGTAATCCATGCTAAAAGGGGTAGAGGTGGCGAAAGGATTATTTCAATATCCGTCCGCTCGCTAACCCTTTCAGCTTCTCTTGTAAGGGATAATGCCTTGTCGCCAGAAATCTCCAAGTAGTTTTTCAAATTGATTATGAGTGGCCCCTTTCTTTCGGACATTGCGCCTGTCGTAGGTTTATTTGAATTTTTCATTCAATTTAGCCATTCTAGCCTCATATCCTTTATTATATTCTAATTCATCAGGTACAAGAGTCGCTGGGTGGATAAATCCCTGAACTCTTAATACCGTTGCCCGCTCAGATGCCAATCTGCGTTGATATTCCCAATCTGCTGTCCCGAATCCATCATGAGGACCAGTAAGCTTGCCGTTATGCATGCTAAACAACAAGCAGGAAACTATGGGAATGGAGTAATTCAAACTAGCTGCGGAATTTAACGCAACCGGCATGAATGGCATGTGATGGCTACCCCTAGTGTTGCCTGCTACTATGTGAGGATCATTAAAAGCACTACCTGCTTCTTCTGTGGCGGGAAAATTCTTTTGGGTTCTTACGATTGCTATAGGATCATCTTTTCCCACATAAGTTCCTGCTATATTGTGAAGCCTGTCGGTAGAACAAGAGACAATCTGTTCGCGCTCGTGAGTTAGCACAGAATGAACTACGAATCTGCCTGGATACATCAAAGCGGCCTCTAACTCTGGTTTATCGTTCCATAGTTTAAGATCGGCAATTTTGCCTGACATTACATCCATGATCCTAAATATTACACCCTCGGCCAGCTCCTCGTTAATAATCAGTCCTGTATTGCTTCTTGCGTCGACAAACATTCTCCAAAAGGGAAAATTATAGGCCCCTGGTTCAGTCTTGTCTGCAGCAAATACACAAAATACTTCGCTAGGTCTTTCTTCCATTTCTATTTCAGCAACTCCCGGACCCATTCCTTTTACATTTCCAGAGAAAGAGTCTTTAAGTAAATCCTGCCCTGCGCCGTATAATCCCTGTTCCTTAGCAATTTTTGTCCCCTCGGTAAATGCTTCCCAGGCGAGTTTGTGAATTTCTTTGTTGTCAGTCCCAAGCGTATGAGTCATCACAATGTGGATATCATCGCCTGTGTAGCCTATATAACTATCAATCAAAATTCCTTTTCCATTTTTAATCACAAAATCTTTAACAGTCTGAACCAATTTATCACTCGGTCTGGTGTGTCCTCCGATTCCTCCAATGTCTGCTTTTATTGCTGAAACAGTGATCTTCATACTCAACTTGAATTCTACGAGGTTTAAAAATTTTTGTTTCCCATTATTTCCTGCTAATACCTCTACGACCTCAAGATTCTGAGCTGCAGTCTTGTTTTCTCTGGTAAAAAGAGTTGGATCTCCTGTTTTGTTACTGTTATTTTTTTCCAATGATCATACTATTCTGTGATTAATATCGATATTTGTTGCCAAAAAAAGTAACCAATAAATAACCTTAATATCACTTTACTGTCATGCGTGACGCAAATTTAATAAAAATAATGATCGAAGAAAGAGCTTTAGTGAAATTGATAAAAACTATAGGGGAAAAAGAGTATTCAACAAGAGACTTATTAAAGAAATTGGGCGCTTATGGGTATGGTCATAAATTACTCATAAAAGCAGAGGAAAAGGGACTAGTTGAACGAAGTAACGTTAAAAACAAAACTTACAATAAATTGACAAAAGAAGGAAAGAAAATAATAAGATTAGCCAAGGAAATAGGAGTATAACTTATTTTAATGGATTAACAAATCTTTTGATAAACCTTTTCTCCTTTTTTGTTTCACAAAGATTAAATTATTAATTATACTACGGACCCGTGTTTAATGAGTAAAGTAATTCTGGCTTTTTCTGGCGGATTAGATACATCTGTTTGTGTAAAATATTTGCAGAATCTTCATAAACTCGATGTTATTACGCTTACTGTTGACGTAGGTCAAAATGATGACTTTGACGAAATCAAAAAAATTTCATCAGAATTGGGTGCTATAGAACACATTTATGTAGACTCAAAAAAAGAATTCATCCAAAACTACGTTACTCCAGCAATTAAGGCAAACGCCCTATATCAACAAAAATATCCACTTGCAACCGCGTTAGCTCGACCGCTAATTGCTAGTAAAGCTGTCGATATGGCAAAAAAATTTAATGCAACGTCTATTTCCCATGGGTGCACAGGTAAGGGTAACGATCAAGTGAGATTTGATCTTACAATTAGATCTTTGGATCCTAGTTTGAATATAATTGCTCCAATTAGAGATATGAACCTTACAAGGGATAAGGAATTAAAATATGCAAATGAGAATGGAATTAAAATAAGCGAAATAGCAAAGAAATATAGTATTGATGAAAATCTTTGGGGTCGGGCCATTGAAGGAGGCCTCTTGGAGAATTTGGAGAACGAACCTTCTAGTGATTCTCTAAAGTACGTTCAGCAGGACAATAACTCTACTGAATATATAACGATCGGATTCGAAAAAGGGATACCTATTTCTTTGAACAGTCAAAAAATGGATCTCGAAAAGCTAATCGATGACCTCAATAGTATTGCTGGATCACATGGAGTTGGCATAATTGACCATATTGAGGATAGAGTAGTGGGCATAAAATCACGTGAAGTATATGAGGCTCCTGCTGCACTGGTATTAATAGAAGCACATAAGGACCTTGAAAAATTGGTGTTGACTAACTCCGAACTCCGTTTCAAACTATTAGTCGATGAACAGTGGGCATGGTTATCATATTCAGGATTATGGTTGGACCCGCTATTATCTGATTTGAATGCGTTTGTCGAGAAAACACAACAAAGAGTAAACGGTGAAATAAAGGTTAAAATGCATAACGGATCCTATCGTGTTGTAGGAAGAAAATCAATGTTTTCGCTATATAGCAATGACACAGTAACTTATTTGTCTAATTCTAATTATGATCAAACGTTGGCGAAAGGTTTTGTCGCACTTTGGGGCTTACAATCTACTGCTGCTAATTCAAAAATCATGGAAAATAAGGAGTAAAAATGGCAAAATTAGATATCCTTTTTGATAAATTAAGATTTGAAGAAAAGGCTCTCTATAATACTGCAGTTAAAAAGGGAATTGACGTGAGGTTAGTCGATTCAAGAAATATCATTATTGATACTGATGATTTGGATTCAAATGAATTTGAATTCGGAGATGTACTTTTGCAGCGTAGCATAAGTCACTTTCGGGGACAATTTCTAACCTATTGCTTAGAGCTGTGTGGCTATAATGTAATAAATAGTTCAAGAATCGGGGAGATATGTGGTAACAAATTATTAACCTCAATGATCCTAAAGAAAAACGACATCCCTACTCCTAAATCTTATTTCTCATTTAATTCTGATTCTGCATTTAACTTTATAAGTACAATAGACCTTGAACAGAATCCATTAGTATTCAAACCAGTCATTGGCTCTTGGGGACGAGGTGTATTCCCTGTGCGGAATAAAGAAATAGGAAAGATAATTGTAGAAATGAGACAAGAAAGTACTAGTCCGTTCTCAAGTATTTTCTATTTTCAGGAATTGATTCATAGGCCACCAAGAGATATTCGTTGTATAGTAGTGGGTGAAAAATTGATTGCAGCAGTATATAGATATTCATCTGATGATGAATGGCGGACCAATGTAGCCAAAGGTGGTAAGGCTGAATTAATTGAAGTAACATCCGAGTTAGAGGAGTTAGCTCTAAAGGCTGCTAGGGCGGTAGGGGCAGGAGTTCTAGGCATAGACATGATGGAGGATGAAAAACGGGGACTAGTAGTGCATGAAATAAATAATACCGTCGAGTTTAGGGGAGCAAGCCTGGCTACTGGAATTGATATTGCCGATATGATAATTGAATATGTAAAAGATCGTGGTAAGAAATAGAAAAAACTATAATCGACAAAAAATTTAAATGAGGATTATTGAACGATTTATTATTTATGAAATTCATTATCGATACATACTTTTTATCTGAAAGAGAGGTAAATGGATATACATTGAGGAATTCTAAATGAAAATTGGAGTTATAGGCGCTTCCGGTTTCGTGGGTGGAGAGTTGCTTAGGCTACTGGTAACTCACCCCAAAGTCGATGTATCGATGGTTACATCAAGACAGAGAGTAGGTGAATATGTTCACAGGATTCATCCAAGTTTAAAAAGTTTTATTAATTTAACATTTTCAGAGCTTAATATTGACAAATTAACTGACACATGTGACTTAGTTTTTGTTTCTGTTCCTCATGGGAAATCTAATAAAATTGTTGTTGAACTATTTAAGAGAGGTATTAAGATAATTGACCTTTCTGCAGATTTTAGATTAAAGAGTCCAGAGGATTATGTCAAATGGTATGGGTGGGAACATCCATATCCTGAAATGTTGGCAAATTCTGTTTATGGAGTTCCCGAATTTCATCGCGAACAAATAAAAAATGCAAAGTTAGTCTCTTGTCCTGGATGCATGGCCGTTACTTCTCTACTTGCATTAAAACCTTTAGTTGAGAACGATGTGATAGATACCGACCACCTTGTAGTAGATAGTAAGATAGGTTCATCAGGTGCAGGGGGGCAAGCCAACTCTGCTACACATCATGCCATGCGCTATGGCGTTATTCGTCCTTACAAACCTGCTAAACATCGTCACACTGGAGAAATAGAGCAAGAATTAAGTTTGCTCGGTGGGAAGAAAATTCATGTAAGCATGACTCCTCATGCTGTTAATATGGTTAGGGGGATATTGACTACAAACCATGCATTTTTGAAGAAGGATCTAAGTGAGTTGGAACTTTGGAAAATGTATAGAAATTCATATAATAATGAGTCATTCGTGAGATTGATAAGAGACAAGAATGGAATATACAAATTCCCAGATCCGAAATTTGTAATAGCATCTAATTTTTGCGATGTCGGGTTCGACTTGGACGAGGACAATAAACGAATCGTAGCAATGTCTGCTTCTGACAATTTAATGAAAGGTGCAGCCGGCTCTGCAATTCAAAACCTTAACGTAATGTCAGGGTTTGATGAAATGACAGGGCTAAAATTCACTCCAGTTACTCCAGTATGATTGTAATCAAAATAGGAGGTAGTATAGTGGAGGGATTGAACCCTACTATCTTTGAAGACTTTAATGATTTGGTAAAAAAACAAAAAGTTGTAATAGTTCATGGGGGCGGAAAAGACGTTACTAGTATAGCAAACAGCATGGGGAAGGAACAGAAATTCATAATGTCCCCCGCAGGTAAGCGTAGTAGGTATACCGATAAAGAGACTGCAATGATTTACACTATGGTTATGTCGGGTAAGATCAGTAAGAACATTACTGGGATGCTGCAAAGTAAAGGTATATCTTCTGTAGGGATAACTGGTATTGACGGGGAAATGATTAAGGCAGATCGAAAAAAGAAATTGATGATACTTAATGAAAAAGGTAGAAAAATGTTAATAGAAGGGGGATACACTGGTAAAGTTTCAACAGTAAATCCTAAGTTGATTAATTGCTTGTTAGAAAACGATTACGTGCCTGTCATCTCCCCTATAGCCATTAGCGATGAGTTTGAATTTCTGAACGTAGACGGCGATCGGGCAGCGGCTAATGTAGCTGGAGCCCTCCAATCTGATGTGGTAATCTTCATTACCAACGTAAATGGGCTATTGATGGATGATCATTTGATACCTAGTCTTTCTCTGGAGGAGGCAAAAAGCATGCTGCCACAAATTGGGCCAGGGATGGAAAAAAAAGTGCTTGCTTGTACAGAGGCCTTGGCTATGGGCGTAAAAAAAGCTATAATAGCCTCTGGTTCAGTACAAAATCCTATAATGTCTGCTCTTGAAAGCAAGAATTGCACAGTGATCTCATGATGCAAGGTGTAGAGAGTGAAGAGTCCTTTGTCGGGGATTTGTATCAGAGATTCCCTGTTACTATCTCAAAAGGAAAAGGATGCAAAGTTTGGGATACCAATAACAAAGAATACCTTGACTGTATGGGTGGCTATGGAGTAGCCCTGGTAGGCCATTGTAATGATCGGGTCATTAAGGCAATTACTACTCAGGCTCGGGAATTAATTACATGTCACATGTCTGTTTATAATAACGTCCGACTTAACTTTCTTGAGAAATTCTCCAAAATAGCTCCAATAAATCTGCAAAAAACCTTTTTCACAAATAGTGGGACTGAATCTGTAGAGGCTGCTTTAAAATTTTCTAGGAAATATACTGGTAAGCCTGGCGTTTTGGCTTTGAATGGCAGTTACCATGGAAAGACTTTTGGATCTTTATCTGTAACTTATAATGAGAAATATAGAAAGTCGTTTTTGCCCTTGTTGGACAATATACAATTCATTCCATACTCTGAATCAAACACAATTTCAGAGATTGTGACAAAGACAAATAACAAGATAGGGACTGTAATAGTGGAACCTATTCAAGGCGAAACTGGTATCATTATGCCTCCACCCGATTTTCTAAAGGATATTAGAAATATTTGTAATGAAAATGACTTGGTCCTTATTTTTGATGAAATCCAGTCTGGATTAGGGAGAACTGGCAAAATGTGGGCGGGGCAACATTGGAATGTTGAACCAGATATAATGTGCTTGGCGAAAGGTATTGCAGGTGGTGTTCCGATGGGACTTACGGTCATGCGTTCTGAAATTTTAGACTGTCTAAAGGTTGGAGAACATTCCTCTACATTTGCTGGAAACCCTTTAGCCTGCGCGGCAGGCTCTGCAACTATAGATTCTTTAACTGAGGATAATCTCGTCTCAAATTCAGAATCAATGGGTCGTATTTTTAAGTCCGGCTTATTAAAAATCAAAGAAAAATATAAGATTGTTCGAGAGGTCAGAGGACTAGGAATGATGCTTGGGGTAGAAATGAGGTTTGATGTAAAGGACATTCTTCTTGATGGTATCAAAAACGGTATATTGTTGCTTTATTCAGGTAGAAACATTTTAAGATTGCTACCTCCAATAGTCATGAAAGAAGAAGAAGTGAACAAGTCTCTGGAACTAATTGAAAAGCTAATATATAACGAGGAGAAGAGACGATTTGGTTGATAATCTGAATAGTATAGATGAAAAAATAATAGGAATACTGAAAAGTGATTCACGAAAGTCGTTTGTTGAGATCGCGAATTCTATAGGAATGTCTGAATCTGCGGTTCGTCGTAGGGTAAAAAACTTACAGGATACCGGTATAATCCGAAAATTTACAATCGATATGGGCCCTTCCAATAAGACCAGTGCCATAACGCTAATTTCTGTAAGTTCTGTAGCTGATACGTCTAAGGTGTCTGATCAATTATTAAAACTCAAAGGTGTGGAAATCGTATACGAGATAACAGGTCAATATGATATAGCAACCATAATAGTAGCACCTACTATATTAGAAATAAACTCATATATCGATGAAATTCGGAAAATTGATGGCGTATCTGATACTAATACGGTAATAATCTTGAGAACTTTGGGAAGTTTGAACTAAATTTAAGTTTCCAACCTTGTATCAACGCCGTTGTTGGTTACTTGTTTATTCAATGAAATGAATGGTAAAATCTAATCACTGTATTGCTTTAGAAGGAGCCAATATATAGTTGATTTGATCTAATTTTTAACGAAAACATACATTAAATAATCGATTATAGTAGTATTATACATCTAATGTCACTAAAAACAGATGACCCTAACTACTTTGCTCATCAGTATAATAATTCTGAGAAGGATAAGAAAAAAATTAGAATTCTGGACTCTACACTTAGAGAAGGTGAACAGCATCCAGGTGTATCCTTTTCCAATAAACAAAGAATCCAAATAGCCTGGATGTTGGACTCCTTTGGGGTAGACCAGATTGAAATTAGTCCAATAGTTTCACCTGATCATCATGAAGCAACAAAAATTATCATGAAACAAGGTTTAAGAGCTGACATTGTAGCGCATGTAAGAGCTATAAAATCTGATGTAGATAGAGCATTAGATTGTGATACTAATTGGGTTGCAACCTACATGGGTATTTCGGATATTCACTTGTTAGCAAAGCTCCGGATATCGAGAGAAGAGGCAAAACAGAGGGCACTCGAAGTGGTGGATCATATCAAGTCTCATGGCCTAAAATCTCGCTTTACTATGGAAGATGCGAGCAGAACGGATCCTGAATTTTTATTGGAAATGTGTAAAGAAATGAATCAGAGAGGAATAGAAAGAATTAGTATTCCAGATACGGTCGGAATTATGAGACCACAAGGAATGTATAACTTAGTTAAAATGGTGTACGATAATATTGACAGTTCTAAAACTTCTTTAGATGTGCATTGTCATAATGACGTCGGTTTGGCACTTTCCAATGCGTTATCCGGGTGTGACGGAGGAGCTGACCAGATCCACACAACCATAGATGGGCTTGGTGAACGGACCGGAATTCCTACGTTAGCTGAAACTGCCGTTGCATTAAACTTGATTTATAAATCCAATAACAGTTTCAGGCTGCACTTATTAAAGGACCTGTCTAGAACCATATCAGACTACACTGGAATTCCAATCCATGAATCAAAACCTTTGGTTGGAGATAGCGCCTATAAACATAAGGCTGGAACCCACTTGGCAGCAATATTGAGAAATCCCTCAGCTTATGAAATTATTGAACCTAAACAAGTAGGGAATCGCCGTAAAATAGTATTTGGGGAGTTATCAGGAAAGAATGGTTCTGCTTACTTGTTGTCACTTTTAGGTTTGGATTCGAACAAAGAAAATGCAGAGTCTTTGGCCAAAGGATTGAAAGAGTTAAGGATGGGTGATATATTGGAATTATTTTTGGACGAAAAATTGGAGAGAAAAATACTTAATGAGGATTATGTCAAAAATAATAAGGATTAAAAAAATGGCAAAAGTTAATTGTAAGGAATGTGATGCGGAAATTCCAATACCCTCTGACTCGATGCAAGGTGAAATCGTTACCTGTCCTGATTGCGGAGAAAGTTTTGAACTGGTAAAATCTGGTGACGAATTTAGTATAAAACCTGCACAAGTAGTTGGAGAAGATTGGGGACAATAAATATAGAGGAAGATGCATCTTCTCTCTATATCCTTTTTGACAATATCCGTTGGGAAGAGAAATCTATTATTGAAAAAGCAAAACAGACAGGAATAAACGTAAAATCCATTGATTGCAAAGACCTTGTACTTTTTCTAAATGAAGATACAAAAAAATTTAAGGATAAAGTGATTTTACAACGATGCATAAGCTATTTTAGAAGTTTGCATTCAACTGGAGGACTAGAAGGATTAGGTGCTAGAATGATTAATTCGTTGTATACATCTTTCATGTGCGGAAATAAGTTGATTTCACATATAGAACTTCAGAGAAATGGAATACAGACACCAAACGCTATGTGCGCTTTTAATGCTGGTTCCGCTATTGAGGGCATCAAAAAATTTGGGTATCCCGTAGTCATAAAGCCCACTGTGGGAAGTTGGGGCCGATTAATCGGACTATTAAACGATGAGGAAGCGGCTAAGGCGGTGCTGGAAGATAGAGAACATATGTTTCCTATTTACCACATTAATTATTTCGAAGAATTCATTAAGAGACCACCTAGGGATATTCGTGCTATCGTAATTGGTGATGAAGTTGTGGCCGCAATCTACCGTTATTCTGGAACTAATGAATGGAAGACAAATATGGCCTTAGGGGGTCACGCTTCGCCTTGTCCCATTACTACAGAGTTAGAAGAAATTTGTATGAAGTCTTCAAAAATTTTTAAGGGTGACATAGTAGGAGTAGACCTGATGGAAAGCGAAAAATATGGATTAGTTGTTCACGAAGTTAATAATACCACGGAATTCAAGAATACTGTGAGAGTAACCGGAGTTGACATACCCGGGTTAATTGTGGACTATATGACTAATATTCTCAAGAAATAAGTATCTATAAAATGGTCTCCCCAAATTTTGCTATAGAATTACTAAAAAATACTTTAGAAATTTATACTCCATCACGATCAGAATCCCAGTTGGCCAATTTCTTGAAAGATATTTGTATGGATTTAGGATTTGAAACGGCAAATATTGATAGCGTTGGAAACATGGTTGCAGTCAGAGGTAACGGAGAACCGATAATTCTCTTGTGTGGTCACATGGATACTGTCCCTGGGATTGTACCTGTAAGACTCGAGGGTGATTATTTGTATGGACGTGGTGCTTCCGATGCAAAGGCTCCTTTAGTTTCAATGTTATTAGCAGCTGCGGACATTCCAAAACAAGCTGGGACAATTATTTTCGCTGCTGTAGTAGACGAAGAAGGCAATGCTACCGGAATAAAAAATTTGGTAAAAGACACTACATTAAATCCTGACTATGCCATATTTGGGGAACCAAGCGGAATAGAAAATATCACTATATCGTACAAAGGTCGCTTAGAAATTCGCCTTATGTGTGATGTTGATAACAGTGCACACGCGAGTGCTCCTTGGTTATCACTAAACGCAATTGATGAATTATACAATGTATGGAATGAATTGAAAAGTGTATTTCTGAAGCCGGAAATTGCAAACGCAAAAAATAAGGCAGACCAAATAAGCTATAGCGTTACGGAAATAAACGGAGGCACAAGTCATAATGTAACTCCGCAAAAATGTAGGATAACCATAGATATACGTATTCCACCGAATTTATCTTGTGACAAAGTATTAGAACTGATTGATGTACGTATAAACGAGATTAAAGATTTCATTCATGGAGTAAAGATCAAATACCGGGTTGAGGATAAAACCGAACCCTTTCAAGCAAAAGTGTCTTCTCCGTTAGTACGGGCACTGGTTTTATCTATCTTGGATCAAAGAAAAAAAAGACCGTTGTTGTTAAAGAAAACTGGTACAGGTGACATGAATATTCTGGGAAATATTTTAAATATTCCTGTTGTTACTTATGGTCCTGGTGACCCTCATTCATCTCACACAGTTGATGAAAAACTCTTTGTTCCCGACTACTTGACTGGTATAGAAATATACAAAGGGGCGTTATTACACATGGCAAGGCTTCACAAAAATCTTCAAGAAAAATCTAATACAGTAAACTCATAGGATGATTCACAATGTGCATCATATATTGATATAAATTAGAATAATTACTAAGATGAATTAATATCATAAAATGTTGTATATAATTGGCATCGGTATCAATGAGTTCGAATCCTTACCACTAGGATCAATCGAAATACTAAGAAATAGTGATATTGTATATGTTGAGAGATTTACAGGATTTATTTCAGATGAATTTATTGAGAGTCTACCTGATAAATTACAAAATACAAACGCATCAAAATCGATAATCAATACCAAAATTAAGTTCATTAAGAGATGGTTTATTGAAGACGGAAGAGAGATCCTTGATAATGCTCGAAAATCCCAGGTTTGTGTTCTAGTCTACGGTGACCCTTTAGTAGCAACCACATACAACGAGCTACTTGTAAGGGCCAGAAAATTATCCATAGATTTTAAAGTTGTTCATTCTTCCTCTGGAATCTTGTCACTAATGGGAGAATCTGGTCTTCAACCTTACAAATTTGGGAAAATGGTCACCATGATGGACGATCCAATGTCTTCAATTACTGTCTATAACACAATCTATGAAAACATGTGCCTTGGGCTGCATACCTTGATTCTTACCGAATATAACAATGATGATGGAATAAACAATTTTCAATCAAGTTCTGATCCATTTTTTTTGCCTCCCGGTAGGGTAATAGAACTCTTACTAGAAAGAGAAAAAGAAATGAAACTACTGAATTTTTCTGATGATTCATATGGAATGGTAGCAAGCAAAATAGGACAAAAGGAATCAACTTTTAATTCCGGCACAATAAAGTCACTATTAAAGTTGGATTATAGAGGTGGACCCAATTCGATTATTATTCCAGGAAGACTACATTTTACCGAAATAGATTCAATCAAATATCTTACTACAATGTTTGATGAGCCAACTGATAATACCATGCGTCTCTCCCGGTTAGCATACCGTATGTTGGACAAATACATCCCAAATACAAAAATCGCCGTTGATAACATGTATCAGCTTATAAGAACAGCTACGTCCGGGCTTTCAAAGGACTTTGCCCCAGTCATTGAAAATGCCGAAAACTACTTACTCGACGCACAAGATTTTTACAACCAAGGAAAACTTGAACTAGCTATATTGAGCGTGGGGTACGCTGAAGGACTGATCGATTCTATTCGATTTCAAAAAAATATGAACCCTTGGTAAGTATTTATATACTAATTTTTTATAGTTGATAGTTTAGAATTGTTAATAGAATATCTTAGTTTAAATCTATCAAGGAATGTCCGAGAGCAACAGAAATTCTGCCAATGATGATAACAATAACATCAATAATACGGACGTCGAAAAACCCAGACGGAGAAAGAGAAATCCAGTGGGTCATTTTCCAAGGGAGCTCCTTAAATTTGTCAAAAACGATTCCTATTCGTTACTCATCAAAGGCAACCCTGGAACTGGTAAAACTACCCTTGCACTAACTTTATTAGATAATCTTAACGATGATAGTAACTACTTTTATATTTCAACTCGTTTGTCTTTGAAACAATTATTATTATACTATCCTTGGGTCGAAAAATTTTTCTCCAAGGATGAGAACAAATCTGGCTATAGATTTGAAGATGCCCGGCTAGATGAACCTGAATCATTATTTGAAAGAATCACTAATCAATTAATGGATGTAAAATCTCCGGTCATAATAATCGATACATGGGACACTATTGCATCTTTTATGGACCGAGAATCTCGATTAAATAATGAGAGAGTGTTGCAGATCTGGAGGGAGCGAGCAGGTGCTAAATTAATCTTTCTAAGCGAAACATTCGATCTAGGAATATTAGATTCGATTGTTGATGGAGTTATTACTTTGAATAATAGTATATCTGAATCTACTAACAACAGACTAATGACAATCAATAAACTCAGGGGGCTACCAATTAGGTGTAGTAGTTACTCATATTCGTTGTATGAAGGAGTATTTTATACATCTGACCTAGTTAGGGATCTAAACTTGTTTTCATCATTTGAAAAAATAAAACCATTTCATGAGAGGTCAAATCTATCTACTGAGGGGTCAAAACAGTCAAAGGCCAGGAAAGTTGACAAATTTGAATTAAGGGAACTTTTTATGAAGAATAGTTTTATTATAATTTTTGTAGAAAATGAGATTAGTAATGAATTGTTGATATCATTGTTATTAAAACCGCTCTGTTTTTGGATGGACAAGACCGATCACAAAATGATGTTAAATAATTTCGGCCTGGGTTTCAGGTATTCTTGTGCGCGGATATTGAATTATCACTTGTCTAAGGATAAAGTTACCAACAAACTAATAACCCAAGAAATTGATTTTTCAAGCTCTTACGGAATCCATAGGGACCAATCTGATATGGAAAATTTTCATGGCCGTGAGAACGGGATTGTTTTTGAAAAAATAAAACAATTAAGTGTAAACTCAAAGACAAGCAATGATCCAAAACTTTACAATTCTTTACCCAAACAAGACGAAACAAAAATCCTTAATATCTTAAATGCGGCTAATTTGTGGTCTCTTATAGATAATGAATCTATCTTAAAAATATTGCAAGATAACTTTGCCAAGAATGTGATCATTGTCAATAACTCCAAACAGAACTTAAATCACCAACTCATGGTGAAAGGTATTATTGTAAAAATGAACTTGGTTGGAAAAAACGTTTTGATAAGACTTTTGGATGATGATATTACACTGTTTGAAACTATAGTCGAAAGATCACAATTGTTTGTCGAATGGCGTCCTGTTCTTTGATCATATATGGTCCTCGTGCGTCAATAAATTTAATTTTATCAGTGATGAAATTAACAAATGGATAGTTTGCTAACATCTTTCGATTATACATTTGAGGAGAGCAGAAAGTTATTCGAAAAGATAACTTTAATTCACAATGATCAAAATCTTCAAGGATTCATTTCAGACATTGGTATGAGTTCAGGTGACTATCTCAATTTTCAAATACCAGATAATTTAGTTGTGATTGGAGACTTGCACGGTGATTTTACTTCTTTGAAAAAAATAATGAATAAGATTACCTATGAAGAGTATCTAAAGACCGAGTCAAACATCCTAATTTTCTTGGGTGATTATGTAGATAGAGGAAAATATTCCCTGGAAGTTCTGCTTTCCCTGTGTAGTATAAAATCTCAATTTCCTAATAATATGTTCATGTTAAGAGG
>Ga0310890_10000273_pt1 | contig 15829 bp, 9 predicted proteins | sample T20D3metaG_FD_203751 | JGI IMG/M metagenome (GOLD analysis project Ga0310890, IMG submission 203751) | Lab incubated soil microbial communities from West Virginia University Organic Research Farm, Morgantown, WV, United States - T20D3 | ecosystem: Environmental > Terrestrial > Soil >... | reverse complement strand
TCCGAGGTGTTCACTGCGACGCTGCTACTGTGCAGCCTCACCAGTTGCCTCACTGCACGCTCTAGAGAGGCTGCAATGGACCCGACAGTCTGGCCTCGTGTCGCTGTTGTAGGCGCTGGCGCGGTCGGCGGCTATTTTGGCGGGATGCTGGCGCGCGCGGGTGCGCACGTCACATTGATCGGACGGCCCGCCCACGTCGAGGCCTGGGAGCGCGACGGCCTCATCCTGGACAGCGTGAATTTTCAAGAGACCATTCGAGTTGCTGCATCGACCGATGTCTCGGCGGCATACGGAGCCGATCTCGTGCTCTTCAGTGTCAAGACGCTGGATACCGAGAGCGCCGCGCGACTGCTTGCGAATCATGTCCGCTCGGACGCGCTGATCGTGGATCTCCAAAACGGCGTCGATAACGTCGCCCGGATGAGAGCCGCCGCCGCGCTCGATCCGATTGCCGCGGTTGTCTACGTGGCGAGCTCGATGCCTGGCCCTGGCCGCATCGCGCACCGCGGCCGCGGGGATCTGCTCATCGGCGATCTTCACGGGCGCCCCGCGGCGTCTCGGCCTGCAGCTCTCGAGCGCGTGGCCGGCTGGTTCGAATCGGCGGGTGTCCCTTGCCGCGTCTCCGATACCATCGAAGCCGACCTCTGGATCAAACTGATCACGAATGCGGCACTCAACGCCATCTCCGCGGTGGCGCGTTGCCCGTACGGCGACATTGTCAGAAGCGCGGAGCCGCGCGAGACCGTGCGTCAACTCGTCGAGGAATGTGTGGCAGTCGCGCGTGCCGATGGCGTCGCCTTGCCGGAGCACGATTTCGTGCAGATGGTGTGGCGCTTTGCTGAGGCTTTCCCCGGAGTGTACTCGTCGACGGCGCAGGATCTCGAACGGGGCAAGCGCACGGAGATCGATGCCTTGAACGGGTTCGTCGTACGTCGCGGTGTCGAGCTTGCGGTCCCGACGCCCGTCAATCAGACACTCGTCTCGCTCGTTCGACTGCGCGAAGCGCAGTACGAACCCGAGGCCGCTGCACAAGACACATGAGAATGCTGCCGACTACTCGCTGCGTAGAGCGATTGCAGGATCGATGGCACTTGCACGGCGGGCTGGCAGCAGGTGCGCACAGAGGCTGATCGCGAACACGACAGCCAGCGCGGTGATCCACGTCAGCGGATCGGCGGCACTCACGCCGTAAAGCATGTTGGCCAACATGGCGGCGGCCCCGGCGGCGGCGAACGCACCAAGGACGGTGCCGATCGCTCCGATGGCGAGCCCGTGCCGGATCACAAGAAAGAGCATTTGAGACGGGGATGCCCCAATCGCCATTCGTACGCCGAATTCGCGCGTTCGACGCGTCACCATGAAGCTGATGACGCCGTACAAGCCGATTGCCGCGAAGAGAATCGTCACCAGCCCCACGCTGCTCAGGCCGAGGGCCGCCGCTTGGAGTGGCAACAGCACCCGATTGACGCCTTGGCGCATCGAAAATCCGTCGAGCAACAGCCCCGGGTCGAGCGCGCGCAATTCGCGACGCACGCGATCGATTGGCGGCGTGGTTCCGGCTGCATCGCGAATGAGGAACCGCCACTCCGTGGACGGATGCTGAGCGATAGCGAAATGAATATACGGCGTGGGTGACTCGCCGGGCCGGACCACGGTGTAGTCAGCTGAGACACCCACGATCTCGTACTCGGGGCCATCCGCCGTTCGTGCGTGAAAGCGCTTCCCGACCGCACGCTCTCCCGGCCAGTACTTTCTCGCGAACGCTTGCGTGACGACAGTCACTCGCGGGGAAGTGCGCGTGTCAGCAACAGTGAAGTTCCGCCCGTCCACGATCCGGATATCGAGGACGTCGAAATACTCCGCCGAGACGGTGGCGTTGTACTCGGTGCCGTGGCCTTCGGGCGGCGCCGGGAGATCCGACAGGAAGATGGTTTCGTTCGAATAGCTGGGGTCGAGCGGCGCACGCCCGACCAGCGCAGCCTGGATTCCCGGGATCGCGCGGATCCGCGTCAGAGCCAGATCGTAGAAAGCAGTCGCCTTCGGCACGTCGTATCCCAGCACCGCCGTTCCCGTGGACAGGGTCGCGACGGCGTCGGTGCGGAAGCCGAGGTCCGCTCGCTCCGAGACCAGCGTGCTTCTCGTGAGCAGGCCTGCCGTGACGAGCAGGACGAACGCCGCTGCCGTCTGAATCGCAATCAGCGAGTCGCGAAGCGTCCAGCGCGAATGCCGTGTGGAAGCCAACGGCGACGATCCGGTCAACAAGAGCCGGCTTCGAATGGTCGTTCGCAGTGCCGGCGCCAGTCCCGCCGCGATGCCCGTCGCCAGTGCCAGCGCGACACCGAACCACAGTGACGACGTACCGAGGCGAGGCTCGATCGTGAACGGAGCGCCGGCTATCGTGGCGATGTCGCGGCCGATGACCGTGAGCGTCCACATGAGCCATAGCGCGGCGCCACCGCCGATCGCAGCCACCAGCACGCTCTCGGTGAGCAAGTGCCGCACGACGCGCGATCGGCTCGCGCCCACGGCGAATCGAATGGCGATCTCTCGCTGCCGCGCCGTTCCGCGTGCGAGCAACAACCCCGAGACATTGGTGGACACCACGACCAGCACCAGCAGCACGACGACGCCGAGCGCGGTGCTCGCGGGGGCGATCGCGAAATCGACGACGGGATGAATCCGGACGGCGCGCGAGTCGAGTGTGGTGAAGCGACGCATTGCGTTGGTGGCTGGATACTCGGTTCCGAGGCGCGTCATCAACGCCTCCAGCGCGGTTCGGGTGGAGGCGGCTGTCTGGCCCGGCGCGAGGCGCCCTTTGACGAACAGCCAGCGGTCGCCTCGCCGGTCGAGCCGTGATTTCCCTGGCGACGGCGTCGTGTCGATGATGCCAACCGGTTCGGCATCTTCGGCCCACGTCATCGCGGTCCAGAAGTCGACGGGCACGAATGCGGCGCCGGAATAGCCAGAGGACGCCACGCCGACGATCGTGTACGACTGATTTCGAATCCGCAGCACGCGCCCCAGCACGGAACGACTGGAGCCAAAGTGCCGCCGCCAGGCGCCCTGCGAAAGCACCACCACCCGCGGGGCACCGGGTTGATCGTCCGCTGGGACGATCGGCCGACCCAGCATCGTCTCGATACCGAGCACGCGGAAATAATTCCCCGTGACGATCTCGCCGAACGCCATCCTCGTCGCTCCATCGACGTTCAATGCGGCGCTGTATGGGCTGTAGGCGACAACGGCGTCGAAAATATCCGAGCGCGAGCGAATGTCCTGGATATCCGGATACGAGCTCGTCCCGTATGCCGTCCCATTGAGCTGGTTAGTGAACACATCGACCAGGCGGCCAGATCGGACAGCCGGCACCGTGCTCATCGCCAGCGCCTGCTGGACGAAGTTGAACGTGAAGACGGCGAACCCTACCCCGACCGCAAGTGAGCCGATCGATACGAGAGCAAACCCCGGCGCGCGGCGCAGCGACCGGAGCACATAGCGCACGTCTTGCCAGACTGTCTCCAACATGAAGTCTGTCCTGCGAGATGAAGTGTTGGCAGACGAAGAATACCCGGGTTCTTGACAGCCGACACGCGCTTGTGGTTTTCTGACCTCGTGCAGTTCATCGTCACCATTCCTCGCCATTACTGCGTCATGAAGCCGACTGACGCGCCAGGAGACGTACACAGGTGAGCTGACCGCTCGTTAGACCCGGAGTCGAAGCCACGAAGGAGCCGTCACCTGTAGCGCAGGTGGCGGCTCTTTTTTTTTGACGCAAGGACGGTTGATCTCCAATGACTGCGCCCCTTGAAGCTCCTCGCGACCCGCGACGCCTGAGCCAGTCGCTCCAGCTCGTGCTGCGCCGTTACGCCGCGCAGATCACGCGACGGCCGTGGATCGCCATTCCGGCGCTGCTGCTTCCCGCACTGGGTGACGTGTTGACCGTCTATGCACCGCCGCTCGTCGTCGCGAAGATCCTCGGTGCCTTCGCGCGCGAGGCACCCTTGTCACTCCCGGAGATGGTGCCCTACATCCTGACGTTCGCGGGGCTGTGGCTCGCGGGCCAGATTACGTGGCGCATTTCCATCGCGCTCATGATCCGCGCCGAGATCCGTGGGATGGAGGCGCTCTACATCGAAGCGATGGATGAACTGCTCGCCAAGGACCTGTCGTTCTTCCACCACAACTTCGCCGGCTCGCTGACCAAGCGCGCGCTGGGATACGCCCGCCGCTTCGAAGACGTCTTTGACGTGCTCGCCTTTCAGGTGGCGGGCAATGTGCTGCCGCTGGGATTCGCGGCCGTCGTGTTGTGGACGTACTCGCCGTGGCTGGTGCTCGTGCTCACGTCGATGCTGTCCGCCACGTGCGCGATGGTCATCCCGCTCATCCGCCGGCGCCGCCGCCTCGTGGATGTTCGTGAAGCTGCGTCGAACGCACTGTCCGGTCACGTCGCCGATTCGATTGCCAATGCCGAAACAGTCCGTGCCTTTGCGCGCGAGCCAGACGAGGCGCGCATCCACGCGGACAACGTCGGCGACTACGGTGCCAAGGCCCAGCGGTCGTGGGACTACCAGAACACGCGCGTCGACATGGTGACGGCGCCGATGTTCGTCATCACCAACACGCTCGGCCTGATCGTGGCGCTGGCCACGAGCGCCCGTACGGGAGCGAGCCTTGAAGCGGTGTTCATCACCTTCACGTACTACGCGACCGCGACGCGCGTGGTCTGGGAGTTCAATCGAATCTACCGCAATCTCGAAGGCGCGCTGACCGATGCGGCGCAGTTCGCGGAACTGTTGCTCGACCCGCCGGCCGTCGTCGACGATGTTGCGGCGGAGCCGTTCGCGCCGGCCAGCTTCAGCGTCGAGATGAAAGATGTCAGCTTTCGATACGGGGCAGAGCAAGCGCTCCTGTTCAACCGGTTCTCGCTGCGCATCGATGCCGGCACAAAAGTGGGACTCGTCGGGCGATCGGGTGGCGGCAAGACGACGCTGACGCGGCTGTTGCTACGGTTCGCCGACGTCGAACGAGGCGAGATCCGTGTCGGCGACCAGTCGGTCGCGCGGATCCCGCAAGCGGCCCTTCGCGAAAGCATCGGCTACGTCCCGCAGGATCCATCGATGTTCCATCGAAGTGTCGCAGACAACATCCGGGTTGGCCGGCCGGGAGCGACCGACGCCGAAGTGCGATGGGCAGCCGAGCTGGCCCATGCGGCCGAATTCATCGAGGCATTGCCGAACGGCTACGACACGCTGGTGGGTGAGCGAGGAGTCAAACTCTCGGGCGGGCAGCGTCAACGTGTCGCCATTGCGCGCGCCATCCTCAAGGATGCACCAATCCTCGTCCTCGACGAGGCGACGAGCTCGCTCGATTCGGAAAGTGAAGCGCTGATCCAGGAGGCGCTCTGGACCTTGCTTGCGGGCCGCACGGCGATCGTCATCGCCCATCGGCTCTCAACCGTGCGGCGGATGGACCGGCTCGTCGTCATCGAGCGAGGCGCTATCGTGGAGCAGGGCACGCACGACGATCTCGTTGCGGCTGACGGAATCTACGCGTCCCTGTGGGCGCATCAGTCAGGCGGGTTCCTCGGTACCGACGTCGAGCGCTTGAGCGTCTGAGCGTCTGTCCGGGGCATCGGCCTGGGAGCGACCTCGCCTCGGGACAGGTATGGTCGGTTAACCACATCGGGCCGACGAGCGATCCGCAAATGGCTACACTAGTGGGGCCGAGGCGCTGGCATGCAGCTTGAGTCGTGGCCCTCTACCTCTTATCGAGGCCGAGAACGGATGAGCTAACGAATGCGGCCGATCATAAGGAATTCGTGGTGTTCGCTGCCGCTCGTCCTTGCGCTGGCGGTCGTGCCGACCGTCGCTTTTTCACAGTCGTCTGTCTGCTATTCAATTCGGGCGCGCGAGACCGCGGCGCAACTGGCGCGCCGCCTCACCGGCGATGCGCGCAACGAGTATCAGCCGTGGTTCCAGATTGTCGACTCATCGTCGAGGTCCGTTCCCAAGTCGCAGTACGACCGTATCCGTCGCGGCTGGAGTGCGTGCATCGTCAAAGAGACGAGCCAGGCCAGCGTGCAGCGCGTCAGCCAGGTCGAACCGGCTCGAGTGCCGGATCCTCCCGTGGCGAGTCCCCAGCCGGCGCAGACCGCGGCGACGACTGCGGTGGTCGAGACCGCAGCCTCCAACATCCTTCGTGTATTCGATCCGATCGACCTTCGTGTATTGGATCGCGTGGACCTCACGTGGGTATGGCTTGGCTTCACGGTGATCGTGCCGTGGTTCACGTGGAGGATCCTCGACCACTACGTCGGTCGCAGAAGTACCGTTGTGATTGTCATGCGTCACTTCGCGTACCGGTTTGTCTCGGAGTTCGAGCGGCCCCTGATCCAGCAACCCGCGGAACGTCCGGTGCGGTCGCGGCTGCGTCTCAGCCCGGCTCGCGCGAAGTTGGAGATTCTGCTCGCACCAGGTCAGGGGCGGCGCTATCCCAATCTTTCAGATCACAGGAAGAACGTCGAATACGACGTGGTTCGAATACTTCGATTGCTTGCCGATGACTCGTTCGTGAGCGGCCCTCTCTATACGCAGGCGGGATGGGTCGTCGTCCCCTTTCGATTCAAGGTTGGTCAGAAGCACACAGGTGTGACATGAACATCCTCCTCTTGAGCGCCGGTGGCGGCGGCGGAAACATCCTGCGATCGGTCAAGGCGTCGTTTCGACGCGACCTGGCCGTGACACAAAAAGCCGACTCCAAGTACGCCGACCGATTGCGGCGCGCCGTCACCACTCGCTTCCTGGATACGAACGAGTTCGCGCTGTCGGATTTGCCCAAGGAGGAGCGGCTGCTCATCGGGACGCAGACGACCGGCCGTCTTGGCGCCAGGCACAACCCGGAAGTCGCGCGGCAGGCACTGGAGGAATCGCGCAGCGAAGTCGAGTCTCTCTTCAGCAGGCATTCGATCATCATCCTCATTGGGACAGGGGGCAAAGGCACCGGCTCGGGCACGATGTTTCCGCTCGCGCAAATCGCGCGCGAGCAGAAGAAACTCGTGATCCCCATATTCGTGCGACCGTCATTCGAACGTCACGAAGTGGACAAGCGCCACTACGACCATGCGGTGAACGTCGTCGAGCATTTCGACGCGGCCAGAATCCGCCTCATCGAGATTCTGAACGACCGCGGGTACATGGATAAGGATCCGCAGGCGCAACCGATCGTGTGGGAACGAATGAATCTTCCGATCGCCAGGGGCCTGCGTGGGCTGATCTACGTCCTCTGGGATCTCTCTCAGGTCGATCCGTCCGATCTGTCGGTGCTGTTTGCGGGACAGGGGCGCTTGCGAATCGGCTTCGCAGAAATCGATCCAGTGGAGGGATCTGAGCCGAGCGATGCCCTCGTGGAAGAAGCGGCTCGCCACTGCTGCGAAAATCCGTATTACGCCTTCCACAAGCCTGCGGGCACGTCGTTGATCTGTATTCAGGGAGATTGGTCCAACGTCGTCGATGCAAAGATCAAGGGCCGGCTCGCGACCGCCCTGGGCGTCGATTCCAGGAGTCCCTACAGCCCACTCTACGCGCGCGCCGTGGGCACGCCGAAGCCGTGGGGTGTGACGGCGCTCTTCTCTGAGTACACGGGCACGCATGCGCCGCTCGAGGTCGATTGGACGCTCGAGAGAGGCGTGCGTACGACTGCCGTTTCCAGCCGACCGCTCGGTGAACCACTTCCTGCTGCGCCGTTAGCCGTCGTTCTCGAGGAGGCGATCGAGCCCTTTGAGGAACATCACCCGGAAGAAGACATGGAACCGGCCCTGGTCGAGTCGGTGCCAGCGCCTGCATTCGCGACGTTCTGGGAGTTTGCGGTCGCCGTGAATCGTTCCGATCCGACGGCGCTCGCACTGGCACGTAACGGCGCCACGTCAGACATTCCGATCGACGGATCCGAGATGAGGAAACTCGTCACGCTGATGTGGTTTCGGGTCGTGCTGGCGCGGCTCTCGGGAGCTTGGCTTGACCGGCTCCTGAACGTCTTGGCCGAGCACGTGCCTGTGTCGGACCATCTAGTCAAACACGGTCGACATACGAAGCACTTGCGGGAGCTGAGCTACGCGCAACTACAAGAGGTCGCCTCGAAAACATTGGTTACGGATCCGATTCGAATTGACCTCGATCTTCTGATCACCGTCGGCAAGTTCTGGGGACCTGATGCGCTGAAGCGCTTCCGCTTCATCGAGGCGGCCGATCAACAGCAGTTGTCCAAAGTGGAAAGCCTGCTCGATCGATTCCGCAGTTGATGCGCTGTCGCATGTAGCGGCGGGTCTTCAGACCCGCCGTCGACATGTGCGTCACGTCCACCGTGATGCCCTCGATGTAAACTGCTCAGCATGCATCGTCATGTCGTGTTGTGTTGGGCGCTGGTGATCGTCGCGCCCACAGTCGCCTGGTCGCAGGAGCCAGCGACACGCGAAGAGGTCGACCGGCAGCGCCGTGAGCAGCAGGCCAAGGAAGTGAAGTCTTACCAGCCTGGCGGTCTCGAGCGCGCCATGAACTTCGCCGAGAACAAGGCGATCTTCCTCCTCGATCGCGAAGGTATTCACCCGAAGCTCGGCTCGTTGACGACTGGCAGCGGATTCGCCTACGGTGTCGGCTTTCGCGATCGCGACCTCTTCTCCAACAAGGGAGCACTCGAACTGTGGGCGGCCGGCAGCATCAAGCGGTACTGGGCGACCGAAGCGCGGCTCACGTTCCCACGACTGGCCAACAACCATCTCTACCTCGAGACGTGGGCCAGCCACCGCGACTATCCGCAGGAAAACTTCTTTGGGCTCGGCCCTGATTCCAACCGGGACGATCAGTCCGATTACGCCATCCGCACGAACCATTTCGGAGGGCGAGCAGGCGTGAGGCCGTTCGAGCACCTGCTCGTTGGGGGAGCGATGGAATACCTGGAGCCGAAGCTCGGAGCCGGAGAGAACGATCGAGTTCCGAGTGTGCCGGATGTGTTTTCCCCATTCGACGTGCCTGGGATCACCAGCCGCTCGGACTTCCTCCGATCCTCAGGATTCATTGAAGTTGACTACCGCGAACCTCTCAATGCCAAGAGGGGCGGCTGGTATCGCTTCGACTTCTCACATTACGACGATCACAGCACCAACCGGTTTACGTTCAATCGCCTCGACGCAGACGTGCGCCAGTTCTTTGGTTTCCTGGCTGGCCGTCGGGTGATCGCCGCGCGACTCTTTGTGTCGACTTCGGATACCGAGGCCGGTCAGACGATGCCGTTCTTCTTCATGCCGACGCTCGGTGGCAACGACACGCTGCGCGGGTTCAAGGAGTACCGCTTCCGCGCACCGCACGCGATCCTGGCGCAGGCCGAGTACCGCTGGGAGATCTGGAGCGGGTTCGATGGCGCGCTTTTCTACGACGCCGGCAAGGTTGCGAACGAACGCAGCGATCTCAACTTCCAGGATCTCGAGAAAGACTACGGCATCGGGTTCCGCTTCAATACCAACAGCGGCGTCGTATTCCGCGTCGATGCCGCCTTCGGGAGCGCTGATGGGAAGCACCTGTATATGGTCGTGGGCGGCATTTTCTAGGGCGATGGTCACGCGAGCCCGTTGCGTGAGTGCCGGTGCGGCCCGCGACCTCGCGGGGCGCATGTCGCGTGCCGCGATCATCGGGCTGCTTGCCGTGGCCACCGTCTCGATGCCTCGATCGGCCTCGCCGCGTTTCTATCCTGACGACCCGCTCTGGGTGGACGACGACCGCGCGATGCCCGTCAAGGCGGTGCCGATCGAAGACACCAACGGCTTCGACTTCGTCGTCAACACGTTCGCACAACCCGGCGAGCGGCGAGATGTTCGGGCGCTCAATGTCAATACGGTCGACGAGGTCCCGGACTCGAGCTGGTTCACCAATCGCATCGGCCGCAAGGCGATGAGCGTTGCCGAGATTGTCAGAGGACCAGATCGTGCGGAGAGCGTCGACCTCGCCGGCTGGAAGGTCTCCGGCGGCAAGACCACCGGTGTGCAGCCCGGCTTCCGCATGACCGACCCGCAGGGCCAGACGTATCAGATCGAAATCGATCCGCCGTCGAATCCGGAGCTGGCGAGCGGCGCCGAGATCATTGGAACTGCCTTCTACCATGCCATCGGATACCACGTCGTCGACGTCTATCTCGCGGAGATCGATCGCGAATCGCTCGTCATCGCAGACGGCGCCACGATTCGCGATCCGCTGAACGGCCGGCGCCGTTCGATGAAGAAGTACGATCTCGACAATGTTTTCAACCGCGCCGCGCGCCTCGAGAACGGACACTACCGGGTGCTGGTCAGCCGCTTCGCGCCGGGAGCGCCGCTTGGCAACTTCCGGTACTACGGGAAGCGCCCTGACGACCCGAACGACCTCGTGGAGCACGAGCACCGGCGCGAACTCCGCGGCGCGCGCGTGTTTGGGGCCTGGCTCAATCACGACGATTCGCGCGGCGTGAACAGCCTCGACATGCTGGAGACGACCAACGGGCGCACCTGGATCAAGCACTACATGTTCGACTTCGGCTCGATCCTGGGCAGCGGAACGATCTTCGCCCAGCGGCACCGATCGGGAAACGAATACATCTTCGAGCAGAAGCCAGGATGGCTGTCGATGGTGACCCTGGGGCTTTACGTCCGGCCGTGGATGACTATCGACTATCCAGACGTACCGCCCTCGGTCGGGCGTCTCGAAGCGGATCGATTCGACCCGCTCACGTGGAAACCGGAGTATCCCAACCCAGCCTTCGCGAACATGCGTCCCGACGATGCGTTCTGGGCTGCGCGCATCGTGTCGAAGTTTTCGGACGAGGCGATTCGTTCGATTGTCGAGAAGGCGAGGTACAGCGATCGGGCCGCCACCGATTTCGTCACGAACACCATCATCGAGCGGCGCAACAAGGTCGTGGCGGCCTGGATCAACCAGGTGTGCCCAGTGGCTGACGTGGCCCTGTCGGCAGATGGTTCGCTGACGTTCACCAATGCCGCCGTCGATGCGATGGCGGCAACACCGCCGGAGCGCTATTCGCTCAACTGGTTTCGATTCGATAACGCGACCGATCAGCGAACGCCCGTCGGGGGAGCGATGACGGTGTCGAGCGGATCGGCCCGCGTTCCAGAAGGGCTGACGGGCGACTATATCGGCGTCAGCGTGACCGCGACGCACCCGCAGCAACCTGGGTGGACGACGCCATCGACGTTCTTCTTCCGTCGCGCGTCAGGCGGTTGGTCGCTCGTCGGTGTCGAACGAGGAGCGGCGAACACCACTCAGACGACCGCCGGTCCTTAGAACCGAAACTGCACGCCGCCGATGAAGGGCAGCGTCCAGCGCTGGCTCTTGTCGTTGATCGTATCGAGGCCAGTCCCGACGAGATCATCGACTTCGGCCAATCCGCTCACGCGGCGAACGCCTAGTTGCCCGAAGAAGCCCATTCGCTCGTTGGTCTGCACGAGCATTCCGACGGCAACACCGAACGTGAATGCGGTTGTCTGGTCGTAGAAATCGGTGGCCTGGCCCACGAGATTGGCTCCTGGCGCCACGAGCGTCACGTCCGTCTTGTCGACGAATCCCAACCCAATCGTCGCTTCACCGTATGCGCGTACCTTCGGTCTGAGATCGGCGTAACGCCGAAGGCCAAAGTCGATACCGAATGTCTGATAGTCGGTGTATTGGGCATACAGGTTCGATGCGCCGTAGTCGCCCATCGGCACGACGTAATCCGCGTCAAGCGACTGAAACGTGAACGTCACGCGTGCCTCGGTGTCCGGCTTGAAGAGATAGCCGCCACCGAATCGAAGATGCAGACCGGCGCCATACACGTCGTTGTACGAATTTCTCGTGATGACCACGACCTGATTGTTGATGCTTCCAATTCCGCTCGAGTTGATGTTGCCGGTAATGCCGTTGTCCCATCCGATCGCGAACTCCGCACTCCACGGACGATCGGGCGCATTGGACTGTGCACGCGCGATTGAAGTCGTCCCGAGAAGGATAAAGAGCGTCAACACAGTCAACTGTCTGAGACTCGTCAGGTTCATTTCGCTGCTCCTTTTACACTTCGAAGCGCACAAAGACCACGCGTTGCGAATCTATTCATGGAGGACGTCGCGGTCGGAGGCACTTCGACAACCACCAGTGCAAGAACAACGCCTGTCACTCCGAGCATAGCGAGGGCGAACATGCGCGACGATTGCCCTTTGGTCTTACTTCTTAGCTGGGCCAATCGCGCAACGACTCAGCGATTGGTTCTAACGGACCTTTCCGGCGGGGGGAATCCCCAGGTCGGACGCCATGCGCACGAGGTCGGCGATGGAATCGGCCTTCATCTTCCCGAGCACCTGGCGGCGATGAATCTTGATTGTGCGCTCTGCAATGCCGAGGTCATAGCCCACCTGTTTGTTCAGCTGCCCACTGATCAGGTGTGCGAATACTTCTCGCTCGCGCGGCGTCAGCAGGTCATAGCGCGCGAGGATCTCGCTGCGCCGCGCCCGGACGACGCGGTTCTCCATGTCACGCGCGATCGCGCGCGCAACTGCATCGAGAAGCACCGGAGCGTCGACGGGCTTGGTCAGGAAGTCAACAGCGCCCGCCTTCATTGCGCGAACACTCTTCGGCACGTCTCCGTGGCCGGTCAGGAACACGATGGGCAGGGGGTTCGCCGCGGTCGTCAGTTTCTCCTGCAGTTCCAGCCCGTTCGATCCTGGGAGCTGAAGATCGAGCACGATGCAGCCGCCTTCGGTTGGCGCCTCGATCAGGAATTCCGCCCCGGTCGCGTACTCGCGCACCACATAACCGGCCTTCTTGAGCAGCCTCGACGACGCGATTCGACTTGATTCATCGTCTTCGATCACATGGACGACCACTGTGTCGGGGACGGTGGATTCCGTTGCAGTCATGTGGCGCTTCGGTTGCACCGCACATGCCACCGAGTTTCGCGGCTATCGCAAAATCGCGGCTGTTTTGGTCAAGTATGGCATCGTATCACCCCCAACGACGCGATCTGGCGATTGGCCGCCGCCGAATGTCGTGGGCGTTGAGGCGGAGAATGAAGGAACGGTGTCCCTCGTGTATCGGCTGATCATGCTCGCGATCTGCTGTGCCTCGGCGGCGAGCGTAAGCGCCCAGAAGGCCAGTCCTTCCGACGAGACTGCTGCGGCGGCACAGGAAGCCTCGACGGTTCGAGAGATTGGAGGTCGCCTCGTCACGACTGGAGAAACCGTCGTCGTCAAAGGAGAACTCGATGAGCCAGTGCGGGATTCGTCGATCGCCACGAAGATCGACACGCCCTTGCTCCAGACCCCGCGCAGCATCACCATCATCGATCACCAGACGCTCGACGATCTGTCGATCGTCAACATCACACAGGCGCACGACTACGCTGTCGGCATGACGCCGCAGGACGAACGCGGCCCGGGGTTTGCGCGAGGATTTCCCGTCGATTTCTACGATCTCCGGCGAGATGGTCTTCGTACCTACTCGTGGAGCGTCCGCGAGCCGGTGGCACTCGAGCGAATCCAATATCTGCGCGGACCGGCGTCGATCCTCTACGGCGACGGAAGCCCTGGCGCGATGGTCAATCTCGTGCTGAACAAACCGATGCCTGTGCGTCGGGTCGATGTCAGCGGTAGCGCTGGCAGCCCGGGATTAGGTCGTCTCAGCGCTGATGCCACCGGCCCTCTGAACGACACGCGCACGGTTCGCTATCGACTGATCGCATCGGGCGAATGGCTCGAGAACGGATTCGACAACGGTGAGCGCCGATTCACCGTCTTTCCATCGCTTGCAGTTGATCTCAACTCGAAATCGACGCTGACGTTCGACACCGAGATCTATCGCCAGCGGGGGCGTAACTATCGTCACGCGGTGCCAGCAACTGCCGACGCGCAGCGTGGTGACTTTTCCGGATACCCGTGGGACCTGAGCGTGGCCGCTCCAGATGATGAGTGGACTGGTGGAAACGTCGCTCCCGGAGCGCGCCTGGACCTCGACCTGGCGCAGAACACCTCTCTTCACGTGGCTACCCGTTACACAAGGATCGACGGCGATATCGATGTGCAGGCGCTGATCGGGCTGACCGCGGATGGCGCGACCGCGCTGCGCTATCACTATCGCGAGATCAGCACGTGGGATGAGTACCAGTCCGATGCATTCGCCGCGACGATCGCGCGGACGGGGGGCATCGAGCACAAGCTCGTTGGCGGCATCGAGGCAGGCCTCAGCGCAACTGATAGCCAGATCGGCGTGGGTCCCGCCGCTCCGCTCGATGTCAACAATCCCGAGTATGGATCGCCACCCTCTGTACCGTCTCTGGCTCCCAGTCGTTTCAATGTCATGCGCGTCGGCCTCTATGCGATGGATCAGATGCGACTGTCGAGGATGGTCACGATCGTTCCGGGACTGCGCTGGAGCCATATCGACGTCGACGATAAAGTAGCCGCAGCGACGAGACCTGCAGCGGAAGCCGCATCAACGGATTCCCTGGCCTCGCCGAGCATCGGCCTCGTCGTCGTTGCCCGGCCATGGTTCTCCCTGTACTCGAGCTACACAGAGGGGTTCGAACCGCCCGTGCCTGGACAGTACCTTGAAGATGGTCTCGCACCCGCGCTGTCCGAGAACTGGTCGTTCGAAGCTGGCGCGAAGGCCGATATCCTGCAGCAGCGACTCAGTGTGACGGGAGCGGCCTTTCGGATTCGTCGCACGAATGTCCCGGAAGCCGACCCGCAGGGTTTCTATCGACAAATTGGCGAGGGCCAGAGTCATGGGCTCGAGCTCGAAGCGGTCGGGATGCTCGCGCCGGGACTCACGACGCGCACCGGCTACGCGTGGACGCAGACCGAAATCACACGCGACAGCCTTGGCGCCACGGGTCGCGAGTTGCCGAACGCGCCACGGCACAAGGCGAATCTCTGGATGCGTTATCGGTTTGCGCAGGGCGCGGTGAGTGGCCTGATGCTGGCTGGTGGAATGGTGTACGAATCCAACCGTTTCACCAATCGGGACAACGTCGTAACTGCACCCGCATATACGCGCTTCGACGCGTCCACCTCGTGGCCGTTGCCGGGTCGACGGCTGACGCTCGGCATGGTTGCCGAGAACCTGACTAATCTGCGTTACGTGCGATCTGGCGCCGGAGGCGTGCTTTTCGCTGGGCCGCCGCGCCGTCTTGCTGTCCAGATGTCATCCTCGTTCTAACGCCCACAGACGCGCCTATGCCTTCTCCGAGACTGTCGCTCGTGCTCGTCCTGCCGCTGACGATGACGGTCTCGACTGGTTGGGCCGCACAGTCACATCAGTCTGCCGACGTGGACGACACCGAAGCGCAATCCAGCATTCTCTTCCTGGCCATCGACGACTTCACGCGTCCGTACATGCGACTCATTTTCGAGGCGTTCACCGACGCCGTCTCGACCGCTGCGAAACCCCCTGCGATCTACTTCGAGTCTATCGATGCGTCGCGCTTCGGCGAACCGCGATACCTCGAGAATCTGCGTGACTGGCTCAGTCGCAAGTACAGCGACAAGCGAATCGACCTGATCGTCCCAATCGGTGAAGACGCTCTTGGCTTTCTCATAGCCGCGCACGGCGAACCCTGGCTCGACGCGCAGGTCCTCTATCACGAATCGGGAAGCATCAGATTCGATACCCGGAATGCGTTGCCGCGCGCGGGCGGCATGCTCACGCAAGATCACTTCGCAGCCCAGTTACAAATGGTCAAATCGCTGCTGCCGCAGACGAAACACGCGGCGGTGATCTACGGTGCGTCAACCATCGAGATCACTCGGTGGCGTGACTTCGTC
>Ga0310890_10000271_pt1 | contig 15880 bp, 14 predicted proteins | sample T20D3metaG_FD_203751 | JGI IMG/M metagenome (GOLD analysis project Ga0310890, IMG submission 203751) | Lab incubated soil microbial communities from West Virginia University Organic Research Farm, Morgantown, WV, United States - T20D3 | ecosystem: Environmental > Terrestrial > Soil >... | reverse complement strand
ACAACTGCTCCGCCCACGCCCGTAGTCGTACGCAAAACGCAGGCTGTGGGCAGCGTTTTCGGATATGAGATCGTTGGCGAGTACCCACATGATACGGAGGCTTACACGCAGGGACTGATCTATATTGACGGATTCCTTTATGAAAGCACCGGCATCACCGGACGATCGTCACTGCGAAAGGTTCGACTGGAGACCGGTGAGATCATTCAACAGCGCGCAGTGAATCCCGGCGACTTCGCCGAAGGCTTGACCGAGTGGCGCGGCAGGCTGCTCCAGTTGACCCCTAGAAGGCGGGGGAATGCGCCTCCATGGCACCTGCGCAAATTCTTCGAGGACATCAAACGCCACTTCGGAAACCAAATCGGCGTGATGTACGACATTGCGTCCTTCGAACCACAGTCGATTTTCTACTATCCAGGTGACGGATGGGGCCTCACTCATGACGAAACCCGGCTCATCATGAGCGACGGATCCGCGAAACTGCGATTTCTGGATCCTGAAACGTTCGCCGAGCTGGGCCGCCTCGAAGTCTTCGACGGAAACGAGCCTGTCGCATTTTTGAATGAGCTCGAGTTCGTCGACGGCAAGATCTACGCCAACGTTCAGCGGCAAGATCGAATCGCAATTATTCAACCGGATTCTGGCCAAGTCATCGGTTGGATCGATCTGGCAGGACTTAAACCGCGAGAACCTCAGCTATCCTCAGAGCCTCTGCATCCAGCCTTGAATGGGATTGCCTACGACGCTGCGCGCGGCAGGTTGTTTGTGACCGGCAAGCTCTGGCCAAAGGTCTTTGAAATTCGTCTGAAGCCGGAGCCACCTTGGACACCAATGATCCGTTAGTGCCCCCGCAGGGATTCGAACCACGGACCAATAGCTAGGGAACACGAATATCAATGTTCTTATGTTCCAGCGGTCGGAAGGTAACCCGCCCGAGACTTTTGACAAACGGGAGCATACCTCCTTCGTCACGATCCTCATTCACAATGATTTCATAATCGCCAGGTGGAGGGCGGAGCAAGAACACGCCCTCTTCGTCGGTACGGCGTGTAAGACGTCCTCCGAGAACTCGACGTGTCCCAATCCAAGCCAGCAAAACTCTCATACGAGGCGGAGGCGTCTTTCCACTCTCGGAGACGATTCGCCCGGTGAATTCTGCAAGGTCACTTGCGACGACGATGCTTACCTTTTTAAGCTCCATACCGCTGGTAAGATTGAGCTTCTCTTGCAATAGGTCAATCCCGTTAGCGCTGATCGATTTAATATAGTGAGAATCTGTCCTTAGGAAAGCGCTCAATTCAATCACGCCTGCCGGCAAGTCGGTCATCGTGAACATTGTTGTTCGTCCGGTTGGCGTTAGAGATTTAGATACACCCTGATGCAGCTCAATGGGCACATCAACCTTGGAGGCAGACAGTGAGATAGATGAGAGTGGTTCATCACCTTCTACAATCAGAATACCCGAAATCTGCGCGCCCTTTGATACTTCGATCACAACGTCTGAGAGGCCCGTTCCTGCGACAGTGAGCATCTGTTTCTTGATGGCGAACCGCTGGCCACGGTTTGGCTCTGAGTCAGCTGCCCCTGGAGTTACCTGAATAACATATGATCCGTCAGGCAGGTTATTGATGGACCATCTCCCGTCTTTGTCGGTGGTGAAGGAGTAAACAGGTTTTGGTCCATTCGTCGCGCCCTGAGTCGATCCAAGGACCACGTAAGTATCTTCCTTTCTAACGACACGACCTTTCGCACCCACGATAGCCTTGCCTCGCATTCGAACTCTTCCACTAATTGTCTGGACGTTCTGCAAGACAGGCAGAGTGGTCTGAGCGATCGCACAGTCGCGAGCGGACGGCACAACGAGGATCGAGCAGCTCAAGACGCCGAACAGAAGAAGGATGCGCATCGAGCGCCCTGTGTTAATCACAAACATTTAAGCGTCGCTCTCTATGACCGAAGATCAATTCTTGCATTCATAAGGGTTTCAGTCGTTCCTACGCCTGAGAAGTTCTGATAAACGCGCTCACCAATGGTCATCTTAAATCAGCAATGAGCAACGTCTTGGTGCCCCGCAGGGATTCGAAAACCAACAGATCATGAGTCGGTTTGAGGGGCACTGATGAAGTTGGACCAAGCAAGATGTAACGGTTGCAGCCGCTCTGGTGTTTCGTAGTAAAGCCGCGGTGCTACCAATAAGCAGGGCAGTTACCGAGCTCACGAGGAATAATGTTAAGCGAGCGCCTTCGGCTTGCCTACTGGCAGAAGGCTTCGTTGCATTCGCCCATCTCTAGAACATCACAACAGGTGGGCTTCCCAGGCAAATATTTTCTTGCTTCGGCAATAGAGTTAGTGTCAATGTTGGTCAGCAGACTACCGACGACCGGCACCCGCCAACATGGGAGATATCTACGATCAATTTGAGTTGGAACTTGCCGGCCTGGATCAGAAGTACGCCGGAGACCCGCGTCGCTTGATGATCCAGTTGTTTTTGCTGGCCCTCGAGCGCGAAGAGATCGTATCTGTGGGTTACGACGAAGAGCTAATCGCGGCGCGGCTGGATAGCCTGCCCGTCTCGGAGCAAGAGCGCGAAATTTTTCGACACGCGTTGCTTTGGATCTGGAAAGACGAAGAGATGCACGCGATCTACATTCGTGGTGCAATCTTTAAGGTTGGGACTCTCCCCCTGCGCGCCCGTGCCTTGCTGCGACAACTCGCTGGTGCAATGGGCGGCTGGTCCACCTCAGTTCGCCAGCACGTTCGTTGGAAAGACGCCCCGGTCTCGCGCGCAGTAGCCACACTCCTTACCTGGACAGGGTCGCTCACAGGTAAAGTTCCGCCCAGCGTTCGACAACATCTTCGCTATCGATCCTTTCGAGACTTCTGCCTTTTCAACGTCGACGCCGAAAAGACGGCATGGCTGTGCTGGGACCGGTTGATTGAATTGACGAGCGGGCAAAAGTTCATGCTGCCGTCTTTGATAGACGATTTTCGTCGCATCAAGGAGGACGAAGATCGCCACCGGCAAATCTTTGAGATCCTGTCAACCGCGCTCGACGACAACGATCAACTCGTGCCTGAAGAAACGGCCGACAGCCTGGCGCAAAAGATACGCGAGGTAGGAGAGTCATTCCTCCCACGATCACTTCGCAAACGGGCAGTTGGTGAGAATGCTCTTGGCAGTGGTGGTCCGGTGAGAATTGTCCAGGGAAGAAAGCTCGAAGAAAAGTTATCGCTATTCAGAGAGGTTCTTAATGACCAGCTCATCGATTTATTGCGAGAACGAGTCGCCAGGCTGGGCAAACCATTGAGCGAATTTCGGGTCGCTATCAAACCCACGTTCATGCTGGGCTATGATCATCGCGACCGCTCAATGATCACAGACCGGGAATTGTTGGTTGAGTTGGGACGCTTACTCAGAGAGTCAGGCTGCAATGACGTGGCCGTCGTCGAAGGTCGCAATCTGTACGATCAGTTTTATGACAATCGTTCGGTGCAGAGCATAGCCCAATACTTCGACATCTCTTCGCCGGATTTTCGCGTCGTGGATCTGTCCGACGAACAAGTGCCGCATGCGTATTTTCGTGGGATGGCCCAGTACTCCGTAGGCAAGACATGGAAGGATGCTGACTTTCGTATCTCGTTCGCCAAAATGAGAAGCCACCCGGTCGAGTTGGTCCACCTTACAATCGCAAATCTGGAGGGAATCGGCGCACGTTGCGATCAATTCCTGTTCACCGAGCGACAAGCAGAGCGAGAAACCGCCACGATGATGTTAATGGATGAGTTTCCACCGCACCTCTCTATTGTTGACGCTTATGAACAGGCCGCTGATGGATTGGTCGGAATAATGGGTTGCACAAGGCCGGCAACTCCTCTGCGGTTTTATGCAGGACGCGATGCTTTAGCGGTTGATATGGTAGCTGCTCGGCACATGGGGCTGAACGATCCTCGTGAAGCGACCAATTTGCGGGCAGCATGTCATTGGTTTGGCGACCCTGAAGAGAGCATAGAAATTGATGGTCCAGACGAGCCGCTCTCTGGTTGGCGCAGCCCCTATCACAATGAATTCTCAACCATACTCAGTTTTGTGGCGCTGCCAGTTTATGTACTCGGGAGTGGTCGCGGTGCTCTCTTTGTTCCCGAAATGGACCGCGAAGCATTTCCGCCGCTCCATCCCGAGAGTCTGTCATTGCGATTAGGCCGGTACGGTATACAGAACCTACTGGGATTGCGCCACCGAAAATGATACGACGCGTAATCGTCATCGGCGCCGGGATGGGCGGGTTAACCGCCGCACTCCGGTTGGCGCAGCAAGGGTTCAGCGTACGAATAATCGAGGCACGTTCAGAAGTTGGAGGACTTGCCTCCGCTTTTGAAACAGATGGTTTTGTTTTTGACGCTGGTCCATACATCCTGCTGGATCGTCCCGGACTTGAGTGGGCCTTTCGTTCGCTTGGTCTTGAGCTCTCGGAGCACGTGACGTTGCGCCGGATCGACGACGTCTACAAGGTGCGCTCGAACGACGGCACTACAGTTCATTTCTATGGCGATGTAAAAAGAACTGCGGCGGGTATTGATTCTGATTGGCCGGGCAGCGGCAAGCATTACGAACGTTTTGTCGCGGATATGAAGGACGCGCATGAGCACCTTAGTCCGCTTCTACACGTTTCACGTCCCGGGCCTGCAAGTCTCTTGCGTAACCGCGCCTTTATGCGAATTCCTTTTCTGCTTAGGTCGCTGGGCTCGATTCTGGACCGGGCAAATCTTCCCCAGCCCGTTGTCAATGCAATTGCAATCTGGACGCAAATCGCGGGGCAGCGAATCGACGAAGCGCCGAGCCCGCTGGCTTTTGTTCCTGCCCTCATTCATTCAGTAGGACCTTTCTATCCAGTGGAAGGTATTGGAAGTATCCCGCGCGCGCTGGCGCGAGTAGCGGCAAAAGCCGGAGTTGAATTTCAGCACCGCACGAGAGTCCGATCGATCGTGTCTGAACAAGGAAGAGTCCGTGGGGTCGAAACTGATCAGAACGAATTTGTACAGGCGGACGCCATCGTCTCGAATTACAACGGCATTGGTACATATCTCGAGATGCTCAGCGACACTCCTGCACCAACGCGAAAAAACCTTAATAAGCTCCCACTCCAGTCGCCGGGAGCATGTGCCTACCTCGCAATTCGCGGTGAAATCAACCCGCCGTATCTGCGGTTTCAAGTGCCGGGAAACGGGGAGCTCTGTCGGCTTTTTGTTACGCCAACAGTCGTTGCTCCCGAGCTGAATAGGAATGGTTGGGCTCCTGCGCGTCTTATCAGCCCGATGAGATATGAGGTGGCTGAAGGTCTCTCCGTTGCGCAACAACGCGAATATTTGGATCAGCTACTTGCTGAGAGTTGGTGGCGCGAGGATCTCGATGAATTTCGTGTCCTTGCCACACGCGTTCCGGCAGAATGGGGCACTCAATACAATCTTTATCGGAATAGTATGAATCCCGTTATGACCGCCGGCTTCATGCGCGCCGGACGTTTAGCTCATAAGAGTCCTTATACGCGAGGGCTTTATCTCGCAGGGAGTTCAACGCATCCCGGACAGTGGGTGAGTTTTTGCGCGATCTCGGGAATCCTTGCTGCTAATGACCTGATCGACGATATGAACTAATGCTAACAACCAGCGTTCAGAAGCTCTCTTCGGGTCGACTCCTGCGTATCGCTCGCGTTGGTAGTGGACCACCCGTGGTTCTGCTCCACGGATACCCGGACAACTTGCAGATTTGGTCCGAGCTGGCAATGAGGCTTGCGGATCAATTTGAAGTGATAGCTTTTGATTGGCCGGGAATGGGGTACAGCGAATCGTGGCCAGGTGGTACCACACCATTTCATATGGCGGAGCGTTTGTACAAGATTCTTGATGAACTCTCGATTGAGCGTGCCAGCCTGGTTGGAATGGACATGGGAGGACAACCAGCGCTCGTATTTGCAGCGAATCATCCGGAGCGTATCAATCGTCTAGTTGTCATGAATTCACTGGTCTTATGGGATGAGAATACTTCATGGGAGATTGAAGTTTTGCGGAAATACGGTTGGAACCGTTTCATCCTGCGCAATTTTCCTCGCATCGTCTTTTGGCGTGCCGAGAGAAGCTTTCTCCCTCGTAGTCGCAGGCTTCCTTCCGAGTTGAGGACGGATCTATGGAACAGCTTTTCTCGGAATGATGTTCGTTTTTTTGTTGCCCGCCTTTGCGCCGGCTACCAGGGGACACTAATGCAGTTACCTGAGGCATACCAAAAAATCACTTGCCCAACTCTTGTGCTCTGGGGAGAGCAGGATCAACACTTCCCGCCGAATCACGCAAAGCGGCTTTCTGCGGCAATACCGAATTCCAGTCTCAAAATAATCCCGGAAGCGAAGCACTGGATGGCATTTTATCTTGCCGATACGGTGGCTCAATCAATTCGCACCTTCCTGGCATGATGCTGCCAGCTCACTTCACTCCAAAAGATCACGGCATCTTCGCGCCATCGTGAGTCTGCGAAGGGTCAAGCGAGACTCATGAACCACAATTCGGCAATCTTCAATCGGCAATCGGCAATGCGTGTGGTGCCCCCGCAGGGATTCGAATCCCGAACCAACCGATGGAGGTCCCTCCGATTACTAGTTAGCGCTCGAGGCCCTCGTCGTTGTGCCTTATTTAGCTGCCTTTCGGTTGACGATCGCACACAAGAAATAGGAACCGGTGTCGACCTCAATCGCCACTGGAGAACCATCCGAAAGCGTCGACTCAACCAGAGCATCTACAGCCGCTTCTGACGTCGCCGGTAGCTGTTCGGCAAAAGCCCTGCCAATCTCATCGTCTTTGGCCGGGTCTCCCCCGGTGAAGAATGAATAGGCGGGCGCTACCCCAAACACGTGCCATAAAGTTCTGAATTCGCCATGCCCTGGATCACTGGGCACCGAATCGAGAACGTGGTCATGAAAGTCGAAAAAATCGACGCCTTCGCCGTCGTGGTCGCATGGGTTGCACTGCGGAGGAGCAACACCCAGCTCTTCCCAGCCAATCGGGTAGACGACTAAATAGAGATCGGCCTGGGCCTGTAGCGGTGCGTGTTGGGGAACTTCGATGGCGTTCATCGTAACGGTTCTGCCGTTGACATAAGCTGGTTCGTACTCTGGCTGGCTTGCGGACACGCCGCTGACCAGCACGAGAGCTAGTATGATGAGCGCCAAACTTAAGGCTGGCGCGGTGCGGACTAGTCGTGACTTCTTGCTCAGTTTTGTCTTCATGGTTTGCTCCTTTTTGGTTGAATCGCAATCACAGAGATCGCAAAAATCAATTGGGGTAAACTTGGAAGAGGTAAGACTATTGGCGATCATGGCCGTCTTTATTCCACTGCACCATGTTCGCGAATTGGGCTCGCGCGGCCGTTTCTTGTCCTCATACAGTTCGGCGTTAACCGATCCGAAATCCCATCAGCGCGTCGACAGATTTTTCTTTTCTTGCAAGGGGCATTGCCTGCGACGCGCTGCGATCTGCGTCATTGACGAGGCGAACGTATTTTTGGTGTCGGGATCGAGGGTGAGTCCGTTGAACTCTCTATCGTAACGTCACTCGGGATCTGCGAGGGCGCTTCGGCGGGCAGCGCGCGACTGATCTGCGGTACTAAGTGACCATTGATCGTGACCCAGGCACCGAAGCCGCCGCTAGAAAAGTTGCGCTGCAGCGAGACCGTAAGGATGCATCCATGATCGAGATAGAGAGCAGTTTCAGCAGTCCCAAAGTGGATTGCGTTTATGAAGTTGCTGTCTTCGATGATGGACGTTGTCAGGATAGGAGTCGTGCCCCAGGGGGAGCCTTCAGGTTGTCGCACGGGTGGATGATTCAAGCCATTCCGAATAAAACCCCAATGTTTGACAACTTGCGGTCCAATCCGAGATTCACAATTTTGCTGAAGCGGGTTGGCTTGGAGTCGTGAACTTTCTTGCTCACCAGAAGCACGGCCTGGTCCAAGTGAAGCACACCGAGGACTTCTCTGTTAGGTAGGTCCAGCCCGGAGCGCCCTGTGTAAATCGTCGAGACTGAAGAGCAGAGGATAGTTGGGTCCCCGCAGGGATTCGAACCCCGAACCAACAGATTATGAGACGGTTTGAGGGGCACTAACGAAGTTGGACCTAGCAAGATGTAGCAGTATTTACAGCCGTCAAAGTTGCTTACATCTTGCTACGTCTCACCACATGATCGCGCCATAATCGCGCGATCCGGAAGTCAGTTATTGAGTAACTCTAAACGTTGAGTGTAAGGACGCGGATGAATCATTGCCGACCCAAACGTCAAAATTTTCCGCTTCCTGCACCCAGGCCTTTGTTGATGCGTTCCAGTAACGCAATTCATCCGGACCGAGTTTGAAGCGAGCGGTTTTTGTCTCTCCAGCGGCAAGCGCGATGCGCTCAAAACCTTTCAGTTCGCGGATCGGGCGCGAAGCGCCACCCGCCTGCTGGTGGATATAAAGCTGGATTACTTCGTCACCTGCGCGAGTGCCTGTATTTTTGACATCTACGGTAACTTCGACGCTCGCCCCGATTTTGATTTCAGGCTGGTTCACCTTGAGATTAGAAAAGGCAAAGGTCGTATAACTTAGACCATAACCAAAGGGATAGAGTGGAACTGACTTCTCATGCCAATATCTTTTTTCCTGCTCGCCCGGATTCTGAGTCAGATTGTGTGAATAGTAGAGCGGAATCTGACCGGCGTGTTTAATCCAGGTGAATGGTAGCTTCCCGCCCGGAACGGCATCGCCAAATAATAGTTCCGCAATAGCATTTCCACCTTCGCTGCCCGGATACCAGGCTTCAAGGATCGAGGGCACGTTTTGCGCGACCCAGGTAATATCGAGCGGCCTACCGTTTATGAGCACCACCACGACTGGCTTGCCTGCTGCCACCACCGCCTGTACCAACTCCAACTGTCTTCCCGGCAAATCGAGCGTCGAGCGCGATGCTTGCTCGCCGCTCATGTCCTGATTTTCGCCCAGGACCATCAACGCGATGTCAGAGTCTTTTGCTAAAGCAACCGCCTTCTTGAATTCATCCTCTGCTTGCCTCTCCGTCCAGGCAGGTGGATGCTTTTCTTTCAACGTCATATCGAAGATCGACGGCACAATGCGACTGATCTGGACACCAGGTGCAAATTCAACCTGCGTTCCTCTACCGAGCTTAGTTTTAATCCCTGCAAGAATTGTCGACGTCTCATTGATGTCCATCGCAAAACTCCAGGAGCCGAGCGTGTTCTGTCTCGAGTCGGCGAGCGGACCGATGACGGCGATTTTCTTGTAAGTAGTCTTGCTGAGAGGAAGGAGATTATTTTGATTTTTCAAAAGCACTGCCGAACGCTGAGCCGCAGTTTTAGCAGCTTCACGATGCGCAGGATTGTCAAAAATTGATTTTACTTTTGCTTCGTCCACATAAGGATTCTCAAGCAAACCTAGTTTGATTTTTGTTTCAAGTAGCGGGCGCACCATGTCATCAATGTCTTTAGTAGAAACCTGGTTTTGCTTGACCGCGTTAGGAAGATTTTTGAGATAGACGGTGGCGTTGAAAGACATTTCCATGTTGACTCCGGCCGTCAGCGCTTTAACCGCCGCATCCTGCGAGTCGCGGGCAAACCCGTGAGTTTTCAAATCGTTTACGGAATCGGCATCACTGACTACAAACCCGCCGAATTTCCAGTCTGATCGCAGAACGTCGCGCAACAGCCAGCGATTTCCTGTCGCCGGAACATCGTTTAAATCCATATAAGCGCTCATCACGCTGCCGACACCAGCGTCAACTGCCGCCTTAAACGGCGGCAGATAAACGTTCCAAAGTTGTGCATCGGAGATATTCGCCGCATCGTAATCGCGGCCACCTTCGGCAGCGCCGTAGCCGGCGAAATGCTTGACGCAGGCCAAGAGATGTTCAGGGCTACCGATGCGATCACCCTGAAAGCCGCGCACTTGCGCTCTTGACATGGCTGCGCCCAGATATGGATCTTCACCGGCGCCTTCAACAATGCGCCCCCAGCGTGGGTCGCGCGCAATATCTACCATCGGCGCAAACGTCCAGTTGATGCCAGCGGCCCTCGCTTCACGAGCGGCAATTGTTTGCGCCCGCTCGACCATTTTTGGATCCCACGAAGCAGCCATTGCAATTGGCACCGGGAAGATCGTGTGAAAACCATGAATGACATCGAACCCGAAGATAAGCGGAATTTTAAGGCGCGATTCGCTGACCGCAATTTTCTGAAAGCGATTTATCGTCGCCGGATCAGTGACAAAGAGTAAAGAACCGATCTCGCCTTTCCGAATTCCGTTGTTCATTGACTCTTCTTTTTGCAACGAACTGAAAAAGAAAAGTTGATTGAGCTGCCCGATCTTTTCAGCAAGCGTCATTTGAGCCAGCAGCGCATTGGCCCGCTGCCGCGCCTGCTGGTCAGCAGCTCTCACTTCTACTCTTTCTTGTTTGGTTTGAACCGATTTTCTTTTTTGCTGGGCACTAATAGAAATCAGTGGTGCACAAATTGGCGCGAAAAATGTTATGGCTGCGAGGGAAGTGCATGTTCCCACACTCACTAGAGCTTTTAGACTTGATAAAGGTTTATTCATCTCTCGTTGCTCCGGTCGTATTCGATGTTATGGAAGGCGCAGAATTAGCAGGAGATAACTAAACCTGGGGAGAATCGCGCCATTGTGGGTTTGATCCGCGATGAGAGAAAAACTCACGCCATGTAAGTGTAAGAACCTCCGCCTGTTGAATGGTGCCCCGCAGGGATTCGAACCCCGAACCAACAGATTATGAGACGGGTCGAGGGGCACTAATGAAGTTGGACCAAGCAAGATGTAGCGGTATTTACCGAATTTGGCGTCAAAGCTTGGCAGTCGCGGAGCTACAATTTCATCCATCGCTAATTGGGATTTGGATACACCCTGTTCGACAGGATCAGTGACATGTTGCCGAGGTTTTGGAGCGTGTTTTCGCCAATTATTTGAGCAACAATCACCAAAGACGGCCTATGTTTGCTCCTGAAGTAGTTGAGCGAACTGCTGAAGCTCCGCCAGGTTAAGATCCGAGACCGCCCAGTAAGTCATGCCCCCGTTGGACCATCGAATAAGATTGTAACCCTGACGCTCTGAGGCTTTTTCACTCACAGCCGGTGCCTCGGTTGACGGCCAAACGAACAAGTTGATCGGATGTTTCCTGCGTTGATAAACCAATGCAGCGACCGGACGATTGCCGATGTAATCGAGCCGCGCGCCATTCAGGCTGAATCCTTGCTGACTTAGGTCCTTTACCGGCGGCGAGAAGTCAAGTTTGCCATCGAACCACGGCTTGACCGTGTGTTGGTCGGAAGACGGAACATCGGTTAAATGATCGGCCATCAGGGAGCGCACGTGGCTCGAAACTATCTCCTGAGCCAGAACGTCGCCTGTCGATTGCCTGGCGAAGATTGATGCAACGACCCAAATAACGATTACCGTACTGAGCAACGACGTTGCGGCAATTATCCATCGCCAGCGAAGAATCATGCGCTTAGGTTCCGGTTCGCTTTGCCGACGCAGAGCAGATCGCAAACGTCGGTCGAAATTCTCGGGAGGCTCAAATCGGAGAGCGCTCCTTCCAATAGCCGACGTCAAACTGCGAATCCCTTTGTAGGTTTGCGTGCAAGCATGGCAATCCCTAAGGTGCTCTTCGATCTCCATGCTCCTCACGAGGTCCACCTCACCGTCGAGATAACCGTGAATCAACTCGCGCGTTTCCTGACAACTCACTGCTTGCCCCCTTTCCCATGCGATTGGCGAGCAGCGCATGCAGTCGTTTGCGGCCGCGGGCCAGTCGAGACATGACCGTTCCAATTGGGACGTCCACGATGTAGGCGATCTCTTTGTAAGAGAGGCCCTCCATTTCGCGCATCACTACTGTTTCGCGAAACTCAACTGGTAGCTCTTGCAACGCATGTCTCACTATTTGGGCGTCGACGCTCTGTTGGAGCAGCATCTCGGGATCCGCAAAGTCCAGGCCCACTTCGTCAAGCTTGTCTTCGATTGGATCTGCGAGGCGGAGCGCACGATTCTGTTGCAGCCACGTGTAACAGGTGTTCCGCACGATTGTCAGCAGCCACGCCCGGCTATCGCCACCGTAGTAACTGCTAAAGAACTTAAAGGCGCGCAAGTAAGCTTCCTGGACCAAGTCCTCAGCGTCATCTTGGTTGTGTACCAGCCAGCGCGCGAGGTTGTATGCGGCGCTCAGATGCGGCAAAGCAATCTCTTCAAACCGAACGGCTTTGCTTTGGTCTGGCAACGAAGTCCCTCGCTAGTTCCGGCCCCAGCCTACTAATTAGAAAGACTGAAGTGCGTGCTTTTTTATTCCCGCCAAATGATCAGCCGATGCACGGGAATATTCACACACAGATTGAGGTCTGTACAGGTGAAGACGATTCACAACTACGAGGAAGAAAGAAAATGAAAAATCTAAGCAACTGGCTGCTCAATCCGCCAACTGATGGTCCAACAACGACAATTTTAATCCGGCTAATGGCAGGTTCTGTGTTCCTGTGGGAGGGCATTCTCAAATTCGTCTATACGAATCAGGGTGTGGGACGTTTTACGAAACTGGGCTTTCCCGCTCCACACGTCACGGCGACTGCCGATGGATGGCTGGAGATTATCGGCGGCCTTCTGCTGCTTACTGGTTTCCTGACGCGGCTAATCGCAGTGCCATTCATCATTGAGATGGTTGTCGCGATGGCCTCGACAAAGATTCCGCTGTATCTGGGAACTTCACCGCTGCCGCTGCCGCCAGTACCGCCGCAAATCGGTTTCTGGGCAGTGCTGCACGAGATACGCTCTGAATACGCTCAACTCTTAAACTGTGCTTTCTTGCTGCTGGTGGGGCCAGGGCCCTGGTCGATTGATGCGCTGTTAGCGAGAAGGGGCGCAGTCACGTCAAGTGGAATTCTGAAACACGCTAAGCTTCAAGAACTAGAGATCTGAGGAGATCACTGGGGCACCCATCAAGAATCAACCGCATGTAAACCCTGCTCCGATGCCACGCGTGGCCGTGCGGTTGATTGGTGCCCCCGCAGGGATTCGAACCCCGAACCAACAGATTATGAGACGGTTTGAGGGGCACTGATGAAGTTGGACCAAGCAAGATGTATCAGTATTTACCGAATCGCCAGCCGTCAAAGTTCGCTACATCTTGTTACATCTCAGCACGCCATCGCGCCATAATCACGCCATCTCAGAGATGTCAAATAGAGTCAGCTAAACGCACCTACAGAGAATCACTACCTATCCAGCCGATTGTTTGCGAATCTACATCTTTTCACTAGGGGACAATCGAAGCAGAGCGGCTCGGAGATCTTGCAAATAAGACTTGCATGGTCGAGGATTGCCCAATTGATCAACCCCGAATCGCGACTGTTCACTACGGTCTTTGCTAACGATTGAAGATAAGGGTCGTATCGAATATCTGCTAGCCGGCAACTCAAATTCTAAAAAAGCAGTAACCGTAGTTAAGGTTGGAGCCAGTCTCGATCTTTTCATTTTCACCATTAATTACTGCTTTTGAGGCTTGGCATCGAGAAAGTCGTTTATCATCGGGACGATCGTTGTCATGCGGTTCATCAGCGTAACGTGTGTTGTGTCTGGCAAAATAGCCAGTCTCGATTCCGGATGCGGCCGCATATCGCCATGTAAGTCCCCGCCCTTGAGCCGGTACATTTCCGTGATGTGATCGAGCCGCACACCGTCGGCGTCACCGTGGATGAAGAACATCGGGGCTTTGGTAGCCTTGAGTTTTTCGGCGCCGAAGTCGTACGGTTTCAAAGCCGTCGCTTTGATGTGATTTACAAAATCCGGGAATTTGTCAGGCGTTGGGCTTAGCCTCTTATATTCGGCTTCCATAGGAGTGCCTTTGAACAGTTCCCACGTGAGTGTCGGCCAAAAGTCGTTCGCTTCCTTGACCCATCCGTCCCGGGCGTAGGACGCCGAAATGCTGACAACCTTTCGCACTTTTTCCGGATGGCGGATCGCACACTCGATCGCGACGCCGCCGCCCAGGCTGTAACCGATGATATCCGCGCTTGGGATCTTGAGATAATCGAGCAGCCCGGCCACATCGTCGGAGAGGTTTTCGTAAGTAATGTCGCGATTGATGTCGGCTGTACGCCCGTGGCCCTGCATTTCGACGGCAATCACTTTCCGCGTTTTGGAAAGTTCGCTGATCCACACACGCCAGTCGTCTGTAATTGCCATGAACGCGCCGTGGAGCAGCACCACTGGCTCGCCGCTCCCCTGGATCTCGTAATACATTTTCAGTCCGTTAACCGGCGCGTAGCCCGTCGTCGGCTTTTGCTGCCCTAATACGACACCCGAAAGGAGCATCGTGAGCACCACCGATAGGAAAAAGGCTGTTGTCTTCATGTTTGGTTTCCTACTCCTTTCGTCCCTGATAATTTCGCCAGCAGATCTTCCAGGTTGTCGAGTTGCGACATAATTCCTTCCTTAAAGCCCATTTCGAGAATCTTCTCCATGCGTTCGAGGGACTCGTTATAAATAGAAATACTGACTTTCGTCGTTCCGTCTTGCTCGCTGAAAGTCAGGTCCCAATCTGAGCCCGGCAGCTCAGGATTCTCATCCTCGTCTGCAAAAGCATTAAAGAGCTTGAAGTTGGTTTTTGGACTGATGGAAGTATATTTCTGAAGTACCCAACCCAGCTCGTGGCCATCCGGGCTTACCATTGCATAAAATCTTCGTCCACCCACTCTAAAGTCCATAACCTTTGTTCTTGATGTCAACGGTTTTGGCGCCCACCACTGGTCAAGAAGCTCCGGTTTGGTATATGCGTCCCAAACCAATGAAAGCTCGAATGCAAATTCTTTGATTATGGAGACCGTCTTCGTCTGCTTATCCACAATAAAATCCATTTTCATTTTATTTTTCCTCTTTCTGTTTTTTGATCGCTGCCAGTAGGTCGTCAAGCTGACCAAATCGCGTTTCCCAGATCTTCCTGTATTGCTCTAACCATTCGTCGATCTCTTTCATTTTTTCGATCTCCAGCCGGTAGTAAATTTCTCGTCCCTTTTGTTCCTGTGTTACCAGCTCGCATTCGGTCAGTATTCGCAGATGCTTGGAAACGGCCTGCCGCGACGTATCAAAATGCTCGGCCAGTGCGTTTGGCGTCATAGCCTGCAGGGCAATCAGGCCTATGATTGCTCGTCTTGTCGGGTCGGCGATGGCTTGAAAAATGTCTCGTCTCATCTTTTGTCGTATCGGTTATGAAACCGATCAGTTGCAAGTATAAGCGCAACCGTTCGGTTTCGCAAGTGCGCATCTATAGTTTTCTGAAATTAAAATTAGGTAGTGATATGCGTGCGTGGTTTAGGTAAGAATTTCAGTGTTCGCGCGGTGAGATTCTCGGTTTGCAATGGGAACATGTGAACTTTCTCGCTCGGACAATTTTCATCGCCAGGAGTAAGGACTCGAACCCTTCCAATGAACGACACCGTCTTTAAGGAATTGATGACGCTCAAGGGGGATGCTGGACCAAAAGATTTTGTGTTCAGCAATGCTCGAACTGGTGTGAACATCGATTCTATTAAGATGGGCTGGAGGAACGCTTGGGCAGAACGGCAAGGTGGTTAGGTTTGCGAGGAAGACCGGATGACTGTCGCAGTAACAAAGCAGCGCCAGGCCGCCGCACTCCAAAGATCGCGCCATCTTCGCGCCATTGTGAGATTGATCCGCTATCGGACCAGCATCACGAATCTGTAAATGTAAGAACACTCGCTAGTTGATTAGTGCCCCCGCAGGGATTCGAACCCCGAACCAACAGATTATGAGTCTGCTGCTCTAACC
>Ga0310890_10000263_pt1 | contig 15993 bp, 18 predicted proteins | sample T20D3metaG_FD_203751 | JGI IMG/M metagenome (GOLD analysis project Ga0310890, IMG submission 203751) | Lab incubated soil microbial communities from West Virginia University Organic Research Farm, Morgantown, WV, United States - T20D3 | ecosystem: Environmental > Terrestrial > Soil >... | reverse complement strand
CGTCGATGTGCTCGGCTCAGACCACGCCCCGCACACCCGCGAAGAAAAAGCCAAGACCTATCCTGCGAGCCCTTCCGGGATGACCGGTGTGCAGACGCTCGTTCCGATCATGCTGGATCACGTCAACGCCGGTCGTCTGACGCTGCTGCGGTTTGTCGATCTCACCAGCGCCGGTCCGGCGCGTCTTTTCGGGATTGCGCGCAAGGGCCGGATTGCCGTTGGCTACGATGCGGATGTGACTGTGATCGATCTCAAGCGCCGCGAAACGATCACCGACAAATGGGTGGCTTCGCGCGCCGGCTGGACACCCTATGACGGCGTCAAGGTGACCGGCTGGCCGGTCGGCACGATCATTCGTGGACGCAAGGTGATGTGGGACGGCGATCTCACTACGCCCGCTCAGGGCGAGCGCGTACGGTTTCTGGAAACCCTCTCGAGCTGACGCTCGAGATTATTGCCGCTGTTCGATCGAGAACTCGCCGTTGCGGATCCGGGCACTCAGTCCGTCGGTGAACTTGGCGGCTGCCTCTTCACCATACGTGGTAACGAACTCGGCAAGCGCCGTGAACAGACAAGCCTGCGCCAAGCAATCGCCGTCGATTCCGTCGTGGCGCGCTTCCGCCCAGGCTTCCTGCAGATAGCCGAGCGCCACGCGCTTCTGGTCGCGGTCGGAAATCGGCTCGCCCGTGTAGCTTGAACTGTCGGCCGTTGTCATTTTTTTTCCGTTTCCCCGGCCCGTGAAAACGGGCGCCACCAAAACCCAAGGGCGACGTTAGCACGGAGCCCTTGGCGCCATAGCGCTCAATAAAGAAAAGGTTAACCGGGGTCGATTGTCAGACTCATTCCGAAAGAGCAGGGGCCGCATCGGGGAGCAATCACGCCGCAGTGACATGATGGGCTTAAATCTGTGCGCTTTTGGCCCTCGCGGGCGCACGCAATTTTATGTAAAGCGAATGTCGATCCGCCGGGGCCTGGTTCGTCGACTTAATAAGCGAGTAGGTTTAGCGGCGATGGCGTCCGCGGCTCGCCCCAGAAGGAGTTCTCAAATGCGGTTCATGTATATCGTCACATCGGCTCACCCTGGACCTCCGACACCGGAGCTCCTTGAGGCGATGCACAAACTCGCACAGCGGGAGATCAAGGCAGGGCGCATGCTCGATAATGGCGGGCTAATGCCCCTGGCGATGGGCGCACAGGTACGCATCAAGGGCGGGCAACTTAGCGTGGTCGACGGCCCTTTCGTCGAGACCAAGGAAGTGATTGGCGGTTACGCGATCTTCGAACTGCGCGACAAGGAGGAAGCCCTGGCGTCGGCAAAGGAATTCATGCAACTCCACAAGGACTTGATGCCAGGCTGGGAAGGTACGTGCGAGCTCCGCATGTTCGCCGGCGCTTGAGGCGAGAAGCTAGCATACCCAGTCGGCGGTCATGACGGCCGCCGACGTCCATCGCGCGATCTTGGCCGCCTGGCGGATCGAACAGCCGTGGTTGATCACTAGCTTGGCGACAATGTTGCGCGATGTATCGCTTGCAGAGGAGCTGACGCAGGACGCTCTGTTGGCCGCCCTCGAGAACTGGCCCGCGACAGGCGTTCCAGAAAAACCAGGCGCATGGCTGATGACCACCGCCAAGCGGCGGGCCCTGGATCATTTGCGTCGTGACCGAATGCTCGAGCGTAAGCACGAGATGGTTGCCCGGGAGATGGAGACCGAGCAGCAGGCCATGCCCGATCTGGATTCCGCCCTGGACGACGACATCGGAGATGAGCTGCTTCGGCTGATCTTTACTGCCTGCCATCCGCTTCTCCCTCGTGAGGCACGCGCGGCGCTGGCACTACGGATGATCTGCGGGCTAACGACGGAGGAGATAGCACGAGCCTTTCTAGTGCCGGCAACCACAATCGCCCAACGCATCGTACGCGCCAAGCGGACTCTTTCAGAATCGGGCTTGGCCTACGAGACCCCGAGCGGTGAGCAGCTCTCCGAGCGCCTCTCATCGGTGCTTGAAGTTGTCTATCTTATCTTCAATGAGGGTTACGCCGCTGCGCGCGGCAACGATTGGCTGCGCCCCCAACTTTGCGATGAGGCGCTTCGCATGGGTCGCGTGCTCACTGCAATAGCGCCGCATGAGCCCGAAGCCCATGGGTTGCTCGCCCTGATGGAGCTGAATGCTTCGCGCACGATGGCTCGTACCGACGCAGCGGGTGAGCCAATCCTGTTATTGGACCAGGACCGCGCGCTCTGGGACCAGTTCCAGATCCGGCGAGGGATGCGCGCGCTCCAGCGAGCGCACGAGCTTGGCGGCGCAGGCGGCTTCTACGCTCTCCAGGCGGCAATCGTTGCCTGCCACGCCGAAGCGAGGACGCCCGCAGATACCGACTGGTCGCGCATCGCCAGATTCTATGCGGAGTTGATGATGATCGTGAACTCGCCGATCATCGAACTCAACCGCGCAGTTGCGATCGGCATGGCCGAGGGCGCAGAGGCGGCGTTGGCGATCATTGACGGCCTCGCGCAGAAACCCGATCTGAAGGGCTACCACCTGCTACCGAGCGTTCGGGGCGATCTACTTTACAGGCTCGGCCGCTTCGGCGAGGCGCGGGCGGCGTTCGAAGCGGCCGCGGCGTTGGCGAACAACAAGCGCGAACACGACCTACTGGCACGACGGGCCGCTGAGGCAGCCCGCGCCGCGATGTCTTCACAGTTCAGCCCGCCTATGTAAGCAGGATTTGGCAGCGAAGTGCCGCCAATGTTCGCTAATGACCCAAAGCGGACTTTGGAGGCGCTTCCAATCTTTAGGCTTGAGTCTGTAAGTTGTTCGCATGCGGCGACGGGCTCACCGTGCCCTTTTCGCTCCTGACACGTGCCGATCACGGGATCGAATAGCCTATATCCGCTAATGACCCAAAGCGGACATCGTTTTTGCGCTACGGGTCAACCAAATTAGTCAAGTTGCTCGGCGCACAAAGCTGGGGTTGAGTTCTTTTACCGAACGCACGCCACATTGCTGCATGGCTGCACGCGTCTCAATGCGTAACAGATCAAGTACGCGCTCAACGCCCTCTTGGCCGAAGGCGCCAAGGCCCCAGAGATAGGGCCGCCCAACACCAACCGCTTGCGCACCCATCGCAAGCGCCTTGACGACGTCGGTCCCGCGACGGAATCCACTATCGACGATCACTGTCATGCGACCATTTACTGCCGCGACAATCTCCGGCAGGGCGTCAATGGTCGATCGCCCATTATCTTCGCCACGCCCACCGTGGTTAGAGACAAGAATTCCGTCTATCCCATTTTGCGCGGCCAAGTCGGCATCTTCCGGAGTGATAATGCCCTTGAGCACGATCTTCATCTTCGTGATATCGCGCATGCGTTTTAGCGTATCCCAGCTGAGGTTGCTTGATTCTCCGCTACCGGTGATGGCAGTCAGATCTATGCCATCGTAGTTATGTCGTCGCGCCGACCGTTTGGCAAAGCTGGTACGATCATGGCAGCCGGAACACTCGCGGCTGTCTTCGCGCATGAGACGGAAAAGCGTCTCCTGATTGCGGCCGCCGACGCGATCGACCGTAACGGCAAGCACAGGGCAGCCGGCTATCTCCGCGCGCCTGATCAATGCCTGAGCAACTTCCCACCGGGGGGATGCATACAGCTGGAACCAGATGGGCGCTCCGCGTGCTTGGGTGACGTCCTCGACCGAGTAGTTAGAGGCGGTTGAAAGGATTTGCAGATGGTTGCCAATGCGCGCTGCTTTTGCGACGGCAATCTCACCGTCCTCATGGAAGAATTTGTTGCCTCCGGTTGGACACACGAAGATCGGCGAGTCGTATTTCACTCCAAACAACTCGACGCCCATATCGACTTTCGAAACGTCGTTGAGGCGTCGAGGACGCAGCTGAAACTTGAGGAAGCCCTCTCGATTGGCTTTTAGAGTAACTTCGTCGTCGATCCCCGAGGCCATATAGCCAAAATGTGCGGGTGGCACGTTTTTGCGCGCGACCGGCTCAAAATCGAAGACATTGATCGCTTCCTTCGGGCTATTGATCAGCTCACTACCCTGCGGTGCCCAAATCATCGGGTCCGGCAGCTTCGATGGAGTTTCTATTCCGAAGGCCTCGATCGAGCTCGAGGCAACGAGCGGGCTCGCTGCAAGGTATTGAAGGAACCGGCGACGACTGGCGTGGATGATTGGCGATGTCATATGAGCCCCCAGCAACAGGTCATCCGGTTGATCTTAAGATTAGTCCCTGAACCTAGCAAAGGGTCCCCTGAACTCCCTTCCGTTCGCTTACCGGAGCCGCAATCATTCTGTCCGAATTGCGGAACGCCAGCCTATTCCGCAACGGTCGAAGAATGTCCGCTTTGACCCAAAGCGGACACGACTAGTCGATATGGACTTCAGTCCAACTCGACTTCGTCGCTCGACTATCGAATAGTTTGCCGTCGCGGAGGCCAAAATGGCTGGACCCGGAGAAATCGACATCAGCAGCATAGATGACGAAGGTCACGAAATTCGCGGCAGTTACCGAGTTGCCGCCGGGGTCATTCACGTTACTCTTCCTGACGGCACCAGTACTGAAACTCAGCTGGGAGCCAATGACCTGGCTCCGTCGTTGGCTAAGATGCTTCTGCAAGAGCTCTACGTCAAAAAACGCAGCGTGAGCTAAGATTCCAACGAACTGATACGGCCGGCCGTTGCAGTTGCACAGCAGAGGACGGGCATGGCGCCATCGAAACACATCGTCGTGAAATTGTTGTCCCTTATCGTGTTCGCTTGCTCGCTGGCGACAACGGTGCACGCTGAGTCCTTTGCCAAGCGGGTTGACATCGGCAAGGGACGGATGATGTACATCGAGTGTCATGGCAGCGGATCACCCACCGTGCTGCTCATCTCTGGTACCGACACGGCGTCTGACTTGTGGCACGCTGCTGATCAGAAGGGGCCGACGGTCTACGACGACATCCAGAAGACGACGCGTGTGTGCGCCTACGATCGACCCGGAGCGCCGCACCTCGACCAAACCTTTAGCCGCAGCGACCCGGTGCCCCAGCCGACCAGTCCTCAAAACGGGGTCGACGACCTCCTCGCCCTGCTGAAGGCAGCCGACGTCCCGGGCCCTTACATCCTCGTCGCGCACTCTTTCAGCGGCACGATCGCACGGGTCTTCGCCGGCCAGCATCCTGACGAAGTCAAAGGCATCGTGTTCGTCGACGTCCTCACGCCCGAGCTTCGCGCACAGATGACACCTGAGGAGTGGAAGATCTGGAAGCGCGTCAACGCCCGGCCGGCCAAGGCCCTGGCGGCCTATCCGGATCTGGAACGTCAGGATTTCGACGAGACTCTGAACCAGACGGCCGGCGCGGCAGCGCTAAGACCCATGCCGGTCGTCGTGCTCACGGCCAGTGACAAATTTATCGATGTTGTGCCGAAGCTCATCCAGGCCGGTGAGCTGCCACCGGATACACCGCCAGACTTCGGAGCGGTCGTTGACCGAACAAACTCGGCGGCCCAGAAACAACTCGCTGCGCTCGTGCCCGGCGCGGTGCACATCACCGACACTCACGCGGGACACAACATCATGATCGACAATGCCCCAGTCGTCATCCAGGCCATCCGCATGGTGGTCGACGCGGTGAGAGCCGGGCAGACCTCGCTCAGGGGGTGACGCATTAACGCACACCTGAGCGCTCAACTGATGTCGGCTATTGGCCCAAAGCGGACATAAAGGCTTAACGCCTGTGAATCGGCGATCCTCTATCCGACCATTTGCCACTACTTCGCAGCAGCAGGAGATTTCCGTGCAGCGCGTCCTTTGCGACGGGTTGGCCTGTGCAAAGTGGTCATCTCGGCGCCGCGCTGGGAGCTCGCCAGCTCTCCAAGTAAGACGAAAAGCGCGGATAGGAAGAGCAACGGAATGCCGCCACCGACCATCCCGACAGCGATCTTGATCGAAAGCGGATCTGTGATGCGAATGGCGTGGCAAAAGAGGTCTACTAATTTCTCCATTTTGTCCTCCGCGACGAAGTGTTTGAACCGAAGCCCGAGTATAGCTCACGGAGATTCGGCCCGCGTGCGAGGTCTAGTCGACCGCGATCATGACGTCGGAGGCCTTGATCACAACGGTCGCGCTGGCGCCGACTTTCAAACCAAGTTCATCGACGGCTTCGTTTGTTATCGACGACGTGATGACCTGGTTGGGGGCAATTTCGACGCGAACATGCGCGGTGGTCGCACCTTTTCTCACATCGAGGATTTTGCCTTTGATCTGGTTACGTGCGCTCAAGCGCATGTCGCGTCTCCCGTGTTGCATGAAACTGTGATGGGCCACTTCGTAGTCGACTTCAACAGCGCTTCCTAACACATTTTCAATTTCGTCCGCGCACCGCCCATGCCGTCGCAGTCAGCGAGCGCGGTCCGTCCGGCGCGCCAGAACAAAAAGATTGCGCGACAGCACCTTGGACGCGTTCGCGCAGCGCCGGCGATAGTCCTGCAGACACGAGAACTTGCTGCTGGACAGATTCCGGCAGCCTTTTTGCATCGTCTGATACGATGCCATATTGTATGGTCGCCACTGTCTTCCGGGATTTTATCCATGCTCGGTGCGTCGGATCCGGCGAAACGCTACCAGCGCTCAGCCGCAGGTGCGCCGCTCGACTTTCAGCAACATCTGCGGCTACTCGAAGAACGCGGCCTCCTTACTCGCATTGACAGGGCGATAGACAAGGACAGCGAGTTGCACCCGCTGGTGCGTTGGCAATTCCAGGGTGGGCTTACCGAGGATCAACGCCGGGCTTTTTTATTCACAAACGTCGTCGACGGTTCCGGAAGACGTTATGACATTCCGGTTGCGGTTGGAGCTCTTGGAGCGTCTCCAGCAATCTACGCCGTCGGCATGGGCAGGCCTGTCGAAGACATCGGCGATGCCTGGACGCAGGCTATCGCTGCGCCAATTCCACCGGTCGTTGTCTCTACCGCTGCATGCCAGGAGGTCGTGACCAAAGGATCAGATCTGGTGCGACCGGGCGAGGGCCTTGCCAGCCTGCCGATTCCGATATCGACACCGGGGTTCGATTCCGCTCCCTACCTCACCGCGACGCTCTGCATCACGCGCGATCCTGAAAATGGAGTGCAGAACATGGGCACCTACAGAGGTGCCCTTAAGGCCCAAGACCGTCTGGGCGTACGCATGTCGTCGCGGCCAGGTGGTGCGGGCGGTTACCTGCATTGGCGAAAATATCAAAAACGAAAAGAACCGATGCCTTGTGCGATTGTCATCGGCTGCGCGCCCGTCGTTCTGTTTACCGGGCCACAGAAGCTTCCTGTCGACCAGGATGAGATGGCCGTGGCCGGAGGGCTTGCCGGCAGTCCTATTCGTATCGTCAAGGCAGCAACAGTTGACCTTCATGTTCCGGCTGACGCCGAGATCGTGATCGAGGGCCTGATCGACAGCGAGTGGCTCGAGCCGGAAGGGCCGTTTGGCGAAAGCCACGGCCATGTGGCGCTGGAAGACTTCAACATGTCGATGAAGGTCACCGCGATCACGCGCAAGCGTGCGCCGGTTTTTGTTTCGATCATCAGCCAGGTCACGCCCAGCGAATCGAGTGTTATCAAAAAGGTAGCGTTCGAGCCGATGTTCCTCGCTCATCTGCGGGATCAGCTGGGAATTCGCGGAATAAAGGGCCTCACCATGCACGAGCCCTTTACGAATTTGCGCAAGGTCATCTTTCTGCAATTTGCGCGAGGCACGGCGCGAACCGAAGTGTGGCGCGGACTGCAGGGCGCAGCATCGCTACGCGCGGATTGCGGAAAAATCTGCATTGCCGTCAGCGAGGACATTGATCCCGCCAATACCGATGCGATTTTCTGGTCACTCGCCTACCGCTCAAACCCCGGCGAGGACGTTCAAATCCTGACCCATCGTTCCGCCGGACATGGGCCTAAATCGGACGTCCGCGAAGACGCGACCATTCTCATCGACGCCACGATCAAGCACGATATGCCGCCTCTCGCCTTGCCTCGGCGCGAATTCATGGAGCGCGCGCGAACGATCTGGAACGAGCTGGGGCTGCCGGCCGTTTCACCCCAGGCGCCTTGGCATGGCTATTCGTTGGGAGACTGGGACGATCGGTATGATGTTTACGCCCGGCGAGCGGTCGAGGGGCAATGGGCGGAAAGCGGCGAAGAAACCATGAAACGGCGCCGCGAAGGTTTGATACCGGAAACGCCGGTGCGCAGCGTCGAAAAGCCCGCGAAGAAACCGTGAAACTCCTTGCCGTCCTTATCGCTGCTTTCTTGCTTGTCACACAGCCGGCCGCAGCGGTGGACGACAATTACCCTGCACGCCCGATCCACCTGATCCTCGGATTCGCCGCCGGTTCGAGTGGTGACGTTGCCGCCCGGATCGTCAGCAACAAGCTTACAGAGCTGCTCAAGCAAACGGTTATTGTGGAAAATCGTCCCGGCGCCAGCAGCATGGTAGCCACCGATTATGTCGCGCGTAGCCCCAAGGATGGTTACACGCTGCTGTTTGCCACGATAGCGGTTACGATCAACGCGATAATGATGCCCGGCAAGGGGCCCAATATCGAAAGCGACATGGCGCCAATTGTGCTCGTGGGCTCGATTCCCAACATCCTCGTTGTTCATCCGGATCTTAATGTCAGAGATGTGAAAGGACTTATTGCGCTCGCCAAACAGAAGCCAGATGAGTTGCTCTACGGTGCGTCCGGCCTTGGCAGTGGACCGCATCTGGCCGCTGAGCTGTTCAAACAGATGGCGGGAATAAAGATGACCGGCGTGTTGTATCCCGGCAGTGGACAAACCGTCATCGACCTGATTGCGGGCCGTATCCAGGTGATGTTTTCACCAGCGTCGACGGTGCTGGGTTTCATAAAAGATGGGCGCGTCAGAGCACTGGCGACAAGCGAAGCCGAACGGTCACGGGTTGCCCCCGACCTGCCAACGATCGCTGAAGCCGCATTGCCTGGCTACGCCACCGGCGTGTGGTTCGGCATCCTCGGCCCCGCCGGAACGCCGGCTGCGGTTATTGAAAAGATTTCCGGGGCGACCAATACGGCATTGAAGGACCCTGAAGTGCTCAAGGAATTTGAACGTCAGGGTCTAAACGCGCTGGGTGGCAGCCCGGACGACTTCGCAAAATTTTTAAAAAGTGAAACGCAGCGCTGGGCAAGCGTTATTCGCGCGATGGATGCCGTGCGGCCTTGATCAGACATGGAGCGGCGTCTTCAGACAGCGCCGCGTTGGTTGCCACGGCGACATACTGATTGACATTGTGAGCGATGGCATCTCCGTGATGGGCGCTTGCGCTCCTGATGCGCCGTGCATGGGCAAACAACATCGCCTGCTCGATCTGCTCCGCTTCGATTTCCAAGGCCTTCGCACGCGCGCGGACAGTCGCCATGTCCGGATCCGCCTTCATCTCTCGGCGTGCGATGCGCAACGGACGGACGACCAAGGCGTCCCAGTGGACGACAATCTGAGCTGCTGCTTCAATGTCGTTGCGATCCAGCTTGATCGCCTGCGTTCCAATCCACGCACAGAAAAGTAACAAGTTGACGTTTACGCCATGACGCTCCTGTAGCTCGAGGCATTCGTTGGCCACGCCTTCTTGTTCATAAACCCTGAGTGAAAAGCGCCAAAAATCGTTGTCCGGCTGCAGTAAATCTTGATCGTTATACGGTGCTTGTTCGACCAAGCTTTCACCCGCTGCTTATGAAAGGTCAGGCGGCGCGCGCTGTTTCAGTCGCTCGCGTCCGCCGCTCCAGCGGCGAATCTTGCCGACATCGATGTCGAAAAGGTCGAGGACACGGGCGAGGGTATGATCCACCATTTCGTCGATAGACTTCGGCAAAGCGTAAAAAGCCGGAACCGGCGGATAGACGATTGCGCCGGCTTCGGTCACGCTCGCCATATTGCGAATATGCCCGATGTGGAGAGGTGTTTCGCGCAACAAGAGCACAAGACGCCTGCGCTCCTTCAAGGCAACGTCGCCGGCACGCGAAATCAGGTTCGCCGTATTCCCGGTCGCGATTTCGGCCATGGTTTTGATTGAACAGGGGGCGATGACCATGCCTCGCGTCCTGAATGATCCACTGGCGCAGGTCGCACCAACGTCGTTGTTGGAGTGCACTACGGTGGCCAGCCGCTCGACATCCGCAAGTTTGAGACTGGTCTCGTAAGCGAGCGTCATCTGCGCCGCGCGAGAGACGATAAGATGTGTTTTGATGTTGCAGGCGCGCAGCAGTTCCAGCAGCCGTACTCCATAGACCGCTCCCGACGCGCCGGAAATCCCGACGACGAGCGGAGGGTCGGATGTTTCGACCGGCATGTGTTTCATGCGTTGCACATACTGCAGATATGACAGTATTGAACACGTCGGGATGAGTATTTCTCATGGCCGCGCGTCCAGCAAGACGTCTCGCGGCCGCAAATGGGTTGGCTTTCAGGCCGGTTTACGGTCAACTGCACGTCCTTTCCATGCTTTCGATCATTATGTCGATGGCGAGCAAAAGCACCAACTTCCGCTTCATCGGCCAACCGATCCCGCGAACCGAAGACGCTCGTTTGCTGACTGGCCGAGGTCAATTCAGTGATGACTTCAGCTTTCCTGGCCAGGCCTATGCGGCGTTGGCTCGATCACCGCACGCGCATGCACGCATCGTTCGCATCGATACCGCCTCCGCCAAAAAAATGCCGGGAGTAATCGGAGTGTTTACTGGCCTGGATTGCCTTGCCGACGATCTAAATCCAATTCCGCACGATCCGCTTCCAAAAACGAAATACGACATGAAATTGCACGGTCCCGGAGGAGGGGAAATCTTTTTCGGGCCGCATCTGCTTCTGCCGACCGACAAGGCGCGGCATGTCGGCGAGGCAGTTGCGATGGTTGTTGCTGAAACCCAGGCACAAGCCCTCGACGCAGTTGAAGCAGTGTTCATTGAGTATGAGCTGCTGCCGTGCGTAACGGTTGCGGAAGAGGCCATGCAGCCTGGCGCACCGGCGGTTTGGGATGAGGTCCGCGAAAACATTCTGGTCGACACGCATTTCGGGAATGCCGCCGAGACGGATCGCGTATTAGCGCAGGCCCCGCACGTCGTTTCAATCGACCACCATATCGGCCGTGTAACCGGGGTGCCTATTGAGCCGCGTACCGCCGTGGCCCGATACGACAAGACCGTCGACCGCTACACGATTTACGCCGGTAGCGGCGGAGCGGTCCGGCAAAAACGCGAGCTCGCCGCTGTGCTGGGAGTCGATCCCGACAAAATCCGCGTGCTGTCCTTCGACGTCGGTGGAAACTTTGGCACGCGCAATCGCGTCTATGTCGAGTTCGGTCTCGTTTTGTGGGCGGCGCGAAAGCTCGACCGTCCGGTCAAATATACCGCTACCAGGTCGGAATGTTTTATCAGCGACTACCAGGGCCGCGACCTCGTTGTGAAATTCGAGCTTGCGCTGGATGAGCGCGGGCGTTTCCTTGCGTTGCGCGCGACCAATATCAGCAATGCCGGTGCGCGCTGTGTGTCGCTGTCACCATTGAGCAAAGGCGCCGGATTGATTACCGGCAGCTACGATATTCCGGTGGCGTCGTTACGGGCCGTTTCGGTCTTCACCAATACCGTTCCGACCCAGGCCTACCGCAGCTCGGGTCGTCCGGAGATCACCTTCGCGCTCGAGCGCCTTATCGACATGGCAGCCAGGAAGCTAGGCATCGACCGCATCGCCCTGCGTCGGCGCAATCTGGTGCGGCCGAAAGCCATGCCCTATCGAAACGCCGTTGGCATGCTCTACGACAGCGGGCGGTACGAGGAGAACATGGACCTCGCCATGCAACTCGCCGACTGGGACGGCTTCAATGGTCGAAGGCGCGAGGCAAAGAGGCGTGGCAAACTTCTCGGACTCGGGCTCGCAAACTACGTTGAGTCATCGATCGGCGCGCCAAGGGAGCAAACCCAGCTCAAGGTTGGTGTCGACGGACATGTCGACGTCGTCATCGGCACTCAGCCGTCCGGCCAAGGCCATGAGACCAGTTTTGCGCAGGTCATTTCGGACTTGATCACCGTTCCAGTCGAAGCGGTTCGCATCATCCTTGGCGACACCGATATTGTGAAAGTCGGCGGCGGCAGCCATTCGGGACGCTCCATGCGCCATGCCGCGACGGTGTTTTCCCTAGCGGCAAAAGATTTGATCGCGAAGGGCACGCGGGCCGCAGCGGTGGTATTCGGTACGACAGCAGACCGGGTCGATTTCATCGACGGGCGGTTTTTCTCGCGAGAGACCAACCGCAGTTTCGATTTCCTCGAGTTGGCAAAGGAAATGACGCTGCACAAGATGCCGGATGACCTGTCGCAAGGGCTTGTCGTTGTTGCCGACAATGAAATGCATGATCCGGTGTTCCCGAATGGGTGCGCGATTTGCGAAATCGAGATTGACCCGGAAAGTTGCGCTCTCCGCCTCGTGCGCTACACCTCGGTCGATGACGTTGGGCGCTGCATTAATCCGCTCATTGTCGATGGCCAGACGCATGGGGCAATCGTGCAGGGCGTTGGCCAGGCCCTGTGGGAACAGTGTGTCGTCGATCCCGCAGGCCAGCCGCTCTGCGGGTCGCTTATGGATTACGGAATGCCTCGTTCCGACTCCGTGCCGTCATTTGTCACGCGGATTGTCGAAGTCCTCTCGCCGACCAATCCACTTGGCATCAAGGCCGGTGGCGAAGGCGGCACCACGGCGGCACCCGCCGTGATCGTGAGCGCGGTCGCCGATGCGCTCGCTCCCTACGGCATTGACGACATCAAGATGCCGGTGACGCCGTATCGCGTCTGGCAAGCCATCAATGGCAGAGAAAAATCAACTTCGAACCGAACGGAAGCAAAATGATCAGTCTCAGATATGGTTTTTGTCTCTTTGCCCTGCTGGCGCTCGTCGTCCCACAGGTGTCCGCGCAAGGGATCACAGGCAGGACGGTCAAGATTGTCGTTCCTTATGCGGCGGGCGGCACCGGTGACGTTCTTGCTCGGGTTGTCGGCCAGGCGATAACGGAGAAGAACGGGCAGGTGATCATTGTCGAGGACCGGCCAGGAGCGAGTTCGATTGTCGGCACCGAGGTTGCAGCGCGGGCAGAGCCTGACGGCACGACAATCCTGCTCGTTGAGAACCCCTTCATCCTGAGCTCGATCTTGTTTCCTGGCCACTACGATGCTTTGACCGCGTTCGAACCGCTCTGTTATGTCGCGGCGACACCGGCGGTGCTCGCCGTCAGCAGCAAATCGGACATCCAAACGCTCGCCGATTTCATCAAATTGGCAAAATCGAAGCCCGGGGCCGCGTCATACGGCAGTACGGGACCGGCCTCGATCGCTCATATCGCCGGCGAGCTTCTCAAACGCGATGCCAAGGCCGATATCACTTACGTGCCATACCCTGGGTCGCCGCCGGCGGTGAATGCAACACTCGCCGGCACGATCACCGCCGTAATGGCGAACTATTCCGATCTCAAAGGGCAGATCGACGCCGGCGCGTTGCGGCCGATTGCCGTTCCCGCGAAGAAAAGAAGCGAAGCGCTTCCTCAGGTGCCAACATTGGCCGAAAGCGGATTCAATGATGTCGATGCGGCAGTATGGTTCGGCTTTGTCGCTCCCGCCAAAACGCCGAAGGAAGCTTTGGCTCAACTATCGCAGTACATTTCCGATGCGGTGAAGTCCCAGAGCGTCGCTGATCGACTTAAGAGCCAGGGAATGTTCATCAATCTTTTCTGCGGCGTGGAGTTTGGCAATTTCCTGGCCGATCAGAAAAACCAATACACAGCGTTCACGCGCGAGTTCGACATCAAGCCGTAGCTGGCGACAAGCCCGTTTTTTCCGCGATATGTTGCTGCGTCGCTGCGGTCGCTTGAGGCGGCCATTGCGGCCTCGTATGATTTTCGCGTGGAGTGGACAAAAGAACAGGCCCTAAAATGCTTCTAATACGGAAAACATCACTGGCCCTCGTGGGGGCTATCGGCGCCGCCTTGTTGTTGGCACAGGCGGTCGCGCAGGAAAAATCGATTGTCGTCGCCTCAACAACGTCCACTCAAGACAGCGGCTTGTTCGAATATCTGCTTCCCATCTTTCAGCATAGGACCGGGATTGCAGTGAAGGTAATCGCGCAGGGCACAGGGCAGGCGCTCGACACCGGCCGACGGGGCGACGCTGACGTGGTTTTCGTTCATGCGAAATCGGCGGAAGAAAAGTTCTTGGCCGAAGGTCAAGGCGTAAAACGAAATCCGGTCATGTACAACGACTTCGTCCTTATAGGACCAAAGGACGATCCTGCGGGCATCAAGGGCAATGACATCGCCGCAGCGTTGAAATCAATTAAGGAAAAGCAAGCGCCGTTTGTTTCACGCGGTGACCGGTCAGGGACGCATATCGCCGAACTTGCCCTCTGGAACAGGGACGCTGGTATCGACATCGATAAGGATAAGGGCGGTTGGTACAAATCGATCGGTCAGGGCATGGGTGCTGCGCTCAACATGGCAAGCGCAAGCAATGCCTACGTTTTGTCGGATCGTGGGACGTGGCTGTCGTTCAAAAATAAGGGCGATCTGCAAATCCTCGTCGAAGGGGACAAGCGGCTCTTCAATCAGTACGGGGTCATTCTGGTCAATCCGGAAAAACATCCAACGGTGAAGAAAGACCTCGGTCAGGAATTCATTGATTGGCTTTTGTCGCCTGAGGGACAAAAAGCAATTGCCAATTACAAGATTAACGGTGAGCAGTTGTTTTACCCAAACGCTGATGATCCGAACGCATGAAGCGTGTTAGTGATCGTTGGTGAACGATTTTGCCATAGCCTTTGCGACGGCATTTGATTTGATTGGCAGGCTCGATCCGCAGTTGCGCGGGATCGTATGCCTTTCGATGACAGTTAGTCTGACTGCAAGTCTCCTCGCATTCGCGATTGGTGCTCCGCTTGGAAGTGCACTGTCGGTGTATCGTTTCCCGGGCCGTAGCGCGTTGATCGTTGTCGCCAATGCCCTTCTAGGCCTTCCGCCAGTTGTCGTAGGGCTTGTCGTCTATCTGCTGTTGTCTCGTTCCGGTCCTTTGGGATCGTTTGGCATCTTGTTTACTCCAACCGCAATGGTGATAGCGCAGAGCTTGCTTGCGCTCCCTATCGTAGTCGCGCTCGTCCATCGAACGACAGCAAGCTTGTGGGCGACTTACGGTGATCTTCTTTTAAATGACGGAGCGACCCGCCTTCGAAGCCTCTGGTCCCTGATGAACATCGGTCGTGATGGGATGCTCACTGCATTTCTCGCTGCGTTTGGCCGCGCCATTGCCGAAGTCGGAGCCATCATAATCGTGGGCGGAAATATCCAAGGTTACACCCGAACGATGACGACAGCGATTGCACTTGAAACGAGCAAGGGTGACCTGCCGCTAGCCCTTGCCCTTGGGATTGTCCTTATCGTTCTTTCCATGACCGTCAGCGGGGTCGGACTGTATTTTGGCCGGGGTCTTACGAGCCGCTGAATGTCCGGTTATGACCCAAAGCGAACATCGCGTTGATTGTTCACTGTCGCAAACTCAAAATTTCTGTGCAGCGACAAAAAAGAGCCGCAGCGGCGATCACTCACTGCGGCTCTTCACTCGTTTAGAATCATAGGGGACTCGAACGAATTGAGTCTTGCGCTGGCTTCCAGCAATGTCACGCCTGTTTAGTCGGCAGATGTGCCTTTTCCCGTGCAGTCCGCTCTTTCAATCGATCGATTGCCGCACCCGCATGTTCCTCGGCCTCGAGAAGAGAACCGTAAACCGACCCGACCTGCATTGGCTTTTTGTCCCGGCCGGCAAAGATCGCCCACCTCCAATGCGCTTTATCTCCAACCGCCGATGACGAGCCGTATAATTCGTAACGCATGACAAAAGTTCATTACTCCGGGACGCACGAACGTTGAGGGATACCGAAAATAAAGATCACAGTTTGATGAACTTATGC
>Ga0310890_10000262_pt1 | contig 16058 bp, 14 predicted proteins | sample T20D3metaG_FD_203751 | JGI IMG/M metagenome (GOLD analysis project Ga0310890, IMG submission 203751) | Lab incubated soil microbial communities from West Virginia University Organic Research Farm, Morgantown, WV, United States - T20D3 | ecosystem: Environmental > Terrestrial > Soil >... | reverse complement strand
CGGGGCCATTTCGTGTAAATGATGATTTGCGGATCCGAGATGTCCGGTATCGCATCGAGTGAGGCCGTGCGGAGTGCGTACACGCTGAGGGCCGTGAGCCCGACCACGACGCCCCACACGAGCCAGCGGAACCTGATGACGTGCTCGATGATGGCGGCGATCATGGGCGGTCAGGACCCCTTCAGCTTGTAATCCGCGTCGATGAAGAAGCTGCCGATCGTGACCACGCGCTCCCCGGGCTTGAGTCCCTCGAGCACCTGGGTGAAGAGCTCCCCTTGGGCACCGACGGCGATCTCACGGCGTCCGTAGCTGCCATCAGATTGCTCCACGTACACAATCTGTTTACCGCCTGTCTCGAGAATCGCCTCGTTTGGGACAGACAAGAATTCGCCTCGTTCGGTGACGATTTCCAGAATGTACCGAACACTGTTCTCATAGCCGGTTCCGACAAGCGTCGCCGTGACGGCGAGCTGCGGTCCGCGCGGCTCGACCCGCGAAATCCGAGCTTGGTACATCCGGGATCGTGACTGGGGCGAAAACATGCGGACGCGTTGGCCTACTCTGATTAGGGCGCCGTCGGTAGCGGGCACCAGGGCGACCACGCTCTTGCGCGACGCGTCAATCGCGCCCGCCGTCCGCACCCAGACCTGAATCGGTCGGACGGCGACTTCCGTGGTCGTTAACGTGAGTTCGCTGGCCTGCGACTCGGTTACCGCCGTCGATCGATTCGGTGTCGGACGCGTGTGCTCCCGCACGCTCTGGGAAAATACCGGCGCGGAGATGCAGAGCAGGACGATGACGAGAGCGGTTCTCCGGTGCACAGGTGCTATGGTACTCAGGTTCCGGTTCACTGGTTCACCGGTTCATGGGTGCTTCGGTTCGACCACCCGAGCGCACACGAACCCGAGAACATGAAGAACCCGCACCTGAGCACCAAAGCACCTTGCACCCGGAACCGTCTCAGTGGCAGTAGTTGTCCTTGCTGTCCATGATGTGGGTGCCCCACGGGTACAGACCCACATTCCGCACGCGCTCGAGCGCGTGCGTCCTGGCGTTGATGATGACGATCTCGTGGTTCGTTGACTCCGCGAGGTAAATGTTCTCCTCGGCGGTATCAGTGGTCGCCGTCTCGATCTGAATGTTCGTGCCAATCTTGATGCGGCCGGCCGGCTTGAGAGACGCCATGTCGTAGACATACACGAAGCCGGGCGCGCTGATCACGAACGCCTTGCCCGCAGCGAAGTTGACGCCCGTCATGGTCTCACCCGCCTCGAGCGTCGCCGCCACCTTGTTCGACGCGATGTCGATAATCGAGATGGTCTGGTCACCATTGTTGACCGTTACGGCGTACTTGCCGTCGTGGCTCATGTAGGCGCGCCACGGTCCTGCACCGACCCGGATGACCTTCACGACCCGATCGTCGCGCGTGTCGACGACGCTGACGATGTTCAGATCGGTATCTGCGGCGTAGAGATATCGGCCATCGTTGGTGATGGTCGCGTTCGAGACGCCGTTGATTTCGCCGAGATACTTGTCGGGATCCAGCCGGGCTACTCCGGGCACTTCTCCCACCTGGATCCTTTTCAATAACTCGTGACGTCGTACGTCGATGACGCCGATCCAATGAGCGCCGTAATTGCCGACGTACGCTTTGGATCCATCCGGTGTAAACGTAACGTTCAACGGTTCCGCAAATCCCGGAATCGTCTTGATCTTCGTGAGCGACTGCATGTCGATCACCGAGATCGAGTCGCCGTCAGGATTCCCCTGGTAGTACCAGCGGCCGTCGGGCGAGAACGCCAGATGCTCGGGCGCGATGTCAACGGGAATCGTCTTGACGAGTTGCAGCGTACGAGTGTCGATGATGTACGCCTTGTTCGCCCGCGTTCCACCGGTCACAACGTATCGCCCGTCAGGTGACATCATCACCATGTGCGGATTGACGTTGTTGCCGAGGAACGTCTTCCCGACGATCTTGTGGCTCTTGATATCCATGAACGAGATGTCGTTCGAATCCCGGTTCACGATCATAACCACCGACGTTGGGTCGGTGATCTTGACGTCCTGGGCGCGCAACACCGTCACACTCACCGCGACGAGCGCTGCACACATGCAACCGACAATTACACGTCGTATTGTGCCGTTCATTGGCGTCACTCCCTGATGCATATTCCACATGGCTAAAACGCCGCCTGAAATCTGATACCGGGCAACAGGTAACCGAACTTGGTCGCCGAGTCGGGCGCGTCCAGGACGTGCGTGAGGTGGAACGACAGTCGCAAACGCTCCGTCAGAAGGAAATTGTAGTAACCCTCCACCAGTTTTTCCTTCTCGCCCGAAGCCATATCCATCTGGGAATACCCGACTCCCCACATGTCCTGGGGATTGAAAGTCAACCCGTTCTGAAACCCGAGGCCGGCGCTGTAGAAGTGGTCGTCCCCCAGGTCCGTTTCCTGAATGCCGTACCGTCCGAAGAGGCCGACGACCGGTGTGAGGCGCTGGTCGAGACTCAGCCCGGCGGCCTTGCGGATGGCTTCGTCAGCCGTATTGTCGGTCCTAAACCACACTCGGTACGTACCTTCAGGAAGTGCAAAGGGGGTGAACGTGTAGCCCAACTCCGACAGGGTAAATAACGAGTCGGAGAGGTTCGTCGCGTCAGTGTTGCTCTGCTGGAATCCGAACTTTGCACGGAAACCGGTCTTGGCGTCGAATTCGGCCGCGACGCCGGTTCCATTGACCGCAAGTCCCAGCATCTGGTTGTTCACGAGCGCATCGCTGATGAATTGGGTGCTCTCGTCGTTGGCCAGCGCGTTCCCATCGAAGTAATTCGTCAGATCGAGTCGGCCAGCCGTCAAGGCAAGTCGCTGACCGAACAACTCGGTTCGCAGCCATGCCTCCCGCAGATTCAACTCGTTCTGTCGCGTGAGTCGCGCGGTGTAACCGTTGAGCAGTGTAAGGGACGGAATCTCGGCATCGGGTGGCGAGCCGCTCAGTCCAACGATGTCTGCGAAGAACACCGTGTACTGCGCGAGCCCCGCCGTGAAGAAAAGATCCGCGGAGGCAAGCGCATACGCGTTCTTGTCAGGTAAGCCACCCGTGCCCTTCGTTCGCCCAGCAATCTGAGTTCCAAACGCGGCATCGACTCCCACACGAACGTTGCGGTTCGCGGCGTCTTCGAGTGCCTCCTCGAGCTTTTCGTTGATCGTCTGTCGCCGATACACCCGTTCGCGTTCGTACGTCACCTGGGGCGTGGCGCCCGCCACAGGCTCTTCGTACACGGTCCCGTTGTTGTCGACGTACACCTCGACGCGTCTGACGCGCGTTTCGGGTTCCGACAGCACGGCGGAGGACTCAAGGTCAGTGATGCGCTGTTCGAGTGTGGCAATGCGCTCCATCAGGGCTTGACGTTCGTTGTCGACAAGCTGCGACCCACCTGCTGCCGTCATGGCGATGTTGGCAGTGGTCGATCGATCCGCTGCCACTTCGACGCCACTCTGTCTGTACAGCGTCAGACCGACAGCCTCGACCGTGAGGTCGTACTTGCCAACCGGCAGTGCCGCAAACGCGTACGCACCTTGCGCATCGGTCGTCGCGGTGAACCTCGCGGTCGATTCAACATTGGTGGCCGCGACGGTGACGCCCACCGCAGCGGTGGCGTTTGCGTTTCGAACCGTACCCGCGATGCTGCCGCGAACATCGGGGGCATGAGCCGCATGCTGTGCGGCCTCCTGCGCCAGGACGGGTGAGGCGAGCCAGAACGTCAGTAGACCAACCACGAATGAGCAGACGGACAAGTGAAGCCGATCAATTGGCGGTCGGGGCGTCATCTCGCCTTCCTCCAGGATTGTTGTTAATAAGCGGGTCGTCCGGCCAATTCTAGGTTGGAGGCGATGATGCGAACCTGAAGACTTCCTTAATCTTTCGTCAGGAATAATGGGGAATATTTCAGGCATTCTTCAGTTGCGGCTGTTCGCCGGCGATAGATACGATCTGCCGTAATCGGAAGGAGGCAAGAAACAATGCGAGTCCGCACGGTGCTGATTGGAGTACTCGTTACTGTTGCAGTCGGTGTGGTGCTTCTCGGCGGAGTCTCCGCGCAGGCACCCGCTCGAGGCAGAGGGGCCGCCCCAGCCGCCCGGGTCCATGGGACCCTGCTGCAGGTGATGCGCGGGATTCTTTACCCGGCTTCGAACGTGATCTTCGCCGCACAGTCCGACGATCCGGCGACGATCAAGCCAGCCACACCCGATCCGGCCACGTCGCCCAATCCGTTGACGAGCTCCTACGGCGGGTGGACAGCCGTGGAAAACGCTGGGATCGCGCTCGCGGAAGCCGCCAATCTGCTGACCATTCCCGGACGAATGTGCTCGAACGGTAAGCCCGCGCCCATTCAGAATGCCGACTGGCAGATGTGGGTGCAGGAGCTTCGGGATGCCGGCATGGCGACGTACAAGGCGGCACAGTCGAAGAACCAGGATGGGATTCTGGAGGCGGCCGGAGTGGTGTCCGAAGCCTGCTCGCACTGCCACGACAAGTACCGCGAGGTGCCAGGCGGGGTGAAGAATCGGTGTTAAGGCTGACTTCATTGACTCCCTTGCTACAGGGGACGTATAAGAAAGCCGCGCTGACGCGCTAGCACGATCCACAACAGAGGAGGTCTCATGGTTCGCGGCGGCGGTGTTCTCGGGCTTTCCGTGATCGGACTCCTGCTCTTCGCGTTTCCCGGCGACGGGGTCGCCCAAGCGCCGGCTGAGCGCGGCGCCGCAGCGCCGCAGCAGCCGCGCATCCACGCGAACATGCTGCAGTTGATGCGGGGCGTTCTATACCCCGCCTCGAATGTGATCTTCACCGTGCAATCCGACGATCCCGATACGTTCAAACCTGGCCTCAGACCTTCCACCTCGTCGGACCCGCTGACGAGCGCCTATGGCGGATGGGCGGCCGTAGAGAACGCCGGACTGGCACTCGCGGAGTCCGCGAATCTGCTGATCATTCCGCGCCCTTGCGGCAACGGGAAGCCCGCGCCGGTTCAAGCCGCCGATTGGCAGGGTGCAGGAGCTTCGCGACGCCGGCATGGGAGCCTACAAAGTCGGGCAGGCCAAGAACGCAGACGCCATTCTTGACGCTGCGAGCAAAGTGTCAGATGCGTGCCTGCACTGCCATCAGAAATACCGCAACGTACCGGGCGGAATCCCTAACAGATGCTGAAGGGCGCACCATCGCACGTGGGTTACCGGTACTGGTCGTGGTGTTCGTAAATTCGTAAATTAATTTTTCCTCGGTCCCTTTGCCGTGTACCGCGCCAGCACCAGGTTGTCGAGTCGCAGGTTACGGGTCCAGATGAATTCCGCGTTCCCGAACAGCTTCGTGTAGTTTACGTATGCAGCCTGGTTTGTCACGGCCTCGGGCGGCCAGAGGATGGCGGCCGGCCATGACGAGTCGTTGAAGCGCGGTGAGGTCCAGTCCGAAGGAATCGGGAAATGGAGCGCCTTGCAGGTGCTCGGATCTTTCTGGGCGCACTCGGCGCGCACTCCCTGTAAGCAGAACGTCGAATCACGGCCGGTCGGCGTGACGCGCACGCAGCTTGGATTGTCGAGCGGCGCCACGTAAAACGTTTCGGCACGCCAATCCCCGTGGGTGCCGTTGCCGTCGCTGAAATAGGCGATGAAGCCTGCGTCGCCGACGTTGTAGTTCCCGTATTCCAGCCCGACGCCCTCGTGCGTCTCCCAATCGACGCCCATGATGGCGTAGGTCATGGGATACCTCGCCCGGAATCGGACGACGCTGCTGTTGAACGGCGTCATTGGAATGGAGTCGCGCGCGACGAAGCGGCCGTTCACGTACAGCTCGAAGTAGTTGTCAGCGTGGATGTAGCCCGTGATCTCGACGCCGTCCTCGTCGATCACCACCGTTTTCAGTTGCGACGCATAGTCCGGGATGTCTCCCGGGCCCGTGCAGTTGTTGAAGACGTCCACAGCAGTCGGGCCTTCGTTCACCGGTGCGGGAACGGTCCACGTGCGCCCATCCGGCGATGTGTACGTCCCGACCGTCACAGGAAAGACGTCCGGCTGCACGTTCACCTTTTGCGTACATGCCGGGGTGATTCCCGCGACAGGCCTGTGACCGGTAGCCAGACCGGTGGTGACGGAGCCAGCTTCTACGGCGGTTCCGGATGTTCTGCCAGTTGACGCCGCTTGACGCGCTTGTAGATCGTTGTCGACGTGGGAGAACGTGATGACGGCCAGAAGCAGCGCCGATATGACGAGGGAAGGACGCATGACCCGACCTCCCTTTCCGAGGGTGACGCCGTCTGCAAACAGTGCAGACGCGCAAATTTCGAGGCGCGAGAATAGCACGCGGCACCTGGTCGGACAAGCGTGGTTGAGCCATGCCTGCTATGTGGCAGCGCCGCTGCTGCGTTGACACTCTCTGCGCCCGCCGGTATAAGGAAGTCGCGTCCAGTCCGGGAATCAGTGAGGGCTTTATGAGACATCACCTTTCTTTGGGCCTGTTGGCGACCTTGGTGTTTGCTGCATCCGCGCTGACGTTGGCCGCGCCCAAGCAGGTTCTCCTGATGAACCGGCTGGGGCCGTCTCAACTGACTCTCTACACTGCCAACGCAGATGGCTCGGGCGAACGGCCGCTGTTTGCCGCCTCTGGATTCGACTACAACGCGTCGTTTTCACCTGATGGCCAGTGGATTGTCTTTACATCCGAACGCACCGGGTCTGGCCAGGCTGATCTCTATCGCGTGCATCCGGACGGCTCGGGCCTCGAACGCCTGACTGACGATCCCGATGTCGACGACCAGGCTGCCGTGTCTCCTGACGGCAATCAGGTTGCGTTTGTCTCGACGCGCGGCGCCCGTACGGCAAACATCTGGATTCTGGACTTGAAGACCCGTCGTGCACGCAATCTGACCGCAGCACGAACGGTGCAGGGCGAAACAGGCAAGCTGAATGGGTTCTTCAGGCCAGCCTGGTCGCCTGACGGCAAATGGATCGCGTTTTCCTCGGATCGGAATTTCCCGTTCAGACCGCATGCCGAGCCGGCGCCAGGTTGGGAGCACCCTCAGGAGCTGAGCATCTATGTAATTCAGTCCGATGGCGAAGGGTTTCGCAGGCTCACCGCTGCGGGCGTGACGGCGGGTTCACCGAAATGGTCGCCAGATGGCAGACGCGTCGTCTTTTATGAGTTGCCGACGGCGATGACGTTTGCCGCGCGCATCGCGGCGCAGGGCAGAGTCACTTCTCAGATTGTTTCAATCGACGTCGCATCTGGCGCCAGAACGACGCACACCTCAGGCCCGGGGCTGAAAGTATCCCCGCAGTTCCTGAGCGCCGATCGGATTGCGTATCTCGTGAAGGCGGCGCCCCAGGGTGGCCGCACGGGTCTCGCTTTTACGAGCGGTGCTGAGGGAGCAAGCGGATCGTTCCGGAGTCCGTCGTGGTCACCGAATGGCATGCGCGTGGTCTATCAAAGGGTCGACTTTACCGCACGGCCTCAAAATCAGCAGCTGTATAGCTGGGACCCCGACATGGACGTACGGTACACGGACGTCTTTCCGCAGTTCTCCCGGGACGGTCGACTCGCGATCAGCGACATCAGGAATCTCGCGACCACTCCGAGTGCGTCCATTTCGGTCATGGAGGCTGATGGTACCAACCGGAAGGTGGTCTTTTCGGATCCGTCGGGCGCGGCGTTCGTGCCGACGTGGTCGCCTGACGGTCAATGGATCGCGTTCGGATTCGGTGCGTTCTTCGGGGCACGCGACGAGAGACCCGCGAAGGTGATGATGGTGCGCGCCGACGGTTCGCAGGCGAAGGATCTCACCAAAGGCGCACCGAATAGTGGTTTTCCGAGCTTTTCACCCGATGGAACGCGCATCGCGTACCGCGTGTGGGGCGAAGCCGACGGCAAACGCGATTACGGTATCCGCTTGCTGAATCTCGCAGACGGCTCTACGAAGACATTGACCACCGAGCAGGACAACTTTCCGTCGTGGTCGCCAAACGGCGATCTGATCGCCTTCACGCGCCGCGTCCCGACCACAGAAGAGTACGACTACGACATCTTCACCATGCGGCCTGACGGGACGGGTATCAAACGACTCACGACGGCGCCGGGCAACGACAGTCATTCATCGTGGTCGCCTGACGGGAAGCACATCCTGTGGTCCAGCGGACGTTACGGCTTCAAGGATGAGGCTGCGCTCTACGACAACGCGTTCCAGCCGTTCGCGCAGATCTTCATGATGAACGCAGATGGTTCCGATCAGCGCGCGCTGACGAGAAGCCGGTGGGAAGACTCCATGCCCGCGGTTGTGCCGCCGAGCGCGCAGAAGCGATAACTGGGAGCTACCGGTCCGGGACGGCGACGGGCTCGCCCTCGGGCTCCAGGTTCGTCATTTCCGCTGCAAGCATCTGCTCGCCGACTGCGGGGCTCACCTCTCCTGAAAAATTAACCGGCGGCAGGAAAAGCGTGGCAAGCAGGGATGCTGCGGCGAGCCCGGTGCCTGCGACGAATACCTGATGCAATGCGGCCGCAAATTGCAGGCGAGCCGGGCCAGTCAGCATGGTTCCGCTGGCCGCCAGGCCTTCCACGCCTCCCGGGAGCGAGACCCCTGTCAGCTGGCGCGCCATCAATGCGCCCATGGCCGCTATCCCCACCGCTGCGCCGACGCTCCGGGAGAACTGGTTGAGCGACGTGGCAAGCCCGAGGTGCGATCGAGGCACACCATGCTGCACGGCGAGGAGCAGTGACAACATCGACAGCCCCATGCCGGATCCAATAAGCAATCCCGCCGTGAGCACGGCGCTGCGCTGCGAGTCAGCCTGGACGAGCGACAGGCCTATGAACCCGACCGTCATGAGTCCGCTTCCGGTAATCGCGAGGAGCCGATAGCCGAGCTTCACGGTCAAGCGTGCACTCGCAATGGACATCACCACCCAGCCCAAAAACAGCGGAGTGAGTACCTGACCAGCCTGCGTGGCAGTCGCACCCATCACGCCCTGGACGAACAGCGGAATGAACGCGATGGCTCCGAACAGAGCCATGCCCACGAGAAACACCACGAGGAGCGTCCGCGCAATCAACGGGCTGCGGAGCAGATCGAGCGGGAGAAGGGGGTCGGGTGACCGCCGCTCGACCGTGACGAATGTGGCGATCAACACCACCGACGCGGCAGCGAACCACCATGCGGCTCCACCGACGTCGGCTCCCAGCGCAAGGAGCAGCGCGCTGATGCCCCCAAAGAGCAGCGCCGCGCCAGTCCAATCGACTCGCACCTTCTCCGTGCGTCGCGTTGGCGGATACGCCAACATGAGCACGGTCATGCACATGAGCCCGAACGGGAGATTCAAATAGAAAACCCAGCGCCATGACAGCGCGTCGGTGATGTAGCCGCCCACGAGCGGTCCAGCGACCGACGCGAGGCCCCACACTCCGCTGAACAGCGCCTGCGTGCGCGCGCGTTCGGCGAGCGTGTAGAGCTCCCCGACGATCGTCATGCTGAGGGGAATGACCGCGCCGGTTCCGAGCCCTTGGATCGCTCGTGACACGATCAGCATCGTCATCGACGTCGCGGCGCCAGACATCATCGAGCCGATCAGGAAGATGACGATCCCCGTGATGTACATTCGACGGCGGCCGTAGAGGTCTGACAGCCGTCCCCAGATCGGGACCGACGCAGTAGACGTGAGAAGGTAGGCCGAGAAGACCCAGCTGTAGTGGGCCAGGCCTCCTAGTGTGGCGATCACGGTCGGCATCGCGGTGCCGACGACTGTGGCTTCGAGCGCACCGAGGCTCATGCCCAGCAGTAACCCTGCTGTTATCGCTCGCCGCCGCCGCAGACTGATAGATGGGTTGGTTCCCGTGTGACGCATTCTTCTGAGGGTACCACGTGCGATAGCCCGAAGGCGGGCCATACCCGAAGGCGGGCCATAAAGGCCCGCCCTACGAACGCGGGCGCACTGACCCCTACGTAGGGCGCCCCTTTACGGGGCGCCGGGCGACATTACGCGTTCAACGCGCCCGGCAGGAGTATTTCGAACACCGCGCCGCGTTCGTTGCGCACGCTGATCGTGCCGCCATGGCGCTCGACGATCGCTTTGACGATCGACAGGCCGAGTCCGCTGCCGCCCGTCGCGCGTGCCACATCCGCCTTGTAAAAGCGCTCGAATATCGACGGCAAATGCTCGGGTGCGACGCCCGGCCCGCTGTCCCGCACGGTAATGCGGACACGCTGGTCGGCCGGTTCCGCCGACAGGGTGATCTTGCCTCCATCGGGAGTATGTCGGAGCGCGTTCGCCGCAAGATTCTGAAGTGCCTGTTCGAGGCGATCGGGATCGCCGACCACGCGAGCGGCCGCATCGACTCGCGACGAGAGACCGATGTCACGCTCCGTCAGCTCGCGATCGTGCCGCGCCGCCACGCGCCCGAACAGTGCGCCAATATCGACGAACTCACGCCGTAACACTGAGCCGCCTCCCTCGAGACGCGCGAGATCGAGCAGATCTCCGACGATGTGCTCCATCCGTCGCGTCTCCTGCTCGACGACGCCGAGATAGCGTTCGCGTGTGGGGGGATCGAGTTGCAGCTCCGTCATCGCCAGCGTCTCGAGATAGCCGCGCATTGCAGTCAGTGGCGTCATCAGTTCGTGCGACACATCGGCGAGGAGCTGACGCCGTGTCTGGTCGGAGGCCGCGAGCGCGGCGGCGCGCGTCTGCAGGTCGGCCGCCATACGGTTGAACGATCGCGCCAGCGCAGCGACCTCGTCGCCGCCGTGTTCAGAGGCGCGAGCGGTCGCATCGCCCGCCCCGATTCGAGTGGCGGCGTCTTCGAGCTGACGCAACCGCCGCCGCACGGGTCCGAAGATCAGCAGCGCGGCCGCTCCCGCACCCATGACGAGCAGCACGATACCCGACAGCAGCAGTGTGGGGCCGAGTGGCCTGAGTGCCGCCATTGGCGCCGGTCTCCCTGGAGGTACCGCCACCAGACCAACGAGCTCACCATTGACGACGATCGATGCCTCTGCACGTCCGGCCGGGCTCTCGCGCACCGGCCGCCGCGGCACGAACTGCCGCGCGTTCATGGCGGCGAGTCGTGCACGCGTGTTTCGCAAGAGCATCACAGGCGCGCTTGGGCGGTTGGAAATGGCGCGGCCGTCCTTCATGACGACGACGAACGGCTGGACCACACGACCATATTCGCTGGCGACGTACGCGCCGAGGTCGACATGGGGCTCAGACTCGAGCCTGTTCCGGATGTCCGACGCGATGAGCTCTGCGAGGCGTCCGCCCGATGCCGCCGGGAATGCTCCAGCTGTGAGGCTCGCGAGCCAGACGAACAGCAGCGCCTGCGCGACGAGCAGCACTCCCAGAAACGCGACGAACCCGAGCCCGACGCGCCAATACAGGCTCCGATACCAGACAGGCTTATTCGACATCCGCTGCTTTGTAACCCGTGCCCCACACGGTCAGGATGACCGTGGGGTTCGCCGGTTCGTCTTCGACCTTGCGCCGCAGCCGTTTGACGAGCGTGTCCACGCTCCGAACGGTCACGAACGTTTCATCCGGCCAGGCCCGGCGCACAAGCGCCTCGCGGCTCAGCACGATCCCCGGCTGCGACAACAAGACGTAGAGCAGGTTGAACTCCTGGTTTGTCAGCTCGACATCGCGCCCGCGGATGCGTACACGGCGGCGCGATGGATCCATTTCGATGTGGCGGAACGCAACCGGCTTCTGTCCGCCGTCGAGCTCGGCCGCGACTCGTCCGCCTCGGCGCCGCATCACGGCGCGAACACGTGCCAGCAGCTCGCGGACCCCGAAGGGTTTCGTCAGATAATCGTCGGCCCCGCTGTCCAGTCCGAGCACCTTGTCCGCCTCGTCGCGGCGCGCGGTGAGCATGAGGATCGGCACGTCGCGGTTCGGGGTGTCGCGGCGTACCGCCCGGCAGATGGACACCCCGTCAACCCCCGGCAGCATCAGGTCGAGCACGATGAGATCGAACGGTTGTCGCTTCGCGAGGTCGAGCCCCTCGACCCCAGTAGCGGCAGCGATGCATTCAATGCCTTCGATCCGGAGATGAAGACAAACGAGATCGCGGATGTTCTGCTCGTCCTCGATGACGAGGGCGGTGCGCCGCGGTTCAGTCATCTGGTGACCGCCTCATCCTCTTCATCGTAGGCTACCCTGGTGGAGTGGTCGAAGGCAGGCCGGTCTTGCCACACAATTTTCACAGCTGTGCCATGGCCTGGTCATCGACACCACGGTCTAATGGACAGACGCCACCACGGTAGCGGGGGCGGGGCCGCACACACGGAGGTATTCCTCATGATTCGTCGTTCTCACGTCATAACTCTCACGGCGCTGGTCGCCGTGCTGCTTGGTTTCACCCTGGCGCTGGCGCAGGGACCTGGTCTCGGGCCGCGCGGTCGTGGCGCGGGTCCGGGAGACTTTGGCGCGGCGCCGCTGCTGCGGGGCCTCAACCTGACGGACGCGCAGCAACAGCAGGTACGTCAGCTTGCCGAACAGATGCGCACGCAGAGCCGCACGGTGGTCGAGCAGGTCCGCAAGGCCGAAGAAGCGCGTCGCGATGCGATGGAAGCCGTGCCGGTCGACGAGGGGCGGATTCGAAGCGTGATGCAGCAGCTTGGGCAGGCGCAGACGGAGCTCGCGATCCTGCAAGCACGTTTCCACAGCGACGTGTATGCGCTGTTGACTCCCGAGCAGCAGGAGCAGGCGCAGAAGCTGCGCGCCGAACGCGAGGCGCGCCTGAAGCAGCGCCAGGATCGGCTGCAACAGCGGCTGCAGCAGCGCAGACCCCAAGCTTGAGCAACGGTGCGACGGTGCGAAGGTGCGAGGGTGCGACGGTGCGACGGTCCTTGGGGGCGACGCCGCGGAGTGTCGGGAACTACGACGTGCCGGGCTATCGTTGTGTCGTAACGAATCCTCGCGCTGAGCACCACAATTTCGGCACCCTCGCATGCCGCACCGTACTTTAGGCACCTGCGCACCGTCAGACACTCGCACCGTCGCACGCACCTTCGCACCGTCGCACGTCAAACCCTCGCACCAGAAATAAGTATTCCGCGCAGCGGTTGAGCTGGCCCGGATGGCCTTGGCCTTGAATTAACGGACGAGGATTCATGGCCGAACGGACGAGCTTGTCGAACACGCATGTGCGCATCGCGGCGATTGGCGACATCCACGTGTCGCGGCATTCGCAGGGCGCGTTTCAGCCCCTGTTCACCCACATCTCGAGCAATGCCGACGTGCTCGTCCTCTGTGGCGACTTCACCGACTATGGGCTGCCTGAAGAGGCGCGCGTCCTTGCGCGCGAGCTGACCGCGGCGGTCAAAGTGCCCGTCGTCGCCGTGCTCGGAAATCATGACTACGAGGCCGGCAAACAAAACGAGATCCGCGAGATTCTCCTGGACGCGGGCGTGACCATGCTCGACGGGGAAGCAGCTGAGATCGAAGGCATCGGGTTCGCCGGCGTCAAGGGCTTCGCTGGAGGTTTTGGTCGTGGATCGCTCGGGCCCTGGGGCGAACAGGTGATCAAACGCTTCGTCCAAGAGGCAGTGGATGAGGCCATGAAGCTTGAAACCGCGCTCGCTCGCCTGCGGACGGAGCAGCGGGTTGCGCTCCTGCACTATGCGCCGATTCGCGGAACCGTCGAGGGTGAGCCGCCGGAGATCTTTCCATATCTCGGCTCGGGACGCCTCGAGGAGCCCATCAACCGCTATCGCGTCACGGCGGTTTTTCATGGGCACGCGCATCGCGGAGCGCCGGAAGGACGGACCTCGACGGGTATTCCGGTCTACAACGTGGCGATGCCGCTGCTCACACGCATCAATCCTGATCGACTGCCGTATCTGGTGGTGAACCTCCCCCTGCATGGCGACGCAGGTCAGGTACACAGCCGCCCACAGGTGTCCTCAAGCCGCCAGTGGTGAAGACGGCGTGATTTCTGCACGAGAACGGCTCCGGTGACAAACGCAGCTACCTCGCTCATGACGAGTCCCGAGAAAGCGGAGCTGTATCGCACTGCGCTTGAAATGCTCAACCGCAGCGGAGTGCCGTACATGGTTGCCGGTAGCTTTGCGTTCCAGTACTACTCGGGAATTTCGCGCTCGACGAAGGACTTCGACATCTTCGTCCGCCCGCGCGACGTGCGGCGCACGCTCGATGTACTGTCACGCACGGGGTTTCGCACCGAGGTCGCGTTCGGTCACTGGCTCGCCAAGGCCTATCACGGCGACAAGTTCATCGACGTCATCTTCAATTCGGGCAACGGCGTTGCCGAAGTCGATGACGAATGGTTTGCGCATGCTGTCCAGGAAGAAGTGCTCGGTGTCCCTGTAAAGCTCAGCCCGGCCGAGGAGATGATCTGGTCGAAGAGCATGATCATGGAACGCGAGCGGTACGACGGCGCCGACGTCGCCCACTTGCTCCGTCACTGCAGTGGCCTCTTGAATTGGGACCGGCTCGTACGTCGATTCGGGTCGAACTGGCGCATCCTGCTATCGCATCTCGTCCTTTTCGGCTTCATCTACCCGGGCGAGCGCGCCCTCATTCCGCCTGCAGTCATCAGAGATCTCGTCAACCGTCTGCTCGCCGAGCTCGACGTGCCCACGCGCGACAGCAAGGTGTGCCAGGGGACGCTGCTCTCGCGCGGACAGTACCTCGTGGATATCGACGAATGGGGCTACGAGGATCCCCGGATCCAGCCACGCGGGTCGATGACCGAGGAGCAGATCGCCGAGTGGACTGCGGCGATCGACAAGGCACGCGACTAGAACCGATTTAGTAATCTCGCCGCGGCAGGCGGGCCGTGAAGGCCCGCCCTACGGCCTTTACGTACGCCGCGGCAGACCGTGAAGGCCCGCCCTGCGATTTCATAAGGTAGGGCGCGGCTTTACGCCGCGCCAGACGGCGTCCTCTGGACGTTGCACCCGGAAATAGGAACAGGGGATCGCGAACAGGAAAGATTGAGAAAATTCGGAAAGGGCCTGGCTAACGCAGGCCCATCCCTGTCACAACCATCTCGTTGGTCGCGGTGCCGCGCACGTCGCTCGACGACAAGACCTGCGCGCGGAGCGTGTAGTTCCCCGCCGAGAGATTCTTGAAGGTGAAGGTGTGCAGCCGTTTTTCACCAGCGCCCATCAGTGCCACTTCGCTCGCGCGGAACATCTCTCCGCTGTCCGCTTCGATGCGCAGCGTGCGATTGTCGGCGTTGGGCTGCACCGCCACGATGAAGCGTACGGTGGCTGGCTCGCTGAAGTAGTGGCCGTGCAGCGTGATCTCGACAACGTTGTTGGCGTTGCTCTTCACGGCACCGGCGGTGATGAGAAGAACGGGAACGACGAGCCAGGCGATGGTGCGACGCTTCACGACAGGCCTCCTGCCGCGGCCCAGGAGCAACGAGAGTGCCAACGTGCGACTGGATGATCGCGGCTTCTGTCAACACAAACGAAGCCCCTCGGAAAAGCGAACACCTCGAAGAGACAACCGTGGCCGATCGTCGGCACGGCAATGCTCCCAAACTGCACACCGATGCCCACTCCGAAGCGCGGGCATCCAGCCGCACAACCCGCGGTTACTGCTGACGTTCAAGGATCCAGCAGACTGGGCTGACGAGCTTTTCGAACCAAGAACGACCTTTCCAGTTGTCGAGCGTGATCTCGTCGCTGGCCGCAAGGTCCGACTCGAAGCCGCTGCGCAGCCGCGCGGTCACCGCCGCCTCGCGGAACGCCACGTTGACTTCGTCGTTGTGCTCGAACGATCGGTTGTCGAAGTTCGTCGTTCCGACGATCGCCCACGTTCGATCGATGAGCAGCGCTTTCACATGTGTCATCGACGGACGGAATTCGTAGATGCGCACTCCGCTTTCGAGTAGCTCGCCGTACAAGCGGCGGCTGGCCAGCCGAACGAGGCGCTGGTCGGTGCATACGCCCGGCACGACGACTCGGACCTCGACGCCGCGCCGGGCGGCGCGCGCCAGTGAACGCCGGAGGGCGCGGTCGGGCAGGAAGTATGGCGTGCTGATGGCGATGT
>Ga0310890_10000260_pt1 | contig 16117 bp, 14 predicted proteins | sample T20D3metaG_FD_203751 | JGI IMG/M metagenome (GOLD analysis project Ga0310890, IMG submission 203751) | Lab incubated soil microbial communities from West Virginia University Organic Research Farm, Morgantown, WV, United States - T20D3 | ecosystem: Environmental > Terrestrial > Soil >... | reverse complement strand
CAAACGGGAACATCCAAAAAATATTTGAAACTGAAAATGGAGATATTATTTCAAATTTTGAAGTACCATTAAGTGCAGTGGCTATGGACATTGGATTATCAAACGGTACTCCAAAGGTAGTACAGGGAATCGTCGACGAAGAGCTCATAAAGTCTTATCTTAACTTGATACGATAGATAGCAAGAGCTTTACTTCACATTATCCGATTTACAGATTGTATTCAAATGTGCGATTAGTTTAAGATTATCAAACAAACCAACAGGATTGAGGGTTGCACCTGCCCCCATGACGGCAGTGATACAATAAGGCATAACAAATGCCGTTCCTGTCTTTGTATCTGGTGTCCTACCGCTCTCAAGCAGGATTGGTGTCCTAACCCGCAATGTTCAAGCGGCATAGCAGGGTGCAAGTTTGAACCCTATGATGACCTTCGTAAATGGGTTAAATGCAAATGTGGAAAGTGGTTTAGGACTCAGGAGATACTGGACGCACACAAAGAGGTAAGTTTCGCATGCAAGGATATCATTGTATGATAATTAATTAATCAATCAATCAATAATCAATTGAGTTTTATTCTAAAATTCAACTCAACGATTCTACTTTTCATTTTCTTCACAATCAATATAATCTTAATTTCAAGATGTTTCTTATTAATTTGGACAGTCAGAATAAGGTATCTAAGGGAATTAAGATAACATTAAGTTTAGCACTAATGGCGTTTGTCCTTACAATGACACCTGCATCTTCTTTATTTAATATCTTAAGACCTGCGTCAGCTGCCCCACTGACAAGTATGTCCGTTTCACCTACAAGTAACATAATTAATGAAATGGCCACCTATAATTTCTTATTTAAAACAGCGACTACTGGAACGATAAAAACTATTGAAATAAATTTTCCATCTAGTTTTAATCTTGCTAATATTAGGTTGATAGAAAGGGACGGTATTGGTTCTGGTACATTATCCTTCTCAGGTTCAACTATTAAGTATACGGTAGGTGGCTCTGAGAGTATCCCAGTTGGAACGAATATTAGACTTGAAATAGCCAGAATAATCGCAACTGTAGAAGGCAGTTTTTCCGTTAGTATAAAAACATTGAATTCTCAAGGGGGTACCATAGACGGACCAACGACGTCTGGTCCATTTATTATAAAGTCTGTAACAAGTAGCGACATCGCAGATAATTCTATTCAAGGTAATGATGTTTCACCTGCGTTTATGAAGACGATTACACTTCAGGATGACGCAACTGGTCACGCTCATGGATGGGATCCTAATGGTGCTCAATTAAGTTTTAATATCGTTGGGGTTAGTGATATTATAAGTGGAGTCAGCACAACAGTCGTAGCACAAGATAACATCCCTAATCGTCTCTGTGAAATAGATCTTGTTCATCCAGAGGGGTTCAGTATCGTTTGTAATCAAGCCCTTCTTGATGCTTCTGCGCTCACGTTCACCGTTATCAATGCACCAGTAACACCATGCTGTTCACCAGCCATTTCCACTATATCAAGCACAAACGAAAATAATATTTCACCTTCAAATATGGCCGATACATCTTCATCTGCATCTTCATCTATATCTTCATCTCCATTCGACTCCTTACTGATAGACAAATAGTCTAACTATCCTCTTTCATTATTATCTTCTTTAATTAGGTCCTGTTCTCATTTTATGATATACACATTATCCTCGCCGTGGCGTCTTCATTTAGAATATGCCACTAAGATTAAAGGTATTGAGACAGCAGGAATAAGAGTTATTTTTATTACCTTAGGCACCTTTTCCATTATAATGAGTTACAGAGGGGGGTTTTTGGTTTAGGTACCGAACCTGTTGAAATGGGAAAAGAATATGGTGTGGAAGTAACGGAACTAAGCAAAAGAGGGGATGGAATCGCTCGAGTCCAAGGATTTGTAATATTCGTTGGAGGTGCAGAAGCAGGACAGAAAGCAAGAGTACGAATTACTAATATAGAGGAACGCTTCGCAAAGGCAGAACTTGTATGAACTTTGTAAATTTATTATCCCATACTTGAAAATTCTTCATTTATCTCACGAAGGCCTACCAGATTGGCGCATTGAAAAATCTGCCTTAACTGGCTTGCGTTTTGGACACACAATCTTATTTGCCGGAGCAAAAATCTCGTCGAGTTACGAGAGGAAGACTTTTGCAAAGACGTATGAAATAAATTGGAATGCTAAGGCTAGATATGGGGTTCCATTTTATTGGCACTCTGTTAAAAAACAAATAGACAAGGTTTTGAGGGACACAAGGCCGGATATTGTTCATGCCCACAATATTTTCTCTGCAAAAATGATATCTGAATTTGACATTCCATTTGTGTACGATGATCATGAATATTGGTCTAAGGCATCGCTAATATTGAATGAAATAGAAGATCAAAAAATTGAAAGTAACACATCACCAAAGTCAGCAAAACATTTGCTTACCAGAAGATTCAAACAATCATCAAGAAGGCAAATTAATCGACATTTGGCCAAACTATGGACAAAATGGGAAAAGGAATTAATTTCTTCAGCTCCAACTATAACTGTATCTGAAAGTATAGCTGATGAGCTAAGATTAGTTGGCACGGAAATGGCTAACAAAGTGTATGTAGTACCGAACTTTCCGATAAGTTCGGAGGTAAAGAATATCAACATACCAAAAAGGTATAACAAACTGTCATCTGTATATGCCGGAAATGATGGCCAAAATAGGATAAAATTTCCTCAAAAAAACATAGACGGATTTGTTGAAGTTTTTGACATAGAGGATATAGGTTTTCTTAATATAGTCGGATGGGGGGGAAAATCTCATTCTACTAAGATAGTTTACAAGGGATCATTACCTCGACACTCTATGTTTGATGAAATGTCGAAGCATTCTATTGGATTGATACCTTGGAAAAAACATTGGTCTCATGTCTACAGTAGTCCTAACAAAGCATATGAATACGCACATGCAGGGTTATTTGTAATGTGCACATTATCCCTTAAACCAGTAACAAAATATTTACAGGACAATTGTCTAACATTTGAAGATTACGACCAAATGGCTTTACAAGTAAGCTATTTCAAAGACAACATGGAAGAGCTCTATAGGAAAAGATTACGAATTTTTGAATTTGCGAGATCAAATCTGTTATGGGATAATCACGAAAAATATATTCTAAGAGCTTATGATTTATCTGAATAATTAGTTTTTTTGAGGCAATTCTCTATGTTGATAACAGAATTCACTGTCAATGATGATATAAAGAAACCTATTTCCATATCAGGCCTGTTATTGAATACTACATCCAAATTCAATGAAAATTGTTCTATTTCATATAAATGAAAACAACAAAGTAAGAAACGCATGGCAACCTAGAATCCCATTCTTATGCCATCTATTCTTGTCAAGTTACAATTGGAATGAACCAGCTTTATGTTTTAGGACTTGGTTATCACAAATGAATTAATCATCTTTTGTACGATTGGCAGAAAATCGTCATATTTATTTACCTCAGCGTAGTATCTAATATCATAAGATCTATCATTAATTATTGTCCCAATTTGCATGATTTTGATCTGCGTTTCATTTTCTCCGAATCGTGGATACATTAATGTGTATAATAATTTGTATGCTGGAAGACCACCAAGCTTTGCGCTGCCTATATCTGATTCAAGAAGATTAAAAGACGAAAAAGATTCATTGTAGTAATTAATAATTGATTGGACGTGTTTCTCCATTTTAGTATTTGCTGACAAATTAGTAATCTCTACTGCTAGAGAATCGGAAAATCTATCCAAATCATTTTCAAAAGGGGATCCAAAGTGTACATCGTGAATAACATTAGTTCCCTCTAAGTCTTCGAAGACATCTACTTCCCAATTTGAAGGGTATTGGATTCTAATATTATAGGTTGAATTTTCATATTTATTGAAAGACCTTGTTATTGTACTTGCGTTAGAATCATAAAGATATAAAGATACTGAGTTAGGGTTCCAACCGTCTCCCTCAAATGTTGTAATTTTAGATGTTGTGTACAGCTTTGAATTTTCCATTAGTTTTTGCAACTGCCAGGCTGCCTGATGATGTTTAAATCTTTCTATGAGACCACTGTCGAATATTGCAAGTGTTTTTTTTGTTAATATTGGTATGTTGTCATAGTAACCTACATAATCATGGTTTAAATGGAACACGTACTCAGGTATCCACAAATAATACGGATTTCCGATTACCGTAATCCTTATGTCGTTATTATCCAGATTTGCCAGATATTGTGACAGAAAGGTTACTGTATGAATATAGGTAGAATTATTGCTGAGCACAACTACCGTAGTCAAATTCAGTAGTCCAAACACTCCTATCACTGAGATTATTGCAAAGGGCAATACTCGTTGGATAGTGGCATGGCTAATTTTTTTTGACAAGTTTACTATTAAATTGGAGGTAGCGATACATAACGCTGGTATTAGTGGGATAACGTGCCAAAAGGAGACGAAACCTATGAGATAAAGAAAAATAAGGAAAGGAACGATCCACAACAAAATGAACAAATCTCGTTTCATAGCTGCAAAAACTAAACCAATAGCACCTAAAATTGGTAAAACTGGATCTATGTTATTTATAATGTAATGTATAGAATAAAATAATGATTGTGACTTAGTCGACATTTGTACGTAAACACCATCAAGCCATAAATTGAATTGACCAACAGATGCAGCATAAGCAGGCCAAATTAATGGTAACAAAATAACAGGGATAAACCAAAGTCCTAACATTTTTAGGCTTCTACCGTTACTATTCGTATATACAAGAAATGCTATCAATGGAATCATTGTAAATGCTGGAATCTTAGTAAAGATAGCCAGACCTAGAAATACTCCTGAGAGTAAAACTGGTAGTAGATTAACTTTGTATTTATTTATGTTACTTGTTTTTAATCCATTTGAGTAAACAGCAAATAGTATGGATGATAGAAGAAATGGAAGTGAAATATTGTCCAAGAGCACCCATCTCGTGAGCCAAGTTACTGGCATCACAGCAAAAAGCATCGAAGCAAAAAACGCAATCTTCCTATTGTATTTATGTTCTGCTATCACATAGACAAGTAAGGTATCGACTACAGCTAATATTCCCATAATGATTCTTGGAATAAGATATAACATTTCTATTGAATGTACATCATTAAGGAAGACATGTAGCGAGCTTGGGTAACCAATTATTACGAATATACCAGCGAGAAAGAGCTGTCCAAAATATGGATGGTCATAAAGCTCAGATTCTTGAGGACCTAGGCCTGAAATTACATGCAATGCCCTTCTGACGTATATATTCTCATCATTAGATGGGCCTGACGGAAATCCGATTGGATTCCAAAGATGAGTAAAACTAGATAATATGAGTGGTGTTAGTAAATATATAAAAAATGTATAATGTTTTGTTTTAAATGTTAAAATATTTTTTAGATGCAACTATTAGCGCATGCGAATGATAATCTTTTAAATGTTATTTATTACGATAATTGGAAATTTTAATGCTTTTCAATGAATGGTAGATCCGAAGATACACCTTGGAAAATGAACTCCGATTCTCGATCAATTAAGACCAGAATCGGGACGATTGAATCGCCGAATTCTGGATTGAAAAGATTGCTGAAAAGCATCATTGCACAATTCAACTTTGAATTGGATTGAGTATTATCACAATATTTATTATCAAATTTATTGAGTAGGAATTATTGTCGTTCATTTACACAAATTTTATTCTACACGATGTTCTCTAAAAGTAGATCAGTATGCTTGATTGTATTTATTAGAGATAAAATATTGAAGAATATTAATACTTGTATTTTTTTTTCAATCTATAAGGACATCAGAATAAAGAAATCATTTTCAGAAATTTGTTAGGTTAATTAAATTAGTGAATTACCCAATATTGTGACAAAGCTTGGCCGACGCGTTTTTAAGCGCCTTTGCACATTGACCAGTGGGCGATGCAGCCTCAGCTATAACATATTCAAATACAACAACCCCGACTACTGCACTCATCATGATTAATGAAAGAAACATTAATTCTGATCTTGTAAGTTTCATTCGTAGATATACGGCCAACTGCGTATTTAAATTTTGCTCATTAATTATCGCACATTCTTCCAAATCCGTCGCAGGTGTGTCCTAGAAGTTTGCATCGATTGAATTAATCGGATCACATACTTGGGACGTCTGATATCAAGTGAGGACCTATGCTCTAATAGGACATTCCTATTTTTCATATGTCACATCGTTGTTGTTATACCTTAACTTAGCTAATCTACAAACCATCATAGAATTCTTTGAGTATATGAGAAATGAGGTTCTTCAGAGTTTATGCGTAATCTGAAGCAATTTATCGCATCAAGATAGTTCTTTGTACCAATTATCAAGTTGAACAGTTATATTTTCAGGTGAGTGATATTTCGTCGCGTAAACGAGACCAGATTTTGCTAATCGCTTTCTATAGTCTGATTCTTCAATTAAATATTCTAAATCCTGTTTGAGAGTTTCTGGAGAAGTTCGATGGACTGGAGGTCTGTATTTCTCATAAAGCTCATCAGAGACATAAGCAGTAACTGCTTTCCCTAATGCCATAGCCTCCAATTCAAATCTACCTATCCATCCTATTGTGGGCAAAATTTTTCCCACAATAATATCGCATTTACTTATCTCAAATAGAGCATCTACAATTGAAAAGCCAATGATAGATGACAAAACGCAACTACCTGAAGATTCTAACTTCATAAGCGTAGATTCTGTAGACTTTTGCTCAAAAGAACATATGTTTTTCTGGTATACCATTGGATAATATCCTATTCTTATTTTCTCTAGATTTTGTGTAGAATCATAAGGGGGAATAGACTTTATGAGATCCGTATCGATGGGATTGGGAAGCCATTTTCCGTTGGGTGCATATTTTAAAAGATCGGGTGTGGATACCAAACAAAAATCATGATCGGGGGTTTGTCTTAGCTCAAATCCATGATAATGCTTTATATATAGTCGATCTCCCTTGCGTTTTTCCAGGCTTTTCTTAAGGGTTCCATAAGGATGATGATAATGCCATAGTTCAAATTCACTTATCGCTTTGAAAAATTTCCATCGTGAAATCGGGGAGTAATAATTAAATTTTCGACCACCAAAAGCTCTAAAAGTAGATTTATTGAAGACGAATACATCAGAATTGTGGTTTTCTTTATTTTGCTGACGAGCTATAGTGGACGCCACTCCTGCAGTGTTATTTATATGTGCTATCTTCATAGGCTAATATCTAAAATTAAGAACCCTATTTTACTAAAGTCTTATTGTGGACATAATTCTTGGATCTGAAAGGAAATGTTGTAAGCGTCGTGCTACCAATGTTCGTTTTCGTCATGATAAATTAATCGTTCGAAAATAAATCACATGCAAAAAATATGGTATATCTGAAGTAACACTGAAGATATCGAGGTACTTCATAGTTAGATCTCACTCCAATATTAGAATTAAATAGTTTAGAGGCCATTTAATTATTAAATATTGTATGGGTCGATATATGTTTTGTACATTGCAACTCAAATAGAGATCGAAATTTGAGATTGGATGATCGACACTTTTGAATTCAGGCAATACTTCAACTTGGTTTCAAACATAATATTGATTATTAGTAACATCCAGTACAGGTCTGGTTCTCCTGTTTAAGAACTATTCAATTTTTGGTTCGACTTTATTTGATTAATTTACATATTATGGGGAGGAGCCTAGGGAGAATTCCCTAATCCAATATACCCCTTCATTCTTTTAAGTTGGGTCAACCTTACAAATTTTCGAAGTTCAGAATCATACATACTATCATAGCCTTCGGCCTTCGGTTTGTAAGACAAGTAATAATAAAACATACGTAGAGCACCCAATCTTCCGATCGGTTTTCCTAACAAGAGATACTTGAAAAATCTGGAAAATGCAAAGAGTGGGTGATAGCCCAAACTCCGCATACTTTGACCCCAATCGTGAAAATGATGGTTAGATCCTAGTGGCCTCGCATGTATGTAACGCGCTTCATGAATTACTACATATTTTAGGCGATTCTTCAATGCGATGTATAAGATCGCCGACTCGTAGCCAATCCTTTCAGGATAATAGCCAAGAACTGAGACAAAGAAGGAGTTTCTAACAAAGCGACCGCTACCGCGAGGTTTACTCGAGGTGTCATTATTATACTCGCCAGACGCAATAGCTACTAAAGGATCGGAGTCCATATACTTTATAATTTTTTCAGCATATGGAAGTTCATATTGTGCGTCGTCACTACTAATCATATGGTAATCTGTTCGTGGTAGATTTAACTCCTTTGCGAGTTTAATCGCTTTATTCCAGTTAAAAACGACTCTTCCAATATCATAGCCTGAATTTGGATTTGTAATAATGTAAATATTTTTGTTTCTTGAGTTAATTTCCTTTAAAATAGCAGGAGTGTTATCTGTCGAGCCGTCGTCTATTACTATAACATATTCCGGCTTCACGCTTTGATTGATTAAGGATAAAATAGCATCTCTGATATCCTTTTCGGAATTTCTGCATGTCATTATGACGTCGTAAGTGCCCATATTTTTGATTTCAAAGTAATAATTTGAAAGCAATAATCTAAATGCTTTTGCGACGATCCTCAAACCAAAATGGGAAATGTTAAGAATTAGTCAATCCAAAAAATTTCGTTTGTGGAACAAACTGATTACACTTATAAAAAAATATATCACACTTTCTTAGAGCTCAATTTCTTGAATAAAGAATAGAGTCCATACAATATATCAAGTGGTAATTGTTCTAACACAAGTTTAACCAGTTCTAACTTGTTCCTTTTCTGAGAATAAATATTTGATAACTTAGTAGTAACATTCATGGGACAGTGTTCGACAGGCAACTTATCTATATATTCAAGGTCATAGTTCAATACTCTTAAACCACATGCTAGCGCTTGCAGAGCAGTAGTGCTCAGATTTCGAAGCAGCTTATTATTAACAAATCTTAAATCAATATATGTATCATAATTCTTCAAAAAATTTGGGAAATCGTTGTAGCTTATAGGATTCTTAGTTCTATCATATATCTGAATATCGAGATCCAATCCTTTCTGTCTTAAATATTCGATAGCTAGATCAGCATCGGTAACTTCGCTTTTAATTAGTACGGCTCGCTCATTTGTTCCAGGCATATTGAATTTTTGGTTGAAATGATCAGTATCAACAGGAATATGTGATAAGACTGATCCCTTTACTAAATGAATCAAATCAGGTGTACCCACTATTACTCTATCAGCCGATCTTTGAGCCTTGATGTGCATTCGTTTTCGCAGTATTTTTCTGAGGAATTTTTTTGGATCAATAATATTCCGTAAATAGGAATCTTTCGCTTTATCCTCACAAAACCCCCGTATATCGGTCCCGTGGTAGTGAAGGATAATGAGCTTCGATTTTCCATAAATCCTCCTAATATTAATTGCAATTTCTGCTACACTATGGATATGAATTACATCTACTTTTTTTGCTTCTGCTACTGATTTGTAAACAAGTTCCTCAGATGTCACAAAAAGTCCGTAATTTCTATAGAATTGATCTATGCAGTACTTGTCAGAACCTTTAACCCTGATAACCTGACTTTGATCACCGTTTTTCCTCTGGAATTTTGCTATAGTATAAGCTACACCAGCCTGGTCCCATATATGTAAAATATTCAAATGGGATGATCCACATCCAACTGCTTAATTCGCTACAGTAATTAAATAATATTATTATCGCTTATATCGACATTGAATGAGCAGTATCCTCAAGCTTTTTTATAAGCGTCTAAAATATGATGCTCATGCTTTTCCCAAATTAGATTCTCATGTGCAAATTTAAAAATTTTAATTCTTTTGTGATGGAGTTCTTCAAGGTTTTGGCTGAAATATCGGAGTTTACTTTCTAAATCGTCATAATCTTCAAAAGTGATACAATTCTCCCCAAGATTTTTGATCACGGGAACGATATCAGATGTTACTCCTACAAAAAGTCCGGCATGAGCGTACTCGTACGCCTTATTGGGACTAACATACTTGTGCGACCAGTGTTTCTTCCATGGAATTATTCCAATTGAATGATGGGCCATTTCCTTAAACATTTCCTTTCGAGATAGAAAACCTGTGGCTCTTACGTGTCCTTTTGCTTCCGCTTCCCATCCTATAATTGTCAACCTTCCGACTTGTTCTTTATCAAATACTGCGGTTAGATCTGAGACATCCCTGTTAGTAGTTCGTATATTTTTATTCTCGGCAACTGAATAGACAGTTGATAGTTTTTTATGAGGTATAGGGTCTATAATATTTTCAGATTCAAATTTCATCGGAAAATTTGGAACTACAAATACCTTATTTGAGTTGCTATTCTTTTTAAGATCTTCAGCTATTTGATCTGATACTGTTAAGGTCGGGTACTTCGAAACTAATTGGTCTTCCCATTTAGTCCAGACAGAAATTGTTTGTGAATTCAAGAATGATAATGCAAGACTCCTCAGAATTCCGCGAACAAGAGATCTTTGTTTTTGATCCAAAGCGATATTCCTATTTTCAACAATTACTTTCGAATAAATTTTGAAAAATTCATGATTATCGAATACTAATGGTAGTCCCAACTCAGATGCAATTCTTGCTGATGCTATATTATGTGCATGTACAATATCAGGTTTTACGATTTTTAACATGTTTACAATCTGTTTCTTAATACGTTGCCATAAATAGAGCGTTCCAATCATTGACCACGAAGACCAATGTATAGGGTAAATTTCTGAAAATATGCTAGATTTAATATTGGTCCGGACGTCTCCTCCAAAATAAACTTCGTGACCATCTTTCAATCCAGTTGCGGCGGCTTTTTCCACTCTCCAATCGGGAAGCCCGGCATCAGACAGGTGAAGAATTCTCATGCATAATACTACATCGATTACAATCCTCTTAAATTGTTACCTGCCATTAGTAGTCTCAAAATTATCAATGCAATCAGTTTGAGTCTCCCAGCAAGATAGGTAGAATAGAAGACAGCAATGGGGTTAATATCATTCGACGGTTCCCTGCAAATCTTTCCGTACGATATTTATAGCGATTAATTGTCGACGGTATTATGAAAAGAGAAAAAATATATTTTGTTTTAGTAATGGCTTGCTCAATATTAATAGTTGTAATTATGATACTGCTTGCAAAAACATACTGGACTTCCTCAATTGAAGAATCAAGACATTTGTTAAATGAAACAGCTTCTATTGAAAGAAATTTTTATCAAGAAAGGGAAAAACAAAATTTTTCATATACTGAAAGTCGTTCGAGCCTGGACAATAAGACGCTTAAATAAGGTATCCCCATCTAAAAATTTCGCTTTAAATTAAAAAGCATTAAGTACTTGAAAGTGGAATTCATCAGATGTCACCACTTTACAATCCTAGAAAGTACTGGATTGAACACGGGAAGAAATACAAAGAACAATTTCAATATAATAAACGTTATCGACTTCAAGAAACAATCCTTATTGACTATCTTAAGAGCATTTCTCCCTTTTCAAATGTGTTTGAAATTGGTTGCGGATTCGGACGCATAACCAAATTAATGCTATCAAATTTTCGAGATATTGAAGAATATGTCGCTGTAGATATTTCACTACATCAAGTCGAAAATGCTAAAGTGTATATCAAGGAAGTATGTCAACAAGATACAAAGATACAGTTTATAGTATCAGATATTAGGTCACTTGAGATAGACAAGAAATATGACTTGGTATTAGCATCTGAAGTTCTTATGCATATATTACCATCAGAGATAAATGACGTTATCCGCAAACTTGTCGAGCTATCTAACAATCATATAGTTAATATAGACTGGTATGAAGAACGGACCCCAAAAAAAGTTGCTCCCCATAATTTTATTCACAGATACCAAGAAATCTATAATGATTTGACTTCAATAAGGAAAAGTAATCAGATCCCTATCGTAAAGAGAGGATTATTATTAAAGACCTGTGTAAAACAGTCTATTTTTCATGCAGTTAAAGATTGATTTGAGACCAAGAATTGCAGAGTACAACAAACTGTTGTCAAACGGTAATCAGGGATGTAATTATGAATATTATTTAAGCTGTCACGGGTTTTCAAATTTTAACTTGGTTATACCTAGAAATTAATTTTTCACACCGTATTATCTATTTTCATTATCTATAAAAACAAGATTGATTTTACTCTAATGTGAATTTGTGCTATGCTAAGTGCAGATACTATTCTATTTCAAGCAGGGAGTTTACAGTTTCGTTCAAGACATCTATTAGTAATTGCAATTTTGGTAATGGCTTTCACTACCGCATTCATCCTGCGATCCTTTCCTGCGAAATATGGATTTTACCTTCACGAGTATGATCCCTACTTCAATTATCGTGCCACTAAATACATACTAGATAATGGTCTTGACGCCTACTGGAGCTGGCATGATAATATGTCTTGGTATCCAGAAGGCCGTGATGTTCCGAAGACTTCACAATCTGGTCTCCATTTAAGTTCTGCATTTCTATTTCAAGTTCTCGGTGGAGGGCAATCTCTACTAAATTTTTTAATCATACTGCCTGTAGTTATAGGATCCCTAACTGTCATTATCGTTTTTGCTCTGGTAAGAACAATTGCCGGTACCACTGCAGGTTTGTTTTCCGCATTACTATTTTCCCTTAGTCCTATAGTTATCCAGAGAGGAGATTTGGGATGGTTCAAATCAGAACCTTTTGGTTTATTTTTTGGTTTACTTGCAATTTACCTACTCCTTTCTGCAATAAAAAATATCGAAATCAGATATGCAATACCCAAGGCTGTAATGGGGGGTCTTTTACTAGGATTTGGAAACGCCTCATGGGGGGGAGTTCAATATTTTAGCATTCCAATAGCATTATTCTTTATTAGTTTAGCATTCTTCAAGAGAGATACACAAATATCAGTATACGTTGCGATTGCGTTCACCTTATTTGCAGTAATAAGCGTAGTAGCATTTCCAAGACCTGGAATTTCTTTTCTGTTCAGTTTTCCTGGTATCGCCTTGACAGGTGCGACAATTTTTTATGTCAATGCATATTTTTTGAAAAGGTTAAGTTCACAAAAAAAAGAGAATCGCAATATTCTATTTCTATTAATAGCATTTTTTGGGATTGCACTTAGTATTGTTGGCAGTGGACTGCTTTATTCTAATCCCAGATATATTAACGCTGTCAATCCCTTCTCCTCATCTCCATCTAGTTCTGCCCAAGCTCTTCTTGCATCTGTTGCAGAACATTCGGTGCCGACATTAGTTGACTATCTTACAAATTATTCTGTATTGCTAATGTTTGCTGGATTTGGTGCATTCATGGCATTTAAACGTCTCAATCCTCAATCAGTGTTTGCTTTGATCCTTAGTCTTTCATCAGTCTACGTTAGTGGAGGATTTGTAAGATTACTAGTATATGCATCAATTGGGATCATTATACTGGCATCAATAGGACTGCATGAACTGATGCGTAGTATTCTAAAGGAGAGACTATCATTAGACGTAACAGCAATTAGAAGAAAACGTGATGTCGTTACTGAACATAGGAATAATAGAAAGATCGTCAGTGCAGTATCTGTCGTAATAATTATTTTTATATTATGCATTCCACTTATGTATCCTCGAAACGCAAATTGGCTGACTTTAGCAGATGATCCCCCACCGATTATCGCTGATGGTCGCGGTATTCCATCTCAAAGTAACGATTGGATTGATGCTTTAAATTGGATTTCAAATAACACTCCAACAAACTCGGTGATCGCCTCCTGGTGGGACTATGGCTACTGGATTCAAACTCTTGGTAACAGGACTACCTTGGCAGACAACGCAAACTATAGGATCATTAGAACCGTGACCTTAGCAAAAATGCTAATGGATCAAGAAGAAACTGGAATTACTATTGCTCAGAAACTTGGAGCAGACTACATTCTAACATATGTAGAAGCTGAAAGATTCGACGGTCCAAACGGGACTTCGTATTATTCATTTGGTTATGGAGGTGATGAGAGCAAAATGTTAGGAATGATGAGAATAGGAGGATTTGATGAAAACATGTTTCTAGAGCAAGACAAATTTACAGCAACCCCACTACTCTGGAATACATCTCTTCTGGGCAAGCTTATCCCATTAACCCCTGAAGGTTACGCCATATTTAAAAATGGACAACTTTCTAATTTCTCTAAGCAATACTACCCCGGCTCTATTGCCCTTTATTCTAAACAAGTAAAATATCTCGACAATAATATATCTAAAATAGAGCAACCATTAAGCCTCGTATATTCCTCAGATAGCTTCAAAAATAGCCATGATACAATGATGACTGCTGTGCTAATCTACAGGATTAATCATGACTATAATTTTCAATAAAATATCATTTCTATGCCTAGAGCCCTCACTCAATACAAATAATACTTTTTCACCCCAGACACAGCCGCCGCATTTAATTAATTTATGATTATTCGGAAGTTATTTCTATTTGAAGTGCAATTTATCTAATATGAGTGAAAGGATCATCAGGTGTCAGAATCCCGATTGCAATAACAAGTTCAAAGTGCAATACCGAATCCAATCTAAACCAATTTTGTTTTGTAGCAAGTTGTGTCTTAATTCGATTTTAATTAAGGACAAAATAAATCGGTATGACGACAATTTTGATCATAAGGACCCCAAGGAAGTGAGAAGATTGGCTAAAGATCTAATTATTCAAACAAAACTTATGCAAAATGAGTTAAAAAAACTTAGAGTAATTAGAAATACATACTTTACCCTCTTTAAAAACGAAAATTTAAAGCACGAAATCTATAAGCGAAAATGGTCATTTGAATAGTGAAAATATATTATTACATCTATTTATTGTAATCAGCAAATATGAATATGGGTCCAAGGCCTTAACACAGTTATCAGTTACAGCAAATATGTAGTAGGCGGAGAATCCAAAGAAGTTCCAGCATCAGCAGGATTAGATGAAAAGGATAATTACGTTCATAGAAGACAACAGAATCAACCAAAACAAAAGAAGAGTAGAAAAAAGAAGTAGAGACGACTTAGTTGATCTAAAGACACACTAACTTTATTTTCACAAGTGCGCGCTGTTGTCTCCAAACCCAGGCTCGCACATGCCTTAAAATTTAGAAAATCAAGTTATATCTTCACTTGAGCGGTGTACTTATTATGATATAAATTGGGATAGCAATTAATGAGATGACACTTGATAACCCACACCAAATCTATAGCAGTTTTTGATTCTGGATTGGGGTCTTTATCTGTGATTAGACTTTTACGGAGTCAGATTTCAAAAGAAAATATTATTTATTTTGCTGATAAAAAGAATTTTCCGTACGGCGAAAAATCGACGCATGAACTGGAGCAAATAATGGCAGAAACCATCAAAATCCTCATAAGTTTTGCTCCAAAGATAATTGTAGTTGCTTCTATTACTCCCTCCATTCAAATATTGAACAAGATAAAATCCATGAGCCATATTCCCGTTATAGGTGTCTCTATACCACTGAAAGAGGCTTCAACAATTACAAAACGGAAACATATTGGAATAATTGGCACAAGAGCGACCATAGAAAGCAAACAATTAGACGAACAAATTAAGTCGGATGTACCTCAAGACATTTTTGTTACTAAGTTCGATGCATCAGAAATAATACAAATAGTTGAGAAAGGAATTTTCCTTCAAGATAATAATTACACATCTGACTGCTTGTCGCGGATACTTAAAGGGATGGAAGACACAAATATAGATGTCCTGGTATTATCAAGTACGCATTTGTCTTTCATAAAATCACATCTAGTATCAATGTATCCTTCAATAAGGATCATTGATCCTGCCGCTAATGCAGTAAAAGAAATTAAACATTATCTCAAATCACAGAACATTTTAAGAAAAAGTGGTCTAGGGAGAATTAGAATCATTGTTAACGGAGACAAGGAAGAATTTCAGGGACTCCTCAGAGAAATGGGGCTCTCCGGTCCTGTTGAAAGTTTTGAAAAATAATGATGGCATTTTTAGCTGAAACAAAT
>Ga0310890_10000259_pt1 | contig 16131 bp, 17 predicted proteins | sample T20D3metaG_FD_203751 | JGI IMG/M metagenome (GOLD analysis project Ga0310890, IMG submission 203751) | Lab incubated soil microbial communities from West Virginia University Organic Research Farm, Morgantown, WV, United States - T20D3 | ecosystem: Environmental > Terrestrial > Soil >... | reverse complement strand
GCATCGACGCCGACGCCCAGGAGCCGTACCGGTCTCAGGGAATTGTCGAAGTGCAGGGCCGGCGCGGCATCCTCGGCGTGCGCGCCGTCGGTTCCCAGGACGACAAGACGATCGGCACGATCAACCTCGCCGGCAGCATCGTCGCCATCGGCGGCGAAGTGTTATTGTCGCGTCCGGTCGACGATGCGTTTGCGCTGGTGAAGGTGCCTAACTCACGGGGGGTGCGCGTACTCGCAAACAATCAACTGTCCGGACGCACGGGACGACGAGGCTCGCTGTTCGTTCCTGACTTGCGGTCGTACTTATCGAACCCGATCGGGATCGAGCAGGATGATCTTCCGGTCGAAATGAAGCTGGGTGCGATATCCCAGGACATCGCGGTGCCGTATCGCGGCGGCGCCGTCGTGCTCTTCGAAGCCACGGTCATCCGCGCGTTGACCGGCCGTCTCGACGTCGCCGGCAAGGCGCCGGAATATGGCACGCTGACGGTGACCGTTGGCGCCGACGAATTCAGTTCGCCGTTGAATGCGAGCGGTGAATTTTATTTCGAGGATCTGCCGCCCGGTAATCATCCCGCCGTCGCCAGCTGGAGCGGCCGCACGTGCCGGGCGACGATTCGTATGCCGGACAAAGCGCCGTCTATGACCGATGCCGGCGTGGTGACATGCGTGGAGGAACAGCAATGACGCCGACTCGATCCGTTCTGATTGCAATGGCGGCAGTAGCCCTGCTGATCGGCGCTCGCCCGATCGCCAGCGTCGAACAGTATCCACACGGCTTGATGGCCGCAGCGCCGACACCACAAACCGGCAACAGCAGTTGCACGATCGAGACACGGTCGCTGAGTTTTGGCAACTACGACACGCTCGCAGGGACGGACCTTACCGCGATCGGCCAGGTTATTTACACCTGCGAGGGTGTTGGCGGTGGTGGTGGCGGTAACCCCGGTGGCCCTGGTGGCGGTAATCCTGGTGGCCCCGGTGGCCCTGGTGGCGGCAATCCTGGTGGCCCTGGTGGCGGTAACCCGGGCGGGCCCGGGACAACAAGCGGCGGGGGGCAGGCAGGCATCCGCATCGAGATGGCGCAAGGCACCTCGAACTCGTTCGCCTCTCGTGGGATGATAGGACCCGAGTATATCGTCAGCGGCCGCTTTCTGGACTACAACATCTATCTTGACGCGCAGCACCACCAAGTCTGGGGCACCGGCGAGGGACCCACTCTGGCCTATGTCGATGCGCATCCCCCGAACAGGACACCGGTGCACGTGCCGGCATATGGCCGCATCTTCGGTCGGCAGGATGTTATGGCCGGCCCGTACAGCGACACCGTACCGGTGAGAATCCTGTTCTGATGCTTGCCCTTCGGGGCGAATGCGGAGTGGCGAGTGCGGAGCTAGAAATCGATGACGAGGACCGCGTCGCGAACTTCACTGCGGCGCGGCGCGGCCGGACGCTGCACGCGCGGCGCGACGCGGCCGCGCGCACAACTGACGGCAACTGGCAGCGTCGAGAAGCGCGACGGCTCGGCTTGGCGCGGCGAGCTCACCTGACAGGTCGAGACGACGGTGGCGGTCACGATGAGGGGCGCCGACGCGGATTGTGCCTGCGCCAGTCCGGCCACAGCGGTGAAAATCACGGCCATAAGAGCTACGCGGACCATCACGCCAATCCTACCGCCGACGCGTCTTCGGGCGCGCCAAAATGATCCAGACGTCGGCGCGCAGGTCCCAGGCGCCGCCCTGGTAATCGCCGAGGAGCGCGGCGACCTCGAATCCGGCCTTTTCCAGCCGCTGCACCATTTGCGGGACCGACAAGGTGCGGAATGCGAGCTTGAATTTCTTCCGGGTCGCGCTCTTGCCGGTGCCCTCGACAAACTCCTGCTCGAACCGCGTGAGGCGTTTCCTCCGATCCTGTTTCACGGACTCGATCAACGCGATCGGCTTGCCGTTCGGTCCGCGCGCGCTCTGGAGGCTCGGGCGATTCGAATACTCTTCCCACGCGGGCAGGTCGGCGACGAGCTCGAGGCCGAAGATGCCATCACGCGTGATGACGCGACGAACGTCCTTCAACGTCGCGGACAGCAGCTTTTCATCGAGCAGCGATTGCAGGATGCCGTAGGGCGCCATCACCAGCTCGAATGACCTGTCGGGGAACGGCAGGTGGCGAATGTCGCCGCGGATCAACTTGACGCGCGCGGCCAGCCGCGAGCGCTGCACTTTCATGTGCCCGCGGGCCAGCATCGACGCGGACCGATCGATGCCGATGACCGTGCTGCCCTTCCTTGCGACGGGGATCGCGACGCGGCCGGTGCCGCAGCCTAATTCGAGGATCGGGCCGTCGACCGACGCGGCCATCCGCTGCCAGAACAGAATGTCGCGGCGGCCAACGGTCTGCGCATTTTCCCAGTCGTAGAACGGCGCGTAATCGTCCCAGCCTTCGTGACCCTTCATAGTTAAGAGTTAAGAGTTTAGAGTTAAAAAGATCCTTTTAACTTTTAACTTTAAACTCTTAACTTCATATACTCAGTCTGTGAGTGCGTTTTTTCAGATTCGCAAGAAGGTCCACTGGTCGGACACCGATGCCGCCGGTGTGGTGTGGTTTCCAAACTTCCTGCGCTGGTTCGAGGACGCTGAAGAAGAACTTTTTGCGTCACTTGGCCGATCGAGGCAGTCGCTGCTCGACTCGCACCAGTTCAGCATGCCGCGGGTCGAGGTGCAGTCGAAATTCCGCGCCCCGGCGCGCGCGGGTCAGACTGTCAGAGTGGGGATCAGCACGACGGTCGAAAACCCGCGGCGACTCCATCACGCCTTCGAGATTCGCGACGAGGAATCGGACCAGCTGCTCGCCGAAGGGTTCGTCCGCGTTGGGTGCGTCGACTCCGGTACGTGGTCGCCTCGCGATCTGCCGGAGGACGTGCTCAGGCTGGTATCCGGCCTGCCTGATCTCGCCGCCCGCCAGTCGCGCGGAGCCCTCGAGTTGCCATGGACGTAACGAAGCCGGCGCCTCCCCGCGTCCCAGCGGTCGACACTCACGCCGTTCGCATCGAGCTCGACACCGATCGGAAGATCCGCGCCCGCAACAAGCTGTACTACCGGTTCAATCACTGGCCAATTTGGATCTTCGTCTTCTTCATCGCGCCCGGTCCGCTGACGTTTGACCTCTTCGAGCGCGGCTTCGACGCGCGGTTGTTGACGTGGCTCGGCGTCGTATTGCTCGGGACCGGAATTGCCGGACTTTTCGGCAAACTGCCGGGATGCGAACCGGCGCCGTACATCATCCGCTTCACGGAAGACCGGCCGAATCCGCTCTATCGACGAATCTGTTACACCACGGCGTGGGGCGAAGTGGTCGCATTCGCAGTCCTCAACGCGGCGGGCTTGCTATTCGCGATCGTGACGGGCGAGTGGCGGCTGAAGCAGATGTATGAGTGGTTCTACTTCCCGATTGCCGGCACTTTCTGGGTGCTCGGTGGGTTGGGCAAGCTGCCCCGCGTCAAGCCGTCGACGGCGGGCGAAGGCCACGAACGCCGATACTTCTACGGCTCGGTGTGGGCGGTCACAATTGCGCAGCCAGTGCTGTGGTTCCTGTGGAAGGCGCTGCCACGCTCGACCGGATTCGACATCCTGAAACTGGTCATCTTCATCGGCATTCTCGCCTTCGTCGGCAACATGGCCCGGCTCGGCCTGTTGCCCCGAACGCGGCCAATCGTGCCAGGCGAACTGGCTGTGTCCGATTAAGTTAAGAGTTAAGAGTTAAGAGTTAAGAACAATTGGGTTCAAGGTTCGAGCTTTCATGTTCGCATCTTTGTTCCGTACGATCGTCATGAAGATCGCTACGAGCTGACCAGCCTCGTCGAGATACTTCGCAAGCGTCTCGTGTGCCGCGAGCTTGCATTGGACGATGACTCGCATCACGACGCGGGCCTCTTTGATCTCGCGCAAGGAGATCCGCATCTTCGCGAGAAAGTCAGCGTCGCTCGACGCAGCATCGGAGAACCATCGCAGTTTCTTAACTCTTAACTCTTCACTCTTAACTCTCGGTTAGACTTCCGCATGCGTTTCATCGTTCTGGCCGCGTCATTGGCGGGCGCGGCCGTCATCAGTGCGCAGGCGCCCGACAAGGATCCATTCCCGAAGACAGTGGAAGAGTTCCGAAGCGCCGTGCGGGCGGTGTTGAGCGATACCGGTGTGCCGGGCGCCGGCCTGGCGCTCGTGCGCATGTCGGGCGTCGAGTGGGCCGGCGGCGTTGGCCTCGCCGACCGCGAGAACAACACGCCGGTCACCGCCGACACGCATTTCCGCGTCGGATCGATCAGCAAGTCCTTCATCGCATCGGCGCTCGTGCAGTTGTATCTGGAGGACGCGATCGATCTCGACACGCCGGTCTCGCAAATCGCGCCCGAAATCCGCATCGATAACGCCTGGGATCCCGCCCACCCGGTGCGCGTGATCCACCTGCTGCAGCACACGGCGGGATTCGACGACATGCACTTCAACGAGATGTACAACGTCTCGGATCCGCCGGACATGCCGCTCGAGCGCGTGTTGGCGATCAATCCAGGCTCGCGCGTGGTTCGCTGGGAGCCCGGCACACGAATGGCGTATTCAAATCCGGGCTATGCCGTCGCTGGATATCTCATCGAAAAAGTCACGGGCGAGAAATACGAGGATCGCATCGCCGAGAAGATCTTCAAGCCCGCGGGGATGCCGACGAGCAGCTTCGTCCTCACCAGAGAAGACGAGAAGATTCTCGCCAGGGGGTACCGCGACCGCACGGGGCCACCGGTGCCCTACACGCCGATCTATTTTCGTCCGGCCGGCAATCTTCACACCTCGGCGTTCGAGCTCGGCCAATGGGTGCACCTGCTGCTGAACTGGGGCGAAACAGAAAACGATCTGGTGATCGATCCGGAATACCTCAGCAACATGGAGCATCCGCGGACGACGGTCGCGTCGTATGCGGGGCTGCGTAACGGCTACGGCAGCGGCATCGCCAGTTCCGAGGTCGAAGGGTTTCCGATGCTCGGTCACGGCGGCGGCATCGAAGGCTTCTCATCGTCGTACGCGTATTCCACCTCACGCGACTCGGGCTACGTCATCCTGTTGAACTCGACGCATTCACCGGAAGCGATGCGGCGCATCGCGAAACTCGCGGTCCGCTACCTCAAAGCCGATGTCGAGCCACCGCCCAAGGTGAAGGCCACGGTCGCTGAGGCGACGCTTCGCAAGTACGAGGGCTACTACCACGACGCCAGCCCGCGCAATCAAGCCTTCGCGTTCATCGAGTGGCTGATGTCCGGACAGCGAGTCAGCGTCAGCGGCGATCACCTTGTCGTCACGCCGGCGTTCGGACGACCGGTGACGCTGATTCCAGTCGCCGATGCGCTGTTCCGCGAGGACGGCAAGGTCGAAGCCTCGACTGTATTCGCGGACAACGACGCGGGCTTGATGGTGATGGCCGGGCCGTCGCGATACGCCGAACGTCAATCGCGATGGCGGGTCGAGAGCGTTCGCTGGCCGGTGCTCGTCTCGGCGGCGCTCGTCCTCACCCCGATTGTGATGCTGCTTCCGTGGACCATCAGGAGCCTGTCTCGCCGCCAAAGCTTGCCGCGCCGAAGCCCCTTGGGCGAAGGCGGGCGCGGCGAAGGCGGACCATCCAGCTTCTGGTGGCTGAAGGTCTTTCTGCTGCTGTGCGCGGTTGCGCTCATGCTGCCGTACATCGGCGTGAGGTACGTCGGCGATGACGAGCTCGGCACCTTCAACGCCTGGACCGCGGCGATGTTCGCCGGTTCGGCGCTGTTGCCGGCCGCCGCGATCCTCTCGTTTCTCTTCACCATCGACGCATGGCGCCGCGATGCCGGCCGCTGGTTGCGCGGCTACGCGATGCTGGTGTCGGTCGCGGCGCTCGTCGTCTCCGGGTATCTTTCCGCCTGGGGGATGATCGGCTTCAGGCCGTGGAACTTCTGACCGGCCCGCGATACTTCGCCGTCGCAAACCCGACGATGAGCCCGACGATCGAGCCGGGCAGGATGATCTCCCAGAAGTAGGGGCCGCCGAGCGTTACGAGCCACGCGAAGAACGCGCTCACGACCAACCCGACGCCGACGATCGCCGCGATGGACTGCGTCCGTTGAGCGACGAACCCGATGATCAAACCGGCGACGAGGCCCTTTACCGTCGAGCCAATCACGATGCCGACGATGTTCGGCGCCTCCTGCGGTGCCGAAATCAACGCGCTCAATCCGTCGAAAGCACCGAGTACGGCGCCCAGCAACATCGCGAAAACGGGTTTCTTCATCTGTCCTCCTGACAGACTGGTTCAACGGCCACTGAGCCGGTTTGTACGACTAAATCCCGCGGAACACCAGCAGGATGAAGCGCATCACGACGTATGCGAGGAGCAGCAGGATCGGCAGCTCGTAGCGGCGATACAGGCGTACCACCCGCTCCGCCGCCGACTCCCGATAGGCCTCGACGGGGTCCTGGTTGCGGAAACGCACCAGGTCCGCGGCGAACTCTGACACGTTCTGATAGCGTCCGCCGGCATCTTCCGACTGCGCCTTTCCGGCGACGGCGCGGAGCGGCGCCGGCGCATCGCCGCCAATCAGCTGCGTGAGCAGCATGCCGAGCGCATAGATGTCGGCGCGCGGATCGACCTCGCGCGCCAGCGCCTGCTCAGGGGCCATGAAGCCCGGCGTGCCGACCACCACCGCCTCGTCGTCGGCGCCGTCCTGTGCGACGCCCCAATCCATCACGTAGACTTCGCCGAAGGCTCCGACCATCACGTTGTCGGGCTTCAGATCGCGGTGCACGACGCCGTGCGCATGCGCACAGGCGACGGCATCGAGGATGCGATCGAACACGGTGAGCCGGCTCGCGAGCGGCGTCCGATCGCGGATCAAATCGTCGAGGCGCCGGCCCTTGACGAGCTTCATGACGTAGAACGCGCGCCCGTCTTCGAGCGTGCCGGCATCGTGAATGGGGACGATGCCCGGATGATCGAGCCTGGCGAGGATGTGCGCTTCGCGCTGGAGCCGCCGCGCACGCGAGCCTCGCTCGTCGGCGACGTCGAGCACCTTCACTGCCACCTCGCGATCGAGGACGTGATCCTCTGCCACGTAGACCGTGCCCATGCCGCCATGGCCGGCGACGCCTGTGATCTCGTAGCGGGCGTCGAGCTCCGGCCACGCCGCCGCCTCGCGAAGGCGATCGATCGCGCGATCGGAAATCATCGTTTAGCGAGGCTCCGCCTGAGACAAAGGGCCCCGCGGCTCCGCCTCGCTAAAGGCTGCGTCATCTTGCCCCGCCTCCGGCGGGGCGATCACGTCCCAGGAGCCGCGCCGCCTCCGCTTCCCATTCCTCTTCGCTGGAGGTCAGGTCGCGCAGGCGATCGAGCACGATCTTGCGGAACTGGCGGCGCATCGCCGCGAGATGGTTCGTCACGGTGGCTGTGGTCAGATTCAACGCCGACGCGATCGCCATGTACGTCGGCCTCGTCTCGGCCTCATCCACGAGATCGTAGCGAGCGAACACCTCGAACATGTCCGGGCGGCCGAGCGCCTCGGCGTGGCGCTTGAGATCCGCGACCGAGCGTTCGAGCAGCGCGCGAACCCATTCGCGGTAAAACAGCTCGTCGACGTCCGCATCGACCGCCGGTTCGTGTGTCGCCAGCTCTCCTTCCGCGTTTTCGAAATCGAGCGGCACGATCGTCACGCCGCCGCCGCGCTTCAGGCGGTGCTCCGCCTTCCTGGCATTCGACGCAAACCCGTCGAGACAGAGCCGCAGGTAGGTGCGGAACCGCGCGCGGGCCGGATCATATTTCTCGACCACTTCTTTCTCGAGCGCGGCGGTGAAGAACTCCTGCGTGAGATCGGCGGCCTCATCGGCACTGAGCGACCACTTGAGGCGCAGGTACTTGTAGGCCGGCTTCCAATACGCCTCGATCAGCGCGCCGATGGCGACGCGGCGAGTCTCATCATCGCGACTTCGCGTTCGCTCAACAACCGAGAGGCGGGTGGCGGGAAAAGGCATGAAAGTTAAGAGTTTAGAGTTTAGAGTTAAAAGCGAATTCCCTTTCTTAACTTTTGACTCTTAACTCTTAACTTTTCACTTCACATGACTGAGTGGAATGCTGCTTCGTACCATAAGGTCTCAGGTCCCCAGACGTCGTGGGGCCAGAAGGTCTTGAACCGCCTGCAGGTCAACGGTGACGAGCGTGCCGTCGACGCCGGCTGCGGCAGCGGACGGTTGACGGGCGACTTGATGGAACGACTGCCGAAGGGCCGGCTCATCGCGATCGACCGCTCGTGGAACATGTTGATGACGGCGCGGGCGAACCTCCGGCCGGTGCTCGGCTCGCGCGTCTCGTTCGTGCAGGTGTCGCTGCCCGATTTGCCATTTGCGGGATGGGCCGACCTCGTGTTCAGCACGGCGACATTTCATTGGGTGAAGGACCATCCGGCGCTCTTCGCCGGCATCGTGACGACACTGCGGTCGGGCGGCCGGCTGCACGCGCAGTGCGGAGGCGGGCCCAATCTTCACCGTGCCCACGAGCTCGCCGAAGAGGTCATGCACAGTAGCGCGTTCGAGCGATTCTTTGGCGACTGGCCGGGTCCCTGGGAATTCGCCAACGCGGAGGTCACCGCCGATCGACTGAAGAAGGCCGGCTTCGTCGACATCGAGACCAGCCTCGAGGAGGCGCCGACCACGCTCGCAACCGAGGCGGACTATCGTGAGTTCGTCACCACGGTGATCTATCACCCGCATCTCGAGCGGTTGCCGGAGGCGTCGCTGAAGCAGGCCTTCATCGATCGCGTCACCGAGCTGGCGGCGAAGGAACCGGTGCCGTTCACGCTCGACTACTGGCGGCTCAACATGCAGGCGAAGAGACCGTGACAGGTCAACAGGCCAATAGGCCAATAGGCCGATAGGCGAATAGGCCAATAGCTATGAATCATCCAAGTGTCATCAAGCCGTCCGAGCATGCTGTCTACGCAGCGAACAAGATGGGCAAGGTCACCATCTTCGAATCACCGCGGCTGCTGGTTGGTCTGAACGCGTTCGAGGCCGGCCAGGAACACCCGCTGCACTCGCACGCGGGACAGGACAAGGTTTACCAGGTGCTCGAAGGCAGCGGATTGTTCTTGCTCGACGGCCGCGAGCTGGCGATGAAAGCCGGCGATCTGCTGGTGGCGCCCGACGGCGTGGCGCACGGTGTCCGCAACAACGGCGGCGGCCGGCTGCTGGTTCTCGCCATACTGGCGCCAGCTCCTCACAAGTGACTCGGAGTAGGATCCGATTTCTATGATCATCCCAGCGCCGGCCGACCTGGCGAGCCGGTACCGCATCTCGAACGGATCGCGTTTCCGCCTCACCGACATCGATCCCAATGATCCCTGGGGCAAGCGGCTCAAGCCGATCGCCGGCGAGATGCTCAAGCAGAGCCGCAAGCGCATGGCCAGCCTGCAGGAGCGTCTCTATGCGCAGGATCGATGGTCGATTCTGCTGATCTTCCAGGCGATGGATGCCGCCGGCAAGGACGGGACCATCAAACACGTGATGTCCGGCGTCAACCCGCAAGGCTGCGACGTGCACGCGTTCAAGGCGCCGTCATCCGAAGAGCTCGATCACGATTTCCTGTGGCGCACGAACCGCCGGCTGCCCCGGCGCGGCCACATCGGCATCTTCAACCGCTCCTACTACGAAGAAACGCTCGTCGTCCGCGTCCACCAGAACATCCTCGCGAAGCAGCAACTGCCGCCTGACCTTGTCACCAAGAACATCTGGCGCGAACGGTTCGAGGACATCAACGCCTACGAGCGCTACCTTGCGCGCCAGGGCGTGCTCGTCCGCAAGTTCTTCCTGCATGTCTCGAAGGACGAACAACGCAAGCGCTTCCTGGAGAGGCTCGATAAGCCCGAGAAGCACTGGAAATTCTCGCCGGCAGACGTCGGTGAACGATCGCAGTTTGCGGCGTACATGTCGGCCTACGAAGACATGATTCGCCACACGTCCACTGAATGGGCGCCTTGGCATGTCATCCCGGCGGATCGCAAGTGGTTCACGCGCCTCGTCGTTTCGGCGGCGATCATCGACGCGATTCAATCGCTCGATCCGCGCTTTCCGGAAGTCGATCCCGCGGTGCGCGCCGAATTCAAGAAGGTCAAGGAACAGCTCGAAGCCGAGGACCGCGGGAAGACGCCGGCGAGGAAGGCCAAGAAGAAGTGAAACGCTGCTGGTGGCCGGGTGAGGACGAGCTCTACATCCGGTATCACGACGAGGAATGGGGGCGGCCGGTCACTGACGATCGCCGGCTCTTCGAGAAGATCTGCCTGGAAGGTTTTCAATCCGGCCTGAGCTGGATCACCATCCTGCGCAAGCGCGACAACTTCCGGCGGGCATTCAAGAATTTTGAACCAGCCGCGGTGGCGCGCTTCGGTGCGCGGGACGTGCAGCGGTTGCTGAAAGACGCCGGCATCATCCGCCATCGCGGCAAGATCGAATCGACGATCAACAACGCGAAGCGCGCGCTCGAGATCGTCGAGGAGCAGGGCTCGCTCGCGGCGTATTTCTGGTCATGGGAGCCGCAGGCATCCAGCCGCCCGAAACAGATCTCGCGAGATGCGCTTAAGACGATGAGCATCACCGAGCAGTCGACGGCGCTCTCGAAGGACTTGAAGAAGCGAGGGTGGACGTTCGTCGGACCCACGACCTGCTACGCGTTCATGCAGGCCATGGGTCTCGTCAACGATCACATCGACGACTGCCACGTGCGCGCCGAGATCGAGCGCGCCCGCAAGCGCTTCCCAAGACCCAGGACCCACCTCCGCTAAGTTGGGGTCAGGCCGCGAAAGCTAGCGAATCGCTAAGTTGGGGTCAGGCTTGACCTCCACAAGAGTCGCGCCAGCGATAGGACCACCTTCTAAAAAATGCATCGCGTGCGGCGATTGATCGCTGCAACAACTTCGCTCACGTTGGCCGCTGCCGTCCGAATTTGGGCGAATTCTCTGGCGTTGGCGGTAGGCCCTCGCTTTGTATCAGCACCAGCATGGCCAGAAGGCATCGGATCCTATTCTGCGGGGCGATCTACCACGTCATGGCGCGAGGCAACCGAAAGGAGCGAATCTTCGTTGACGACGTGGATCGAAGACGGTTCCTTAAGATTGTTGCCGCGGCTCTGAAAAAATTTGGCGCCGAATCCTACGCCTATTGCTTGATGGACAATCACTTTCACAAGGTAATTCACACTCCGCGCGCCAATCTCCCTAACGTGATGCAGCACATCGACGGCCTCTACACCCAGTATGAAAACTGGCGCCACCGTACCACCGGACACGTGTTGGAGGGTCGCTATACCGGAATCGTCATCGATGACACCTGCTACCTCCGAAACGCAATCGGATACGTGTTACGAAACCCGGTCGAAGCAAGGCTTGTGAGCGATCCTGGAGACTGGCCGTGGAGCAGCTATAACGCTGCGATGGGGAAGGCGTCGCCACAGTTCGAGACACTGTCATGGCTCAGATCCCTGTTCCAAGCCGATACCCTTGATGAATCACGGCGGCTACTCGCGGAACACGTCAGGAAAGAGCCCGAGGACTATCCGGACCTAGTGCGCGCCGCAGCCGAAGGCCCGCACGAATTCAAAAAATGCGTACGTCGAGTTATAGGTGCGACGTTATATCGGGCAGCGTTACCGAGATCGTATCGGGCCATCGCCCGGCCGCCACTTTCGGATGTCTTCGCCGGTGTCAAGCGCGCCGAACGCCGCCAAACCATCGTTCGGGCTCACATCGTCCATGGATATCTGTTAACGGAAATTGCGAACTACCTAGAACTTCATCCCACGACGATCAGTCGAATCGTCAATCAAACTGGAAGCTATCGGCTTACTCGCGAGTAAAGACGGATCGTGTCGAACCCACGACCAAACGACTGCGGGCCGTGGCGTGGCCTGACCCCAACTTAGCGCAACGCTAATTCTCGAAGCCTGACCCCAACTTAGCTAGCGAGGCTTATTCGTCCCGTAACGCGATCGTAGGTTCGATGCGCGCGGCACGCCGCGCCGGCAGCCACGTCGCGAGGAAGATCGCCGCCGCCAGCGGCAACGCCATCGTCGCGAACAACCAGGCATCAACGCGTACGCCGTAGAGGGTTCCCGAGAGCGCCCGCGCGATCACGACCGCCAGCGTCAGGCCAGCGAAGAGGCCGGTTCCGCCGATGCGAACGGTTTCACGCAACAGCATTTTGACGACGTCGGCGGGGCGCGCGCCGAGCGCAAGCCGAACGCCGATCTCCCGCGAGCGCCGGCCGACGGAGTACGAAATTAATGCGTAGATGCCGAGGCATGCGAGCAACAGCGCCGATGACGCGAACCCCGCCATCAGATCGCCGAAGAACTCGTCCTCCCAGCTCGTGTACTTCCGTAGCACGCGCATCGGCATCAGCCGGAAAACCGGGAACGTTGGTCCGATACGCCGCAGCGCGTCACGAGCCGGACCGATCAACGCATCGGGCGAGCCGTTGGCGCGCACCAGCATCGCCATCGGTCGTGATCCATCCATCGCATACGGCACATACACGTTCAGCCGGGACTGGTCGGTTTCCTCGCCGACTTCTTCGTAGCTCACGTTCGGCGCGACGCCGACGACTCGCATCCACTGGATGTCGTCGCCGAATCGGAATCCGATACGCCGATCAAGCGGGCTTTCTCCGGGCCAGAGTCGCTCAGCAAGCTGCTGGTTGATCAACGCGACGTCGGCGTGCTCGTTTTCCGTCTCCTGCCCGGTGAAGTCGCGGCCTTCGAGCAGCGGCCTGTTGATGGTGTCGAACAGTCCCGGCGTCACGCCGATCGCCTGCACGTCGATCAGGTCCGCCTCGCCGGTGCGGCCATCGATCACCAACCGTCGATCCGATCCGCCATCGTCACCGGGAATGCTGGTCGTGACCACGGCGGCAGACGCGCCCGGCAGTGACGACAGCGTGGCGACCACGTTCTGGTAGAACGCGGTTCGTGCCTTGATGTCGTTGTAGGCGTCACCGGCAAGGTAGCCGCGCCCCGACAGAATCGGTCCATCATCGAAACCAAGATCGGCATGCTGGATTGCCAAGAAGCTGCGCACCATCAGGTTGGCGCCAACCAGCAATCCAAAGCACAACGCCACTTGTGTAATCGCGAGCGCCGCCTGGAGCCGCTGGCCGCCGCGGCCGAGCGAGAGCCCGCGGCCGGCTTCCTTCAAGTCGTTCGCGAGATCCGGCTTCGCCGCGCGGAGCGACGGCAGCAGCCCGACCGCGATGGTGGTGAAAATGGCGATGCCGACCGCGAAGGTCGCGACGCGCCAATCGATGCCAAAGGTGAACCAGTACGGCACTTGTTCCGTGAAGGCCGAGATCATCCAGTCGATCGCCCATTGCGAGACCAGCAGGCCCAGTAGCGTGCCCGGCACCGCCAGCAATACGCTCTCCGAGAGCGACGCCCACAGCAGGCGGCTGCGCCCGGCGCCCATGGCCGACCGGACGGCGAGCTCGCGCCGGCGCCCGGCGCCGCGCACCAGCATCAGGTTGGCGAGGTTCGCGCACATGATCAGCAGCACGAACCCAACCGCCGTCATCAGGATGATGCCCATGCGGTCGACGCCCGCACCAACGTAGGAACGGCGGATCGGCACGACCTGAACGCCGTAGCCGCGATTCGTCACCGGATACTGCTCTTCGAGCCGCTTGGCGATCGAGGACATCTCTGACTGGAACTGAGCGATGCCGACGCCCGGCCTCAGCAGGGCGACGGCGTTGATGTTGCGGCTCGAGCGGGGGGACTCATCCCAGCGGAATGGCGCATACAGCTGATCGTTGAGCGGAAACCTGATGCCCGGCGGCAGCACGCCGACGACGGTCCGCGCGCGATCGTTCACCGTGATGGTCTTGCCGACGATCAGCGGATCGGCGCCATAGCGCCGCCGCCACAGCCCTTCGGTCAGCATCACCACGGACTCCTGGCCCGGCGCCACGGCCTCCTCCGGAAGAAACTGACGGCCCATCATCGGCTCGATGCCGAGCATCGGAAAGAGCTCCGGCGAGATCGATCCGCCGAGCACGCGCTCCGCGCTCGAGGCATCGCCGCTCAACACGAAGTTGCGCAGAAAGTACGCCGCCATGCCATCGACGGAAGACGATGTGCGGAAGTCGAGGAAATCGGCGTAGGAGATCTCGGCGTCACCCCAGTCGGGATCCGAATGCTCAAAGCGATTCGTCGGATGCATCGTGACCAGGCGATCGGTGCGATCGCCGAACGGCATCGGGCGGAGGCTGAGACCGTTGACGAAACTGAAGATGGTGACGTTGGCGCCGATGCCGATCGCGAGCGTCAGCAGCGAGCCGACCAGGAATCCTGGTTTCTGCCTCAAGCCGCGCCAGGCGTGCAACAGATCGCGAAGCGGTCCGCTCATGGTGGTGACCATATCAAGCGGGATGCCACGAATCCTCGGGATTCAGGCCTGATCTCAGACGCTCGGCAACAACGGCGTCCACGCGCGAACCAACGTGTCCGGACGCGGACATTCTACTGCTGCGTTACTTTGTAGCCTTTCTTGCTGAGCAAGGTCGGCAATCCATCTGGTCCGACGAGATGAGCCGCGCCAACGACGATGAAGCAAGCGGAGTTTTGCTTGAGGCACGTCTCGACGTGCGGGATCCAGTTCAGATTGCGCTGGACGAGCAGGCGCTCATAGAGCTCGGGCGCCTCCTGCAGGGAGGCGAGCGTGAGCTTCTCGATCGCCGCGACGTTTCCGTAGGTCCACGCCTGCGCCATGTCCTTGACGCCGCTCACCTCCGAATCGAGATCGTCCATCGTCGACTTCAACAGCTCTTCCTGGAGTTTTGGCGACAGGGTGTCGAATTGATCGAGTTGGAAGGCCATCGTCTCGAGCGCCTGGCGCTTCATGCCCGAGTCCTTGGCGCGATCGAAGAAGTGACGATCGATCCCGAGCTCGGGTTTGAATCCGGCCGCCTGCAGCGTCGGCGCCATCAACGTGATCGCCACCAGCCACGGCTTCATGCGCTGTAGTGCCACCATCGGCAGGCCGGTTTTCTCGGCGCGCTTCTTCACCTCGGCATACACCCCCGGCGCCACGACCTGATCGAGGGTGCGGCCGTCGGTCAGCATCGCCTTCGAGAGCGCCGCCATCATGATCATTGGATCGTTCATCTCGTCGATGTCGACTTCCTCGACCAGCGTCTTCGATTCGGTGAACGCCTTGTTGATCGTGGCGTGGAGCGGATAAAAGTCGGCCGTGAGCACGTGCAGCGAGCCGAGCAGGTAGGCCGATGAACCGTCGGCGCCTTCGACCTTCCACATGAATTGATTGCCGGTCTTCTGGGCGATCGCCGGCATGGAGACGAAGACGAAGAGCACGATCGCCGCAAGGACGCGATGACGCATGCGCCCATGCTAGCCTGAGTCGATGGATCTTCGCGAGGTGCTGACCGGCGCCGTGGTCATGGCGCCGATGACCAAGGGCTCGAATCTTCCGTATCGGCGCTTGTGCGTCGAGCTCGGGGCGCGCGTGACGATCAGCGAAATGACGGTGGCGAGGCGGCTGAAACAGCGGCGCAAGGCCGAGTTCGCGTTGATCCGCAAGTTCGAAGGCGAGCCATTCTTTGGCGTGCAGCTGGCCGGCACCAACCCGGAGGAGCTTGGTTGGGCCGCCGCGCTCGTCGAGGCGCGTGGCGCCGATCTCGTCGATCTCAATTGCGGCTGTCCGATCGATCACTTCACGCACAAGGGCATCGGCGCGGCGCTCGGCCGCCAGCCTCAGCGGATTCGCCGAATCGCCGAGGCGATGAAGAAGGCGGTGACGAAGATTCCGGTGACCGTGAAGCTCCGCCTGGGTTGGAACGACGAGATGCGTAACGTGATTGAACAGGCGAAGGCTGCGGTCGATGGCGGCGCTGACGCGTTGTTCGTGCACGGCCGCACGCGCAGCGCGCGTTACCGTTTCGCGGCCGACTGGGACGCCATCGGATCGGTGGTGGCCGCCGTGCCCGTGCCCGTGGTCGGCAATGGCGACATCCTCTTCCCGCAGGACGTGACGAGCGCCCGTGCACGGTCAGGCGCAGCCGGCGTGATGAGCGCGCGC
>Ga0310890_10000258_pt1 | contig 16133 bp, 23 predicted proteins | sample T20D3metaG_FD_203751 | JGI IMG/M metagenome (GOLD analysis project Ga0310890, IMG submission 203751) | Lab incubated soil microbial communities from West Virginia University Organic Research Farm, Morgantown, WV, United States - T20D3 | ecosystem: Environmental > Terrestrial > Soil >... | reverse complement strand
CCCATGGTGGTGGGTTTGCGTTGCTCGTGGAGATGGGGTCCGCTAAAGACCGCGCCAAGCCGCGCCAGGTCGAGCGCCCTATTGAGCGCGGGCACAATCGTCCGACAGAAGTTCTCATAGGTATCTGCGTAGGTCGCATAGCCTTTCTTGCCGAGATGGGTGGCATCGTGGGTCGGGTTATTGTCGACCCCCAGGTTGACGCCATACGGGGGGTCCGTCACCACCGCATCCACCGGTCCGAGGAGCGGGAGCACCGCCAGCGCATCGCCCTGGTACACGCTGTAGCCATCCGCGTGGATCTGCGGGATCTGACGCAGGTGTTCTTGCTGGCGCCTCACACGGTAGGCGGCTTGACGCTCGGCATTGGTCTGGTAGTGTCGTGGGCGTCCCATCATGGTCATAAGATGCTTTCTCCTTCTACCTCTTTTGTAACGTATCAACACGAGAGCGTGTTACGAAAGTATAGTGCATATGATCTTTAACTGCACATCAGATCCACACCGGCGTCTTAGGTGCGACATCCTAGCGACATCCTAGGGACATCCTTATTGGGAGCCAGCATAGGCGCCAGCCCCCGGTGGGTGGTTACTTGCCCTTGCACCAAGAGCCATCGTCCAGCTTGCGCGGACAGAACCAGCCGCGCTTGCCCGTGCGCATCGCCCCGTGCTGCGGGCACTGCGGCGTGGTGTCTGCCACCGGGGTGGCTGGTGGGCTAGCCGGGTACCGCTCCAGCAGGGCCGCTAAGCGCTCGGCCAGCCGGGCTTCGTCGCTGTCTCGCAGGGTCCATTGCACCTCACGCCCGCTGATGGTCAGCCTGACGTTCACGCTGGCGGGCGCCTCGGGTAGCGGCGCAGGCGCCTTGGGATCACACGGGACCTCGACCACCTCGGGCAGCGGCGGCAACAACTCCTGCACGCGCTTCTGGATGCCCGCCGCGATGCGGTGCTGGCACCAGCCTCCAGGGGCCTGCCCCCGCGTGAAGTCCTGGCACTCGCACGTGTGACCTTCCAACCGATACTGCTTCAGCGGATCGCTGCTAGAGCCTACGAGGATACTGCCGTCCTCCTGGGGCTCGATGTCATGCCCCAGGACCAGCTTGACGGCGCTCTCGACGCGACCATTCGTCTCCTGGGGCAGGCGCTCTTTGGCCCGGGCTGCGACCTCGGCAACCGTCTGGCGAAAGGTGGAGGTACCCATGCTACACCTCCTGCCGTCTGCTGCATGCGATAGCCACCGCGCCACCCGCCACTTCGTCGTCCAGGTACTGGGCGTCGGCGAGATCACAGCGGCCGTAGAGCATCAGGTTGATGTCTTTGTACGAGACCACCATGGCGGTGCGCTCACCGTCCTTTCTGAATAACCAGCCCGAGCCGTTGAGCAGCTCCGCCGTGCCGTAGGTCTCTTCGTCGTTGACCAGGAAACTCGCGTAATGTACTGTCTTCGCCATCTCAACTATCTCCTATCGGTTGGGGTACTGAGGCGGTTGGTCATCTCTTGGTCGGGGTTGCCAACCGCCTTTGTTATGAGAAGAGTATACAATATATTGTATGAAATGTAAAGAATATATTGTACATTTCTAAGAAATTCTGTATACTTCTTGTCAGGAGAAAGGGGGCGAGGAATGACCGAGAAGCCGATACCGGAGTACATGCGAACGTTGGCGGAGCGGGTGTATGTGTTGCGCCGCCGCCACCGCTACTCGCAAGCGGAGATCGCCAGGCAGGCGGAGATGAGTTCAACGACGCTCAGCAACATCGAGCAGGCGAAGGCGCCCACGATTACGGTGGAGCACCTGGTGGCGCTCGCCCGGGTCCTCGGCACGTCGCCTGGTTATCTGTTAGGGCTGGAGCCGTCAGAGCGACGTCAGCGACGAAAGGCGGATGAGACTGGCGAGCTGTTCCCCACCGAGTTAGTCACCGCTAGCAACGAAGCCTAACCCGGTGGGTGTGCTGACACGAACGTCTCAGCGAGGGATAGTATACCATGCAGCGTATAGTAGCTTGCTATGGTCGCAGTCTTTTGCTACTATGGAAGCACAAGTGTGGCATGTTCCTGGGGCGGCGTGATGCTACCTCAGGTGATAACGGTGTGTTGTGGTGCCCAGCGCGGCGTGATGCAGCCGGGCGCCATGCAGCTTTGGTGGTGGACCCGCGTGGGGGCGTGATGCCTCTGCACTGGCCATCAGGCACAACGGGACGTTGTGGCCAGAGAGATACTTTCCGCTTCAGGCGGGAGCTCTCGGCTCACAGCGTCTTTTTTTTTCCCCAGGAGGAGCCCATGCCCATCATCCAGCGGTCCCCCAAACGCGTGGTGAAAAACTACACGCTGGACCGTGCGGCCGTCGCCTTGCTGAACGAATTAGTCGGCGCACGCAAAGGCCACGGTGCGTTTCTGTCGCGGCTGGTGTATGTCGAGGCGGCCAGACAAGAAGAACGGGCCAGGATGCAGCAGGAACAGCTCACCGAGATGGTGCGTGTGATTGACTAGGTCCTGAAACGACAAACGCCCCAGCACGGGGCTGAGGCGCTTACGACTGACCGCGACCAACGGTCAATACCAGAAAGGTAACCCTCAGTATGACACACCAAGACCCCGAAAGTCAAAAATCCTCTCCAGCCCGTCTCCAGGTCGCAGTACCAGGAACGACGCGTGGTCCCCGTGGTCCTGGCAGAGAACAACTCGCGCTCTTCAGCCGTGCGGCCGAAGCCGAGCGCTGTCTCCGTGAGGAACGAGACTCCCTGGGCGCGGCCTATGGGGAGCTCCAGGACCGCTACGAGACGCTCTGGCGGGAGGCCCGCGACCTGCGGCAGGACCTCGCCAGGGCACGGCGCCAGCTGGACGACTGCCGCCGTGCCCGCGACGCGGCCCTGAACAATCTCACCTTCTGGCAGGGCATAGCCGCCAGCTGGGAACGCCAAGTAGACCTCTTGCAGGCACTGGCGGGGCACGCCCAGGCCGCCCCGATACCCCCGACACCAGACCTGCTCTTCAAGCGCTTGTTGGCCCTCGTTCACCCAGATAAGTGGGCGCAGGGACAACCGGCAACCACGCTGGCCCATGAACTCACCGTCCTCATTAATCACGTCCGCCAGGGGGAGGCGCTGCCATGACGCTCACACCAGCCCATAGGACCATCCTCGAAAAGGACAGTGGTATTGCCCCGGACGTGATTGCCGAACGCCGGTACCACAGCAGTACCGGCTATAGCGAGCTGAAGAGCCTGGGCATTCGCACGCGGCGAGACGCGGATTGTGCGGGGATCTTGATGCCGCTGTGGGGTGTCGATGGCATGGCCGCGTCGCATCTGATCGTCAAAGATAATCGGCAGATGCCGTATACCATCTTTCGCCCAGACCATCCCGTCATTGAGACGGACGGGCGGGAGACGAAATACGTCAATCCCACAGCGGCGAAGGTGCGCCTCGACACCCATCCCCGCTGTGCCGCAGCGATGCGGGACCCCTCATGTTTCTTATGGATCACCGAAGGCCTCAAAAAAGGCGATGCGCTCGTGAGTCAGGGTGCGTGTGCCATTGCCTTGCTGGGCGTGGACTGCTGGCGCGTTCCGGACTGGACCGATGTCGATCTCAAGGCCCGCGCGGTGGGCATTGTCTTTGATTCGGACGTCATGGTGAAGCCGGAGGTGCACAAAGCCCTGACGGCACTCACTACCTATCTCACCTACAAAGGCGCCCAGGTCCAGCATGTCTATTTACCCTCCACAGCAGGCCACAAGACGGGCGTCGATGACTTCCTGGTCTCCAGGCCCCTGGCCGATCTGGAAGCGCTCCTGGAGGCGCCCAGGGGGACACCGCACGCGGCGGTGCGATCCGCCGATGCCTGGCAGGCCCACCTCCTCACGACCAAGACGGGTCAACCCATGGAGACGTTTGGCAACCTCTTACTCTGCGCCGCCCAGGCCGCCCAGCAGGATCAGCTCTGGTATGACGCTCTCGCGGACCGGGCGATGATTGGGGAGGCGCCCTTGACTGATGCCTTAGTCGAGCAGGCCGCCGCCACCATCGAGCGCGACCTGCGGATGCCGATCCGCACCCTCAGGCTCGTGCGGGCAGCCCTGGTCGCCCAATGTCGCCAGCGCACGCGCGACCCCCTTAAGGCCTGGCTCGAGGCGTTACCCGCCTGGGACCAGCAGCCGCGTCTCGGGACCTGGCTCACCAAATATGCCGGCGCGGCCCCGACCATCTACGCGGGGGAAACGGGGCGACTGTGGCTCGTCAGTATGGTCGCGCGTGGCCTGCAACCGGGCTGTCAATGCCGCTCGGTGATTGTGCTCATGGGCGAGGAGGATATTGGCAAGAGTAAGCTCGTCAAGCTCCTAGCCTCAGAGCCCTGGTACCGCGATGTCTCGGGTTCGCTCGAGGGCAAGGAAGCGCACATGCTCATGAAGGGGACCTGGTTGGTCGAGTTGGGTGAGCTCTCCAGTATGGGCAAGACCGAGGAGCAGCGGCTGAAGAGTTTTATCACCATGGCCAATGATGAGTACGTGCCGAAGTATGCCAACGACCCCATCAAGCACGCTCGTCGCACGATCCTCGTGGGGACGCTTAACCCAGAGGGCGATAAGACGTTTTTACGCGGGCAAACCGGCAATACGCGGTTTTATCCGGTGGGGGTGACCGACATTAACCTCCCCGATCTGGCGACGATCCGCGAGCAACTCTTTGCGGAAGCCCTGGCCTACTACCAGGATCATCCTGACGACTGGTGGCGACTGACCCCCATGGCGGAGAAGGAAGCGCGGGAGATTCGGGATGAGCATCGGGTACGCAGCGTCTATGAGGAGCCTCTGAGCGCCTGGTTGGACGGACGGACGCTCACGTGTTGGCAGGAACTCTGTGAGCACTTTCTGCTCCTCGAAGCGAAAGAGCGCTGGAAGGATACGAAGCTGCAAAAAGACATTGCCCTGGCCATGGTGGCGTGTGGCTGGCAGCAAGAGAAACTGCGCCGTGTCGCCCCCTATGGGTCCGTGCGGCCCTGGGTCCCGAAGGCGAAACACGGCGGGGACCTGTAACACATGTAACACATCTGTAACACATAGAAAAAAATATGTGTTACAGATTTCACGGCCTTATTCCTAGTGATTCTGACCCTGTAACACATGTAACACATAAAAAGAGGATTTCCCTCTATGGACGTGAAAAAGACAGAAAAAACAAAAAAAGAGAAAAAAACAAGAAAACGTACTCCAGTATAAAAGTTTATAAAGTTGGTGTTACATGTGTTACGCTTCCCGTAAAATATTGAAATAAAAAGAGTTACGGCGTTTTGTATGTGTTACAGCATGTGTTACGCCCCTAATCTACTGCAATAGAAAGAGTTACGGCGTTTTGTATGCGTGAGGCGATGTGTTACACCCCGAAAGGAGGTCCTGATGACGGATGACGCACTCCATCTGCTCAGTGATGCCCTCGTGAGCGATGTCTTGGAAAACCCCGATGGGAGCCCGGCCAATCTCGTCGATGGGCTCAGTACGGGACTGCACAAGATTGCCCGTGCGCTCACGCTGCTTGGCTTGGCGGATGCCTCGACCCCGTTTGGGGCACTCGAAGCGCTCGGCATGGAAATGAAAGACAGTAGCGAGCGGATCGCGGAAGGCCTGCACGCGATTGCCGACGCGATTGTGGCCCAGGGGGAGCGTTGACCATGATCCCCCTACCCTGTCCCGCCTGCGGTGCCTGTCTGGTCCCGACGCTGGGGCCTGGGACCGGCCCGCATGTGGCTAGCGCGCGGTGTGGGGCCTGTGGGCGCTTTTTGCGCTGGCTCCCACGAGCGCTCGTGGCACGAAAGGAGGTGATGACAGTGAGAGGCAGTGTGAATCGCTGCATCTTGCTCGGGACCATCAGTAAATACGGCGTCGAGGTGCGCTACAGTCCCAGCGGCCAGCCGTGTGCGTCGTTCGTCCTGGTCCTGCCCGAGGTGGGTCAGGATAGCCGGGAGCATGTGACGCTCATTTCCTGTGAAGTCTGGGGCAAGAAAGCGGAAGCGGCCAGCGAGATCGAGGCGGGCGCCCTCGTGTTGTTCGAAGGGCGCTTGCAGAAACGCAGGAAGGGCGACGGCTGGGAATTGTACGTATCGGGATGGGAGGTGACGCCGATCCTGACGCCCGTGGCGGTGTCGGCGTAATGGACTGGCTCGTCGCGTGGGACACCGGGATCTGCAACCGCCTGACGCACTGCACCGTGTGTGGTCGCCAGCCGGTCACCCGCTGGGGTGTGTGTGGCATGGAGACGCACACGCTGGGCTATGTGCTGTGCGCCCGCCATGATACGGCGGCGGGCGTGCGCCAGGTGGAGGGGCTCTTTGCGCAGCGCTATGAGGGAGGCACGCCGGGGTGAGTGGCGCCGGCGCATATCTTGGCTTATTTGGTACATGGTGACCTATGCCTAGAAAGCAACGCTATACGGCACAGCAAGTCATCGAGGCCCTCCAGATGACGCGCGGCATGATCTATCTCGCGGCGCGGCGCCTGGGGTGTGACCCACAAACGATTCTGAACTATTGTCGACGGTACCCCACGGTCGAGCAGGCCAAACAGGATGCGCGGGGCGAGCTCCTCGACGTGGCCGAGGTGAAATTGTGGAACGCGGTGCAGCGCGATGAGGCCTGGGCGATCACCTTTGCCCTGAAGACCATCGGCCGCGCCCGAGGCTTTGGCGACAAGCTGGATTTGCATCTCACGATTGAGCGCGTCGCAGCCCGTGTGGCCGATCAGTTCGGCCTCTCGGTAGCGGAGGTGCTCACGGAAGCCCAACTTTTACTGGAGGAGGTCGACCATGGCGAATCTTGATCCCAGGCTAGCCAGTCCCTTATTGCTCGTCCTGGCGGCCCGACGGGCCAAAGAGCGGCAGGCCACCCAGACTGGCCAAACCGTGGTGCTCCAAATCGAGTACGACGCGTACGGCGATGAGCCCCCGCTCCTGGGCGAGCGGCATGTCATCTATCTGCCGCAGCAAGCGCCGTCTGTTGAGGCCTGGTATCAGGCGACGGCGCGCTTTCGGGAGCCGCCCAGGCCCACGCAGGGGGACGATACGCAGAAAGGCTAAGGTGCGCCGTGACGCCGCTCGTCTTCATGCTGTGCCGCTACTGGGGGCTCAACGACGTGCAGGCCCGGCGCTGGTGGCAGGCGGTGGGGCGTGCCCGGTGGAGTGTCGCGCAGGAGTGGCGGCGGCGGGTGCTCCTGTTCGGCCAGGGGATTGCCTCGACGCTGGCGACCCCGCAGACCGTGGATGCCATCCAGAAGTTCCTCGACACGTCCGCCTCGCCCGCACAGGTCCTGGGCGTGGTGGAGGCGTTGGCGCAGGAGGGACAGTTGAGTCGCCAGGACGCACGGTGCATCGAGAACAAGGTGCTCGCAATGGTTGATAAGTGCGGGCGATGGAAGTAACGGTGACCACCGAAAGGAGGAGGCCACATGAACGAGGAGAGGGTCCAGGCGATTGAGGCGGCCATCAGTGCCCAGGAAGCCCGGGGGCAGCAGTGGAGCAACCTGAGTGTTTACGGGAGCATCGGTGGCAATTATGCCGAATTATCCCAGTACTTGAAGGCCCGCCGAGCCCAGGGGCGGGGGCCAGGCCGTGGCGGTGGAGCCGCGGAGGCCGTCGCTGACGAAACCACCCAGCACCAGGCGCCCACCAGTCTTCAGGAGGAACTTGAGGCGGCCCAGGATGCCGAGCAGTTCGCCGAGGCGCGGCTCTCGCTGCTCGAAGAGAAGGCCACACGCGAGATGCTCAGCACGGATGAAGAGATCGAGGTGTTGCGCCTGGAGCGGCGGTTGGGAACCCTCGCCGCCGTCATCACGCGCCTGCACCGCGAGATCGAGCAGGCGAAAGAGGAGGTGGACGTCGAGGCGTTTGTCCAGGCCTGGCAGCCCACCGTCGACCACAAGCGCGCCCTCTACGCCCAATTCTTCCAGGATCTGCGCCAGGTCTTTACGACCTTCCTGGCCATCGCGGACCAGCATGACAAGCAGATCGAGGGGTTGCAGCGGCTTCCCCCGCGACTGGCGCGGTTTATGTTAGAGAACTTTTTGCCCGATACGGGCACCCTCAAATCCCGCATTGCCGGAGGCATGGTCACGCCGGGCGCCTGGCACCAGATTCTCGGGGGGCCAAGCCCGCTCCAGGTGGCGCCGGTCGAGCAGCTCATGGAGGGCGATCCGGGGACGCGGGATCTGCCCCCACGGCTCCTCCAGAACGCCATCAATGCCAGTCGACCCATAGACAGGAGTGCCTAGGATGGATACCACCGTACTTGTCGAGACCGCCTCACGCCACGGTGTGCTGGGCACGGCCATGGTCGATGCCCTCGCCCGTGGGGAAAGCTACTTTGCGGCGAAGGAGCCGAGCGCCGAGAACCTCACGGCCTGGATCACCGCCCTGAAGCAGGAGGCCGGGCATTTGTTTGCCCCAACCCCGCCAGGGCCAGGGGACCCGGCCAGCGCGCAGCCTCCCGCCTGGATGACCAACCCGGCGGAGCGGTTGACCTGGGCACGCACGCATCAGCCCCAGGCCCCGGTGCAACGGCGACCGGGGCGCTACGACCCGACACCCGAGCAGTTGAAGACCTTGGAAGGCAAGACGCCCGCCGAGCGTCTCACCGCGTACCGCGAATGGCAAGCCGCCGCCCAGCGCCCTGGGGCCTAGGGAGCCCAGCATGGAGCACGACACCGCACGGAATATTACGCAAGACCACAAGGCGCTCTTTGAGCTGCTGTATCTCACACGCGAGTGGCTGAACAAGCACGGCTATCTGCCGATGGACGCCAAGTTTGCCCTCGGCTTCGTGTACGGCGTCATCGAGCTGGCCAGTGACGACCGCTGGAATGGCATTCTCGCCACCATCCAGCAGACGCAGCAGACCCTGACCCACCGGGTGGAGGCGCTGGAGGAGGTCGCCCTGCGGCAGACGCCGGGGCCAGGAGGAGGGAGCGATGGCTAAGGTGTGGGTGGTGCATACGACAACGTGGGAGATGCGGCTGATGTATACGGTTGACGCACGGGAAGCCGTCGGCCTGGGGGACTATGCCTATGCCCCGGTAGGAGGCTACGCTCCGCCCAAGCCTAGGTCCCAGCCCGTCGCGACGCCGGAGCAGAGGAAGACCGGCACGGAACGGCACTGAGGCGCCCAGGACCCAGGACGTGTCATGCCCCCGCGCGTGTGGAGGAGAGAATTATCAGATTCTGTTATTTTCCCAGGTCTCCCGGTCAGCCCCCGCGCGCGTGGAGGAGAGGCCGAGGCTCTAGGACTTAGAGTCAGAGAACATGGTGCTCCCCCGCGTGTGGAGACCATCCATATGCAGTTCTGCCCCATTTTCGCGCCTTGAAGAGCCTGGAGCCCTTTATATACAAGCACTTAGGTGCCCTGCAGTCCATGCGTGTTACAGAGAGGACTCTTACGTCAAGCAGCCATCCGCATATACGCATCATACGGGAGGATATTAGTGTTGACACTAATATCTCCCCATGTCCTAAACACTTTGCGAGCATTGGCCATAAAATTGGGACCGACATGCGGCTCTCCCCCGCGCGCAGCAATTAGGGGCAACGGTGCCCGCACTGCCCGAGCATGGAGAGATAGGGCGAGGAAGGGTTAGAGGTTACAATGTAACGTCTAATGATCGAGGGAATCGTGCTGACTATTGGGCTGGTCGTCTGCGGCGCGAGAAGCCCGTCTATGCAGATGCGTTGGCCCTGGGGCGGCGCTCTGGACGGCCGGGGAGCGTGCCACCGTTCTACGTGGGCGTCGTCTCGGCTCCTCTCCGCAGTGGTCCGCGATGGATGCTGGTGGGCGAGGTCGAGCCTGGGGGCGCGCCTAGGGGCCGCTAGGGCTGCGCGGTGGCAGGCTGCTCCTCGCACCAGGCGGTGTGCTCCTCGGTGCCCAAGCCCGCCGCGGTAATGGTCCACGTGAGGCGGTGCGGGGACCTCACGACCGTTACTTTCTTGCCAAAGATCCCGTCCTGCTGCTGCGCCAGTTGCACGGTCGGCTCCCATCGCTCGCTGAGGACCTTGGTGCAATCCTCTAGGCTGGCAAACCTCCCCTGATGCAGCGCCAGTGGTTGGCCGAGTCCCGGCATGCTGGCCCGGAGCACCCAGGCGGGTGGGGTGACCGGCACGGGTGGGGGCGTCGAGGCAGGCGCCTCTGGCACCACGACAGGCGGCACACTGGCATAGACCGTCGGGGGCAGGCTGGACGGCGGGGCGATCGCCAGGACAGGCGACGGTGGCGCGGTCCACACGGGCCGCAGAGCAGGCCACAGACACGCCAGCACCACGAGGACACTCGCGGCCACGGCACAGCCCTGGCGGTGCACCTTGACAAGGTTACGGGCCTTTGCTCCGGTGCTGGGAGGTGCGACGCCCATCTTTCTCGCCATGACTGGCGGTGCCCCTGCCTGGACCACCACGGCGGCGGTCTGGGGCAGCCTGAGGATCTCATCCACCGTGAGCAGCTCGCGCTCAACTTCCGCCTCACTCCGGCTCTTCCTCCACGTGCCCAACAGGCCCACCTCCGCCGAGGCACTGCGCCGGACCACCGTGGTCTGGCCGAGCAGCCCCGCAATATGCTCCGCGGTCGCCTGGTCGTTCGGCCTAAAGTGCACCTGCGTGGCAAAGCTCGCCAACAGGGGGCTGTCGTGTCCATACGTCGAGCGCACTTGCGCGACATTCTGCCAGGCGGCCAGCACCCGCGTGCCACTGCCTTGCAGATGCGAGATGGCCGTCTCCAACTCCGGCAGGTAGCCGAGATTTGCCATCTCATCGAGCACCAACAGGACGGGATGCCGTGGGGGCTGCTCTGGGCTGCCCAGCACCGCGACGAGGCCCTCAGTGAAAGCGCCCAACAGCCCGGCGAGGCGGCGCACATCGCTAAAGCTCGGGCACAAGTACAGCGCCACGGGCTGGAGGCCCTCCAGGAGGTCCGTGAAGCGCACATCGCTGTGACTGGTAGTGGCGGCCACCTGCGGATCTTCAAACACCGCGAGGGGCTCGAGGCAGGCATTCCACACCGACGCTCTGAGGCGCTCGGACATGTCGGCGAGCCGTCTGGCGCCACTGCGCACGAGCGGGTTGGGGCTGGTGATCAGCTCCTCTGTCTTCTCCTTGAGCCCCAGGAGCGGCTGAAGCATCCACTGCACCACGCCAGGAAAGGAGCCCTGCCCCGTGTCGTGGCAGTGCGTGACAATCGCGGTGAGGACGGGGATGGCGGCGGCGGTAAACGGGTTGGGCGCGGCCTGGCGCTCGGGGGGACTGAGCAGATGATGCACAATCCTCTGGGTATCGCCAAGCTGCGACGGACTGCCCCAGCGCACCAGGTCGAGGACATTGACGCTACAACTCGTGGCACTGGTGGGGGCAAAGCGATAGGTCGGCCCCAGGGTTCCCCTCGTCTGGTGCGTCTTCTCAAACAATTCACCTCGCAGGTCATTGACCACGACACTGCCTGGGAACTGCGCGAGGGCAGGCATAATAATTCCGGTGCTCTTCCAGGACCGTGGCGGCCCCATGACGAGGACATGCCCACCGTGGGGCTCACGTAAGGTCCTATCCTGGCCATACGCCGCGAGGGGCAGGCCCTCTGTGGTCAGGAGCCCCGCAGCCGCCACCTCGCGACCGGTGGCAAAGTGCGCCGTCCCGCCTGACGTGGGGGGCAGCCCCAAGAGCCACTGACAGACGGCGACGGCCGCACGCCAAGCGCCAGAGAGGCTCTGCGCACAGCCCCGCAGGACGGCGAGGAGGAGCGCCAGCCAGAGGCCGAGGAGAAAGAGCCCGGTGATGACCACGGCACCGTAGGTGACCAGGGGCCAGTCAGGGAAACTGGAGAACATCGCGCGTCTCCTTTGAGTACTTCGAGTACTCAGATCAGCGTAACGGAATACATGCAATGCGTGAGCTGGATATAGGAATTCCTATGTCCAAGCGGTCGAAGGCGAAGTCCGAATTCGGACTTCGGAATTCATTCAAGTAGTTAGGGGTGGCTTCCCGCGTGGCGACCTGTCCCCAGGGCTGCGCCCTGGCAGGCTCTGGGCGTCCCTCCCTTCGCCTGGCCCAGGCTGGCGGACGGCATGCCACTACGGCGTAAGGTGTTGAGGGCACACGACGCAGGCGGCAGGCCATGGGGCACGCCAGACGCAATCGCGGCCTGCCGTGACTCAGGAGCGGCTGCCCCCAAAGAGCTGGCTCCACCGGCCGTGGCGGTGGCCATTGCGGGCCGCCTTCTCGGCGTCATAGAGGCTGGCCATAGCCCGCGTGAATTCGGCATAGCGCCCTTCCTGTTTGGTCACCCGGTCGCCCAGGTCCTTCACCTGGAGCGTGAGGGCTTTCTGGCTTTGATCACAAAGTGTGATCAAAGCGGTGAGGCTATCGAGCCGCTGGTGCAGGCCTTCGAGGAGCGTCTGGCTGGCGCTGCCCTCGAGGAGCTGGCGGAGCGCGGCTTCCATGACGGTCGACTTGGTGGCCCCTGGTTGGGACGCCAGGGCGGTCAGCCGCTCGACTAACTCGTCCGGGATGGATACTTGAATACTCGTCGTGCCCTTGCGAGCGGGCATAAGCGTAGGTCTCCTTGCTGACTTCGCGTCGTGACAGCCCGTGTGGGCAGGGGTGGTGCAGAGTAACTGCACGACCGTGGGCCAGTATCCCGTACGGGCATGCTCCTTCACCAGCCAGTACTCCAGCTTGGTGCCGATCGCCTGCCGATGCAGGTTGCCACCTCCAGCAACATGATCCAGTTCCAGGTTCTCCTGGGAGCCGCACCAGGAACACCGGTTCCCATAGGCGTGCAAGACACGTTCTCGTGCGGTCATCTCAGTGCGGCTGCTCCGCCTCGGTGGGCAGGCCAGGCTCCAGGAACCGGGAGCCGGTGTCCTGCTGCGCCCGCATCCGCTTCAGAAATTCCTGCTCCATCGCGCGGGCGACGGCGACTTGCTCTGGGTCGCTAGGATCCGGGGGCCGCACGACCACGGTCATGGCGGAGCCGGGGCTGCCATCGGGGTTGGTGCGTGGCGCGATCTGCACGGTGAACTCGTAGCCGCCACTGACGGTGGGCTGCTCGGGTGCCGCCGTGGGGGCACAGCCCACGAGCAGGCAGAGGAGGAGACTGAGGCGGGCCAGGTGTGCTATCTTAAACATACTCATGCTCCTTCTCGGGGGTGAGTGTCTGGGAGAGGGGCATGCCGTCCACTGCGGCCCCTCTCCCGGTGCATAGGGTGTGGGGGACCGGGCCGGGATCCTCGACGCGGCCCAGGAGATAATCAGTCGAGGTCGCGAGCACGTCGGCCAACTGCCGCAGACGCGCAAACGTCACGCTCCCGTACGTCCCACTCTCATAGCGGCTGATCGTGGCCGGACGCACGCTGAGGCGGTCCGCCAACGTGGTCTGTGACCACCCCAGGGCCATCCGACGCCGCCGGAGCCGTTCGCCAAAGATGTCCTTCTCGCTCATGTCGCTCCTTTCTAGGCGCGAGCGCTTTCCTGCCACGTATTGTACGCATAGCGGTATTTCTATGTCAAGTATGGAACAATCTATGCTTGTCGAGGAATAAAGCCCCCCATCTTGAGAAACCATAGGCTTGCTAGGTCCAGGTGGGGTTTTGGGCGTGCGCAGCCCCAGCAACGACACTACTGCGCCGCTTCTCGAGCATTGCGCAGCAGTCTGGGCGCAGTGGCGCAGCACGGAGCAAGGGCCACCCGCGTGGCTGCGTGCCGTCCCTCACTGGCAGGCAGACGCCCCGCGTCGACGCCCGGTGGAGCCGCACGCTGGCGGCTGCCGAAGGTCACCGGGGCGGGGGACATGGTGGCGAGGGGGGGGCTCTGCAAGATGTCGTGTCCACGTGCGCGCGGGGAACAGGTTACCCCGTGCGGTCCTTGAACAAGCGGCCGGTCGTCGGCAGACACTCATTGCCCCACACCGTCCACCCAGGCACGGCGGCCCGCCCAAACAGTTCGAGGTAGGGGCCGGGAGAGAGTTGCTCCACGAGATCCCGGACCCGCTCAGGCTTGACGCTGTGGGCCGTGCGGGGTGTGTCCAGCCACGAGCGCAGATTCTTCTGCTGGGCCACCAGAGCGCCCCGCACGCCGAGTAACAGCAGCTCGTGCTCTAAGCGCCAGTAATTGCCCAGCCCCATCTGCGGCTTGCGCCACACGAGGCCGGAGCCCGCGTAGGGGAAGCCCCAGGCATCGAAGACCCGCGCACTCTCGTAGAGAAACGCCATCGGCACCCACAGATGCAGATGGGTCTGGGCGGCCGCCAGGGCGGCGACGGGCAGCGCGCAGATGGCCTCCAGCGGCATCGAGGCATAATGGCGCCGCGTGCTCCCTCGCGTCCCCTGGTTGGCGTAGGGCCAGGGCGGATCGGCGTAGATGGTCCCAAAGCGCTGGCCGCTCGTCAGGAGGGCGTCCATCGCGGTGACATAGGTCCCGGGGATCTGGGAGGCGGGGACATGGCGCTGCGGGGGGTGGCGCTGGTCGTGTTTGTTGACCCGCCACTTTTCGCGGTCATTCGCGTAGAGCCGAGGGCGCCCCATCTGGACTCCTTTCGTGTGATAAAGCGGACAAAGATATCCTCGTTATGTGTGTGCCCCAGACATCCTTCTGGGGCACCAGCGGCGTAGGCTGGCGCCCGGTGGGTGGTTAGGCGGTACGCCGTGTACGCGGGGTGACCAGCAGGGGGGGCTGCATGGCGCGCGGTGTCTGCGCAAAGAGCTGGCCCTGGGCGGCACTCTGGGCGAGGCGCGCACAGGCGATCTCGAAGTAGCCAGGGTCCACCTCAATCCCCACGAAGCGCCGCCCCCGCTCCAGACAGGCGACGCCCGTGGTGCCTGAGCCCATAAAGGGGTCCAACACCACCTCCCCCACGCGGCTCGCAAGTTCGACCACCCAGGTCATCCAGGCCAGGGGTTTGGCACAGGGATGCGCGACGTCCTCCGCCTTGGCGCTCCCCGCGCGCATCGTGGGCCGATGTTGCCCCGCCCCTGGAGGGCGCCCATACAGCAGCAGCGGCAGAAAATTCTTGCTGCCCCAGGGCGTGCGTCCGAGCGCCTGCGGCAGATACACCCCGCCCATGGTGGTGGGTTTGCGTTGCTCGTGGAGATGGGGTCCACTAAAGACCGCGCCAAGCCGCGCCAGGTCGAGCGCCCTATTGAGCGCGGGCACAATCGTCCGACAGAAGTTCTCATAGGTATCTGCGTAGGTCGCATAGCCTTTCTTGCCGAGATGGGTGGCATCGTGAGTCGGGTTATTGTCGACCCCCAGGTTGACGCCATACGGGGGGTCCGTCACCACCGCATCCACCGTGCCGAGGAGCGGGAGCACCTCCCGTGCATCACCCTGGTAGAGAGTATAGTGCTCACCGTGGACCTGAGGGATCTGGCTCAGGTGTTCTTGCTGGCGCCTCACACGGTAGGCGGCTTGACGCTCGGCATTAGTCTGGTAGTGTCGTGGGCGTCCCATCATGGTCATAAGGCTCGTTCTCCTTAGACATCTTTTGTAACGTACCAACACGATGGCGTGTTACGAAAGTATAGTACCTCTGATCTTTAAATGCACATCAGATCCACAACGGCGTCCTCGATGCGACATCCTAGCGACATCCTAGAGACATCCTTCTGAGGGAGCGCTGAGGCCCCCCCGTGGTGGTGGTTACTCGTCCGCCAATTCTTCGAGGCTGCACACCTCGATACCTAACGCCAGGCGGAGCGCCCGTGCGGCCGCTCTGGTACAGGCGACGCGCCGGAAGTGGAGGGCCACCTTGCGGTTCACACTGGCAGGGCTGGCATCGCCACATTCCGCGAACACGCCAAAGGGAAAGGTTGCCGTGGCACTGGCCAGCGACAACTCATCACTGTTAAAGGTCCAGGTGACCCGCAGCTCCTGAAGCCCCCGCTGATGGGCCAGGGCCAGGAGCCCGGCAAACTTCACAAAGGGCTGACCCTGGATGTGGACCACGAAGCGCGGGTCGATGCCGTGGGGCACCTCGGGCAGGGGCGCTGGCTCCTGTGCTGGCGCGGGTGCTGGCAGCGGCTCCTCGACCGGGGGCGCCAGGGGTAGCAACTCCTGCACACGCCTGTTGATGCCCGCCGCGATCCGATGCTGGCACCATCCGTCTGGTGCCTGGCCGCGCGT
>Ga0310890_10000255_pt1 | contig 16215 bp, 14 predicted proteins | sample T20D3metaG_FD_203751 | JGI IMG/M metagenome (GOLD analysis project Ga0310890, IMG submission 203751) | Lab incubated soil microbial communities from West Virginia University Organic Research Farm, Morgantown, WV, United States - T20D3 | ecosystem: Environmental > Terrestrial > Soil >... | reverse complement strand
ACTGATCGATGAGGAAGTGAAGATGATCATCACCGGCGCCCACAACGAAGCGCGCCGCATCCTGCGCGAGAATCGGGACGTCCTCGAGCGCGTCACCCGTTACCTCCTCGAAAAGGAGGTCATGGAGGGTGACGATCTGCGCGCCATGATGAATCAGCCGCGCGCTGTGAACCTCTAGAGCACCGGTCGGTTCAATGGTTCAAGGGGTTCAAGGGTTCATTAGGTTCAAGACTTCAGCGTTCTTAACCCAGCGAACTCTTTGAACTATTGAACGGATTGAACATTTGAACAGCCGAAGGCGTATTTGACTGCAATGCAGGCACAGGTATAGCCTGCAATGCAGTCATGCCACCCATCTACCTCGGCGAATTCGAATACGCGGTCCTGTTAGCCGTTCTCCACCTCGACGAGGGCGCCTATGCGGTCCCCGTTCGAGAGTTGATCGAACAACGGACCAGCCGCCCGGTGGCGCGTGGCGCGCTCTATACCGGGCTCGACCGCCTGGAAGCCAAGGGCTGTCTCAAGTCTCGGATGGGCGATCCGTCGGACGAACGCGGCGGCAAGGCCCGCCGCTACTACACCGTCACGGCGGCCGGGATGAAGGCGATCCGCGCGACGCACGGGGCGTTCGCCAGCCTCACCAAAGGTCTCGAATCCATCCTGGAGCGACCATGACCCACTCACCGGCTCCGTCGAAGCTAGCGGAAAGCGCCTTGTCGTTCGTCGTTCGCGATACCGATCAACGCGAGTCGATGATCGGCGACCTGCGCGAGGAGTACGCCAGGTATGCGCGACGAGCCGGTCATGAGCGCGCCGCGCGGTGGCACTTCCGGCAAAGCTTCAGCATCGCGGTGCGATACGGCTTCACGCGGCTGTTCCGCCGCAAACCACCAGTGCGGTGGATCACGACGGCGTCGATGGAGCCGGCGGGGCCGTGGTGGACGGGACTGACGCGGGATGTGCTTTATGCCCGCCGCGCGATCGTCCAGCGGCCGCTGTTGTCGTTCACCGTGGTCGTCACACTGGCACTGGCCCTGGCCGCGAACAGTACAACGTTCAGCCTGATGGATGCGCTGGTGTTGCGCCCTTACCGGTTTGCCGGTGTCGAACGTCTGATGGTCGCCACCACGGTGGCCCCCAACGACGCCTTCTTCGATCGGATTAACGTCACTGCCGCCGATTTCCGCGAGTGGCGCGAACAATCCATGACTATCAAGGACTGGGCGATGTACCAGTGGTGGGATGCCAACCTGTCCGGGGTCGACGTCCCCGAGCAGGTCCCCGGGTTCTTTGTCTCGCCAGGATTCTTCGAGCTGCTGGGCTCCACGCCGATCATCGGCCGCGGCTTCACCGAGAGCGAGGCCCAGCGAGGTCAACACCATCGCGTCGTTCTGGGACACGGACTCTGGACCCGGCGATTCGCGTCCGATCCGAACATCATCGGCAAGAGCGTGCGACTGGACGGCGAGCCGTACGAGGTCGTCGGCATTGCGCCGCCGGGCTTCACCACGCCTGATGGCGCCGAGTTGTGGGCGCCGATTGCCTTGACCGATCAGCAATGGGCGGACCGGCGGAACGAGAACTTCGGCGTTCTCGGCCGTTTGGCGGATGGCGCGACCGTCGAGCAGGCGCGAGCCGAGCTCACGACGATCGTCGACACGCAGCGCCGCGAGCATCCGGACTCCAATGTCCGCCGCTTCGCGCGCGTGATGTCGTTCACGGGCGGTATGGCCGATCCTGGCGCCGGCGCGTTCATCGGCATCTGGCAGGGCGCCGCCCTGCTGCTGCTCTTGATTGCCTGCGCGAACATTGCCAACCTGCTGATGGCCCGTGGCGCGGAGCGTTCATCGGAGTACGCGCTTCGCCTCGCCCTTGGCGCCAGCCGCGCGAGGATCTTCACACAAACGCTGATCGAGGGCCTGCTGCTGTCGCTCGTCGCGCTGGTGGTCTCGGTGCCCCTGCTCGCGATTGGACTGGGCCTGTCGCGCGCGTCGATTCCAGCATCCGTCCTGCGCTTCATTCCCGGCTGGTCCTTCATCCGCATCGATGTCACGCTGCTCCTGGCCACGGCGCTGCTCGGCACGGTGGCGATGATGGTCTTCTCGCTGCTGCCGGCCATCCAGGCGGTCCGCGCGCAGGTGTCCGACACGCTGCGGCAATCGGGACGCAGCCTGACGCCCGGCCGCAACCGGCAATGGCTGCGGAGCATGCTGGCGGCGACGCAGATTGCCCTGGCGCTCGCGCTGCTGTTCGCCTCGACGATGTCGCTCGATGCGGCCGATCGGACCGTGAACGGCGTGCTCGGCTTCGACAAGAGGAACGTGCTGGTTGCGCAGCTCAATCTGCCGGAGCGCAACTACGGCGATGCCGAGACGCGGCGGCGGTTCATCACCGACGTGATGGACGCGATGCGCGGAATTCCGGCCGTGACGGACATCGGCGCCACCAGCATGATTCCGAATGCGTTTAACAACACCAGCCGCCGCTTCTTCCCGGAGGGACAGGACCTGAAGGAGCACGAGGCCCGCTTCGCGCAGTACCGCAGCGCCGACAGCGCCTACTTTGCCGCGATGAAGATTCCACTGATCCGCGGCCGCCAGTTCGATGACTCCGATCGCGTTGACGGCGTGCAGGTCGCCATTGTGAGCCGCAGCCTCGCTAATTATTACTGGAGCGACAGCGACCCAATCGGCAAGCGATTCAAGCTCGCGATCGACGGACCGTGGATCACGGTGGTCGGCGTATCGGGCGATGTCGTGCACAACTGGTTCGTGCGGCAGTTCGAGACGGTGTATCGGCCGCTCACGCAGACGGCGCCGTACTCGGTCGCGTTTGCGGTGCGCACGGTGGGCGATCCGAACGCCGTGGCCGGCGATCTGAGGCGCGCGGTCTCGAAGGTCGACGCCGATCAGCCGATCGCATCGCTCGCGGCGATGGAGACGCTCGTCGACGAACGGGCGGCGGGCTTTGCCTTCATCGCGCGGGCGCTCGGCGTGGTGGGAGCGATCGCACTCGTGCTCTCGATCATGGGCATCTACAGCCTGATGGCGTTCCTGACGGCGCAGCGCACGCAGGAGATCGGCGTGCGCATGGCGCTCGGCGCCGGCCGATGGCAGGTGGTGCGCGCAATCACCAGCCGCGCGATTGTCATCACGGCGATCGGTGCGGCCATCGGCTCAGCCCTTGCGCTTGGTCTCGGCCGCGTCATGGAATCGTTGCTCTTTGGCCTCGTGAACATCAACTTGTTCCAGTTGGCGAGCCTGGTGGCGGCGCTGGCTGCTGTGGCGCTCGTCGCCGCCTACCTGCCCGCACGCCGCGCGGCGCAAGTCGATCCGATGACGGCTCTGCGAGAGTCTTAGGGCGCAGATTCGCGAGATTTGCGGTTATAGTCTCGGCCGTGGCCGAACTCTTTCACCAGAACTACAGCCCCGTCGCGGGCAGCATTTTCCTTTCAGCGCTCGTCGCATCAATTCCCCCGCTCCTCCTCGCATTGATGCTCGCGGTGTGGCGCTTCGCGCCGTGGAAGTCGGCGATCGCCGGCGCCGCCAGCGCGTTCCTCCTGGCGTGGCTGGTGTGGGGCATGCCGTTGCCGCTGACCATCGCGGCTTTCACTCATGGCATGGCCTACGGACTCTGGCCGATTTGCTGGATCGTCTTCAGCGCCGTGCTGTTCTACAACCTCTCCGTGGAGAGCGGCGACTTCGACGTCATCCGCCGATCGCTGGCGCGGCTGACGACGGATCGCCGCGTGCAGGTCCTGCTCGTCGCGTTTTGTTTCGGCGCGTTGATCGAAGGCATCGCCGGCTTCGGCGCGCCGGTCGCGATCACGGCCTCGATGCTCGCGGGCCTCGGCTTCGAGCCAATCATGGCCGCGGTGCTCGCGCTGATCGCCAATACCGCGCCGGTCGCTTTCGGCTCGCTCGGCATCCCTGTCACCACGCTCGGTGGCCTGCTGGCGCCGATGCTTGGTCACGACACGCAGACGACGACACGTGCATTGTCGGCGATGGTCGGCCGCCAGCTTCCCTTCTTCTCGCTGATGATTCCTGCCTATCTGGTTGTGCTCTACGCCGGTTGGGGCCGGATGATGGGAGTCCTGCCGGCCGTGCTCGTCGCCGGTGTGACGTTCGCGATTGGCCAGTTCGCCGTCTCGAACTATGTCGGCCCCGAGTTGACCGATACCCTCGCCGCGTTGATCTCGCTTGCCTCGGTTGCGCTACTGCTCAAGTTCTGGAAGCCGAGCGACGCCTTCGCCGCCGAGAACAGCTCCGCGGCTGAAACGAGGAGCGATTCCAGTTCGCGGGTGTGGCGCGCCTATGCCACGTACGGGATTCTTGTCATCACGGTACTGATCGGACAGAGCGGCAACTTCGCGGGCATGTCGCAGGTGAAGCCGCCGGCAAACATCACGGCGCTGCTTCGATGCGGCCAGGCCGGCTTTCGCTTGTGTCCGGATCCCTGGATTGGACCGCCGGCGGCGGCAGCACCCCAGGGATTTCGCTTTCCGGTGTGGGACTTCAACTGGCCCGGCGCATACCAGATGGTCGATGGCAAGCCGATGCCGATCGTGCAGCGCGAAGCGCCGGTGGTCGCGCAGACCACCCCCTATCCGCTGACGTATCGGCTGGACTTCCTGGCGGCCGCCGGGACGCTGGTGCTGATCGCGACGTTTGTGGCGTTCATTCCGATGCTTGCCGCCGGCGCGGGCACCGGGATTCTCGGACTCGCGTTCGGCAAGACCGTGGCGCAGCTGCGACTGCCCATCGTCACGATCGCGTTCATCCTCTCGATCGCCACGGTCATGAACTATTCGGGAATGACCTCGTCGATGGCGCTGGCACTGGCCGCAACCGGTTGGCTGTTCCCGTTCTTCTCCGCGTGGCTCGGCATGCTGGGCGTGTTCCTGACCGGCAGCGATACGTCATCCAATACGCTGTTTGGACCGCTGCAGGCGACCACCGCGAAAGTGTCGGGACTCGACCCGATCTTGATGGGCGCGACCAACAGCTCGGCGGGCGTGATGGGCAAGATGATCAGCCCGCAGAACCTGTCCGTCGGCGCCGCAGGTGTCGGCGCAGTCGGGCGAGAAGGTGAGATTTTCGCCAAGGTGATCTTCCACAGCCTTGTGCTGACCACGCTGATGGGCCTGCTGGCGATGCTCCAGCAGTATGTGGTCCCGTGGATGATCCCGACGCTTTAACAGTCGTTCGACGGCTGTTCTACGGCTGTTCTACGGCCGTTCTACGGCCGTTCTACAACCGTGCGACGTACGACTTACGCTGTCGTAGGCGGCACGTCCGTCGGCATCTTTTTTGGCCCCGGCGCGGCTTCGTCCGCCTGGAAGTTACAGGCCTTGTGAGAGCTGTCGCAAAACGGCTTTTCCTTCGACTGACCGCAGCGGCAGAGCGCAAAGGGCTTCTTCGGAACGATGTACTCCTGCCCGTTCCAGTCGATGAGCTTGACGTCCTCGCCCTCGACGAGCAGCGAGCCATTCTGGCGAACTTTGATCGTGACCATTACTTCCCTTCGTAGAACGACTGTAGAACGTTCGTAGAACGCCTGTAGAACGTTTGGAGAACGCTATCCCTTCTGCATCGCGGACAGGAATTCCGCGTTGTTCTTCGTCTTTCCCATCTTGTCGAGCAGCAGTTCCATGGCTTCGACCGGCGAGAGCGGATTGAGCACTCGGCGCAACACGTAGATGCGGCTGAGATCGTCCTTCGGCAGCAACAGCTCTTCCTTGCGCGTGCCGCTCTTGATGATGTCGATGGCCGGGAAGGTGCGCTTGTCGGAGAGCTTGCGGTCGAGGTGAATCTCGCTGTTGCCCGTGCCCTTGAACTCCTCGAAGATCACGTCGTCCATACGGGAGCCGGTGTCGATGAGCGCGGTGGCGACAATTGTGAGCGACCCGCCCTCCTCGATGTTTCGGGCCGCGCCGAAGAAGCGCTTCGGCTTCTGCAGGGCGTTGCTGTCGAGACCGCCCGAGAGCACCTTGCCTGAGGCGGGAATGACGGTGTTGTAGGCGCGGGCGAGACGCGTGACCGAGTCGAGGAGGATCAGGACGTCCTTCTTGTGCTCGACGAGGCGCTTGGCTTTTTCGATCACCATCTCGGCGACCTGCACGTGGCGCTGCGCCGGCTCGTCGAAGGTCGACGAGATCACTTCCCCGTCGACCGATCGCTGCATGTCGGTGACTTCTTCGGGACGCTCGTCGATGAGCAGGACGATCAGGTAGATCTCGGGATGATTCTTGGCCACCGACTGCGCGATGGCCTGGAGCAGCATGGTCTTGCCGGTGCGGGGCGGTGCGACGATCAAGCCGCGCTGGCCCTTGCCGAGCGGCGTCATCAGATCCATGACGCGGGCCGACAGGTTCTCGGCCTCGGTCTCGAGCCTGATGCGCTCGAGGGGATAGAGTGGCGTGAGGTTTTCGAAGAACAGCTTGTCGCGCGCTTGATCCGGCGCCTCGAAATTGACCGCTTCGACTTTGATGAGCGCGAAATAGCGCTCGCCTTCCTTCGGCGGTCGAATCTGTCCCGAGACCGTGTCGCCGGTCTGCAAGTCGAATTTGCGGATCTGGGAGGGCGAAACGTAGATATCGTCAGGACCCGGCAGGTAGTTGTAGTCCGGCGCGCGCAGGAAGCCGAAGCCGTCGGGCAGGACCTCGAGCACGCCTTCCGAGAAGATGAAGCCGCTCTGCTCGGTTTGCGCCCTGAGGATCTGGAAGATCAGCTCCTGCTTGCGCATGCCGGTCGCACCGGCGACCTCCAGATCCTTGGCCACCTGGGTCAGGTGCTGGATGCTCATCTCCTTGAGTTCGGTGATGTTGAGGCCGGGCTTCTTGCTCTCGTTCAGGGCATGTTCCGCCGATTCAGCGGCGACGTCTGGCTGCGGCGGTGGTTGATGACCGCCGCCACCGCGGTACGGTCCGTGACGCTTATGACTGGGCATGCAGGCTATCCAAAAGTGATCGTCTTCTCGGTTGTCAGAGTCTGATTGAGAGTGCGGAGCAAGTCCGCGAGAGAGAACGGAAGCAAAGCCGGCCGAAACTCCCGGTAGTATATCAGAAGTGCATCGCATCACGCTTCCGCTGCTCTTGCTCGCGGCGCTGACATTCTTCGCGGGCCTCGGGCGTGGCGCCATCACCGATTCCGATGAAGCGTTTTACGCGGAATCCTCCCGCGAAATGGTCGCGTCCGGCGACTGGATCACCCCCTATTACAACTACGAGCCGCGGTTTCAGAAGCCGATTCTGTATTACTGGCTGACGTCCGCGACCTATCTCGCGACCGGCGCAACGGAAATGGGGGCGCGGCTGTGGGCGGCCCTGGCCGGCGTCGGCCTGGTGCTCGTGACCGCCGCCTGCGGTCGCCGGTGGTACGACGAGACGACGGGGCTGCTGGCCGCCGCGATCGTCGCGACGAACTTCGGCTACTTCTCGATCGGACGGATGGCGCTTCCCGATTTACCGCTGACCTTCTGCATCACCCTGGCGATTTGGGCGGCGCTCGTCTCCACGCTCGAACAGGATCGGTCGACGCGCAAGTTCGTGATCCTGGCCGCGCTCGGCCTCGGCCTTGGCTTCCTGATGAAGGGGCCCGTCGGCGTCATCATTCCGATGCTGGTGATTGTTCCGGTGCTGATGATTGAGCGCCGGTCGATCGGCCTGAACCCGGAGGACATCGTCCTCGGCTTTCTAATCATGGTGGCGGTGGCGGTGCCGTGGTACGTCGTGATGTGGGCGCGTCACGGCAACGAGTACCTGCAGAGTTTTTTTGTCGGCGACAACTTTCAGCGTTTCGCCACCGATCGCTTCAACGACCCGCGGCCCTGGTGGTTCTACCTGCCGGTGGTCGCCGGCGGGCTGCTGCCGTGGACGCCGCTTGCGCTGGTGTGGCTCGGCCCCATCACACAGCTCATTCGCGGCCGCCGGTCGGTCGGGACGATCGATCTGCGGTTGATGCTCTGGGCCGCACTGCCGCTGATCTTTTACTCGCTGTCTGTCGGCAAACAGCCCCGTTACGTGCTGCCTGTGCTCCCGCCACTCGCGCTCCTCTTGGCCTCGTCCATCGTCGAACGCACACAGGAATGGCGCGGCCACGACGGCGTGCGATCGATGCCGCGGCGGGCGATGCCGGTCGTGATCGGGTCGCTGGCGAGCGGCATCTTCTTCGTCACGCTGGCCGTGCTGCTCTATCGCGCTCACCCGCTTCTGATCAACGTGCAGTGGGCGTACACGACGATCGCGGCGGCGCTCATCGCGCTTGCCGGCGCGCTGGTGATCGTGACGGCGGCGTCGAGGAACTGGCGCAGTGCGCCGCTCGTGATCGCGTTGGCCGCGGCGGTGACGCTCCCCGCGGTTCAGTACGGCGCGTTGTCGAGCGGCGGCGACGATACGGTCCGCCAGATGGCACGCCTCGTCCAGGGGAACCGCACGGGTGACGAACAGGTCGGCACGATGGGCGTGTTCGTGCGCAACCTGGTGTTCTACTCTGGGGTCAAGACCACCGACGTCATCACCGACGATCAGGCGCGGGAATTCCTGTCTCAAGCCGATCGCGCGTTGATGGTCGTGCCGGCCGAGACGCTGGAGCGACTGGAGCACGAACAAGGATTGAAAGTGAGGCGGCTCGCCGAGCTGTTGTATTTCAACGAAGCGGGAATTCGGGTCCGCACGTTGCTCGGCCCGGACGGCTCACGCGATCTGACGCGCGTCGTGCTGGTTTCGAATAAGTAAACGGACGTCCAAACGCTCCGTCTGAACGTCCGCCTGATCCGCGTCGACTACTGCTTGTCGTAGACCGCGAGGTTGTTGACTTTCTTGCCGGCCGCATTCATGCCTTTGGTCGTCACCGTCCGGGTCTTGCCGTCCTTGGACACTTCGGACGTTTGCGTGGTGGTGACTTTTCCGTCCTTCTTGGAAACCGTCTGGATCGTGTTCGCGTCGACGCGCGTGCGGGCGACTGAATCCGCATCGGGATTCACGCCGGTCATGGGGCTCTCCTTGCCGTCATAGTTGGCGGTGAAGCCCCACTGCCTCGAAGTGCCGTCGGCCTGCATCTGGTCGACGCTGACCTTGGTGCCGGTGCCGTCGGCTTCGATGGTGGTGGTCGCGCTCTTCGGCGCCGGTCCGGGGCTGTACTTCGACTTCGCGACGTTCAGCTTCCAGATGCCGACTTGTGTGTCGCTTTGCGCGAATGCCGGGGCAATCAGGATGGCCGACAAGCCAAGGCAGGCAACCGACAAGACGACCGAGCGAGTGGTAAGTTTCATGTGACTCCTACTGTGCGGGACTTCCGGACTCGCGATGAACACCCCCAGAGAACACCCGGTAGCGACAAAGCGAGCGACTGAGCCATGGCGGCTCTGCTGAACGGAAGTAGGAATGACTGTACACAGTTCAGTGAGCAATGTCGAAGCTGTGCTGGATTGAACACCGCCCGCCGCGAGGTTGTCGCGTGACTTTTGGTCTCGAACCGCTAGCGCGTCGCGTTCTTGGCCACGCTAGCGTGCGGCGGTCAGCTTTCCGGCTGATTCGAGCTTCTGCACGAAGCGCCTGAGACGATTGCCGCCTTCCTGCAGCCGTTCGATCGACGTGGCGTACGACAGCCGGAAGAACCCCGGCGCGTCGAAACCCTCGCCTGGCGTGACGGCGACGGCCTCGTCCTTGAGCAGCGCCTCGGAAAACTCAGCGCTGCTGCGCAGGCCGTTCGGCGACAGCAGGTCGGCGATATACGGGAACAGGTAGAACGCGCCGCCCGGCTTCACGCAGACGATTCGCGGATCGGCGGTGAGCGCGGCGTGGACGGAATCCCGGCGCCTGCGGTATTCGTTCAGCATCGTGGTGACGCCGTCCTGCGGACCGGTCAGCGCGGCAATCGCCGCTTTCTGCGTGATCGAGTTGATGTTCGACGTCGAGTGGCCCTGGATCACGTTGCACTGCGCGATCACTTCCTTCGGACCGATCGCCCAACCGCAGCGCCATCCGGTCATCGCGTACGCCTTCGACGCGGCGCTGCAAATGACGGTCTTCTCGCGCATCCGATCGAACAGCACCTTGATCAGGTTGTGCGCGACCGGCTCGTAGATCAACTTTTCATAGGTGAAATCAACGACGACCCAGATGCCGCGGGCCCGTGCCGCGTCGGCGATCGCCGCCATTTCGCTCTCGGCGATCAGCGCGCCGGTGGGATTGCATGGCGAATTCACGATGATCGCCTTGGTCCGCGGCGTGATCGCATCGATGATCGGCGCGGCCTTGATGGTGAAGCCGTCCTCCATATGGGTCTGGACGATCACCGGCGTCGCGTCGGCCAGCTTGATCTGATCGCCGATGCTCGGCCAGAACGGGCCGTGCGTGATCACCTCGTCGCCGGGCGCGTAGAGCGCCATCGCGGTGTTGTAGAGCGCCTGTTTCGCACCGGCGGTGATGATCACTTCTTCGGGTTTGATCTCGACGCCGTAGTCGAGGCGATACCGCTGGCACACGGCGTCGCGAAGCTCGAGCACGCCGGCCGACGGCGTATACTTCGTGAAATTCGCGTCGAGCGCTGCATGCGCCGCATCCTTGACGTGTTCGGGCGTGCCGAAGTCGGGCTCGCCGGCGCCCAGATCGACGACGTCCACGCCCTGGCGGCGCAAACGATCGGCCTCGGCGCTCACTTTCAGAGTCGGGGACACCGTCACCCGGCTCATGCGCGATGCGAAATTCATTTTGCTTGCTGCCTTCTGCCTTTGGCCTTCTCGCGGAGCTGCTCTTCGACCACCGGCGGCACCAACCCGGTGACTTCGCCGCCGAGCGTGAACACTTCCTTGATCAGCCTCGAGCTGATGTACGTGTACTGCTCCGCCGGCATCATGAATACCGTCTCGAGGCCGGGCGCGAGGTGGCGGTTCATCAACGCCATCTGAAACTCGTACTCGAAATCCGAGACCGCGCGCAGGCCCCTCACCAGCACGTTGGCCTCCTTGCGCTGCGCGTAGTCGACCAGCAGGCCGTCGAAGGTCTCCACCTGCACGTTCGGCTTGCCCTTGAAGACGTCGCGGATGATCGCCACGCGCTCGCTCTCGCTGAAGAGCGGAGTCTTTTCGACGTTGGCGAGGATCGCGACGATGATCGAGTCGAAGATCCGGGCGCCGCGCTCGATGATGTCGACGTGACCGTTGGTCAGCGGGTCGAACGAGCCCGGGTAGATGGCGACACGCCTCGGTGTGGGGGTGCTCATGAATAAAAGGTCAACGCGCTGTCGCCCGATTTCACCGTGCGCGTCAGCGTGAGGCCGTCGGGCTGCGGCGGCGTCACGCGCAAGGCGTGTTCGAGAATGACGATTCCGTCCGCGGCGCGCTGCCCCGCGGCATCCCGCACCGCTTCATCCAGGTCCGTGAAATCGTACGGCGGATCCAGCACCACGATGTCGAAGGGACCGCCGGGAAGAGGATGTTTGAGCGCGCGCGGCGCGACGTCGCGGATGATAGCACAGCGTTCCGACTCGCGGCAGAGCGCGGCGTTCTCGGCGATGAGGGCCGCCGCGCGCCGATCGCTGTCGATGCACGTCGCCGAGACAGCACCGCGGCTGAGCGCCTCGAGCGCCACGGCACCGGTGCCGGCAAAGACGTCGAGCACGCGTGCGCCTTCGATCCGCGCCTGCAGGATGTTGAACAGCGTCTCGCGCAGTTTGTCGGATGTCGGCCGCAAGCCGTCCCACTTCGGCGTCTTCAAGGTGCGGCCTTTGTTCGCGCCGGCGATGATCCTCACGTCAGGCCAACAGGCTAACAGGCCAATAGGCCATCAGCCGACAGTTATCAGGCCGAATTGGCGTTGCCAGACGCTCTTGACGTAGGTCTGTTGCGCGGCGGTCAGCGTGCCCGCCTCAACGCGTGAACGTGCCTCTTCGTAGGCGCGTTCGAGCAGGTCGGCGTCGCGCAGCAGGTCGCCGGCGCGCAAGGTCGGCAGGCCCGACTGCCGCGTGCCGAAGAAATCACCCGGGCCGCGCAGCCGCAGATCGCGCTCGGCGATGACGAACCCGTCACTCGTGTCGGCCATCGCCTTGAGCCGCTCCCGGGCATCGTCCGACCATGGCGCTTGATAGAGGAGCACGCAGGTCGACGCGTGTTCGCCGCGGCCGATGCGCCCGCGCAGCTGGTGCAACTGCGACAAGCCGAATCGCTCCGCGTGCTCGACCACCATCAGCGTCGCGTTGGCGACATCGACACCGACCTCGACGACCGTCGTGGACACGAGGATGTTCAACGTCCCCGCGGCGAACTGGTGCATCACCGCTTCCTTCGCGTCGCCCTTCATTCGCCCGTGAAGCAACGCGACGGCAAACTCGGGAAACACCTTTGCGATCTGCTCCGCCATCGCGGTCGCGGCCTTGAGATCGATCTTCTCCGACTCTTCGACGAGCGGATAGATCACATAGACCTGCCGGCCGCGGCGGATCTCCTCGCGCATCATCGCGTAGACCTCGTCGCGGCGCGAATCGGCCTTGATTAGCGTCCTGATCGGCTGACGGCCGGGCGGCAGCCCGCGAATCACCGACACTTCCATGTCGCCGCATTCAGTCAACGCCAGCGTCCGAGGAATCGGCGTGGCGGTCATCACGAGGACATCCGGATTCGATCCTTTCGCGGCGAGCGTGCCGCGCTGCACGACCCCAAAACGATGTTGCTCGTCGATCACGGCAAGCGCCAGCGCCTTGAACTTGACGTGCTGCTGGATCAGCGCCTGAGTCCCGACGATGAGATTGATTTCGCCCCGCTCGATGGCCGGCAGCAGATCGCGGCGCGTGGCGGCTGTCACCCGTCCGGTCAGAAGCGCGACGCGATACGGCCTGCCATCAAATGCTCGGACGATCGTCCGGTAATGTTGTTCGGCAAGGATTTCCGTCGGCGCCATGAAGGCGACCTGGTAGCCGTTCTCCATCGCCACGATCGACGCGAGCAGCGCGACAATTGTCTTGCCGGCGCCGACATCGCCTTGCAGAAGCCGTTGCATCGGCCAGATGCGCTGCATGTCCGCAACGATCTCGGCAAGCGCGTCGCGCTGCCCTTCCGTCAGCTTGAACGGCAACACCGCGCGCGCACACTGGCGAATGCGATCGTCTACCTTCGACACGAGGCCCTTGCGCACTTGCGCATTCTCGTGGCGTCGAAGTGCGAGGCCCGTCTGGAAGACGAAGAAGTCCTCGAAGACCAGCCGGCGCTGCGCCGGCGTCATGAACGCGTTCAGTTGATCGACGTTTACATCCTGGTCGGGAAAATGCGCCGCCCACAAAGCCGCCTTGCGCGCCGGCCACCCTTCGCGCTTGAGGATGTCCTCGGGAACGGGATCGAATTCATCGTCGGGCAACTGTCCGAGCGCCTGGAAGACAAAGCGCCGGCCCGTGTGAAGCTGCGCCTCCCCCTGATCCCCGATTCCCGATCCCTGATCCCTGTCCTTCACGATCTCGAATTCAGGATCGGTAATCTGCAGGCCCCTCGATCCCCAGATTTCGACCTTGCCGAAGAGGACGATGCGCTGTTGTGACTTGATGACGTCCTTGAGGAACGCCTGATTGGGCCACACCGCCTGGATCTGCCCGCTCTCGTCCTGCACCAGCGCCGAGAACAGGCGAAACCCGGGCCGGCGCGTGTGCGCGAGGCCGGCATTTAACACCGTGCCGGAAATCGCCGCCGTCATACCGGGCCGCAGCGAAATGATCGTCTGCATGCGGCTGCGATCCTCGTAACGGCGAGGGAAACGAAACAACAGGTCTTCGACAGTATTGAGTCCGGCCTTCTTGAGATCCGCGGCCTTGCGCGGACCGACGCCCTTCAGGAACTGCAAGGGCATCTGCAGGACCCCATCTGCCATCAGCTATTGATGGACGGTCCAGCGGCTGGCGTCGACGTCGATGCGTTGAATGTTGGCGGGCAGCTCGAACGTGTCATCAATCGACGAGCCGCGCGGGTTGTCGGCAGTGCGGGTGAAGAAATTCACCATTTGCGCGAGGAGTGTCTTCGGGATCGGCACTCCGCTCACTTCGGCGCTCTCGACCTCGAACTTTCCTTTGCCGTCCCAGGTCACGATCCGGCCCGATGCCGTCACCGGAAGCTTGCCAGTGAGATAGCTGGTCACATCGAACCAGCCGCCGCTGCTCTGCTTCTGCCGCACAACGTCGAGATCGACGACGGCTTTTCCAGACACCTTGCCCTGTCCGATCATCGTGAGCTCGGGCTGCGTCAGTCCGGTCGGGAGCAAATCACCGGCCTGGAACTTCAGGTAGGAATTCGTTTCTGCCTGGGTGAAAACTGTCGAGCGTGCTTTGGCCGCCTTCTCGTCAGCCTGCTTCTGGACGAGCACGATCTTCTTCGAGAACGCGTCCGCAAGTTGGGGCGTCAGCACATCGGCGGCTGACACGAGACCGCCAAATGCCACGAGGCCAACGAACAACGGAGTCGTCGCGTGCATGATCCATTCTAAGCTGGGAACCGGGAACCGGGAGCGGGGAACCGGTTACTGCGGAGGCGGCGGATTCGGGCGCCGCACCGGTGGATTGGACTTTGGTCCCTGCTGATTGTTGAGCCGATTCTGCTGGCGCGCGCGCATCAGCAGCTCGATCTTGCGCCGCTCGATCTGTTCTTCGAACACGCGGAAGCGCGCCTGCTGCCGGACATCCAGCACTTCGTCGAGCGCGTTGTAGGCCTTGCGCATCTCGGCGGCGTTGCGCGATTCGAGCTCCTGCAGCCCGGTCAGCCGCTCCTTGATCATCGCGTCATCGCCGCCCGCCTGCGCGCGGGGGTTGGTAAGCCGCTGCAGTTGGTTCATCAGTTGATTGCGTTCCTGCTGGTTCTTTCGGCGCGTTTCCTGCAGCGTTCGCAGTCGGGACAGAAACTGCGGATACTGCTGGTCGCTCAGTTGTAGCGCCTGCTGCGCTTCCATCACCAGATACGCATCAAACAACTTCTGGATCTCACCCGGCGTCATGCCGCCGTTGTCGAGACCAGGCAGCGGCCCGCCGCTCTGTGGCGCCTGTGCTTGCCCCACCTCCGCTGAAGCTACGGTGGGCAGGGGCTGCCCGCGAAGGTCCTGCCCCACCTTCGCCAAGGCTACGGTGGGCAAGCCGACTGTCGCTACGGCGACGAAGGCAACAGTGATCAGCGGAACTCGTCTCATGATTTGGCTCGCTGCAACTCCGCCTTTAGTAGACGTGTCAGTTCCTGCTGCTCTTCGACCGTGAGGTGCAGCACCGCTTGCTCGGCGACGCCCGGCTCGATCACGCCGGCCGCGCTTGCCGTGTCGAGATCGATGTTCCCCACAAGCTCAGTCACCATCACCCAGTTGTCAGGTGGCTGTGATGCATCTGGTGCCTCTGGTGCCTGGAGCGCCAGAGGTGAGTCGCTGACCTGCAGCTTCGGCGCGGCGACGATCAAGGCAAGAATGACTAACGCCACGGCGCCGAGCGGCACGAGGATCTGCCAACCTAGCCACGACGGCCGGTTCCTGCCGCCCGACGCGTCTCGATCGATCGCCGTGCCCACGCGCTCGGAGAAATGCTGCCAGAAGAGTGGCGACGGTTCGGTGACGCTCGTCTGTTTCGCCTCGCTCAACGTGATCGACAGGCCAGCCACCTGCGCCCAGCACTCGTCGCACGTCGCGAGGTGGGCCTGCCGGTCGGCCGCCAGGAGTCCCTCCATCGCGTCGATAAGTTCATCGGGTGTGAGGTGGGTCATGGTTCCGATCCCAGGTTCTTCTTCAAGTTCGCAAGAGCGTGGAAAAAATTCGCCTTCACCGCGCCGACGGAGCTGCCGAGCACGTCGGCAATCTGCTGGTGCGACATGTCGTGATACGCGCGCAGGATCAACGTCGCGCGCTGCTTCTTCGGCAGCTCGGCGATCGCCTTGCGCACCGCGGCGGCGCGTTCCTCGCGAATCATCGCATGCGGCGCGCCTTCGATGCGGACGTCGGCGACCTGATCGTTCGACTCGAGCGGCTCGGTCGCCACGGTCTTCGCGCTCACGCGATTGAGGCAGACGTTGACCGCGATCCGATACAGCCACGTTGACAGCGCCGATTCGCCCTTGAAGTTCTTCATCCCGCGCCACGCACGGACGAATGCATCCTGCGCGAGGTCGCTGGCGTCCTCGTGATTGTTCACGAAGCGGTAACAGACCTGATAAACCGCGCGGCGATGACGCGCGACGATGACCTCGAACGCTTCGCGGCTGCCACCG
>Ga0310890_10000251_pt1 | contig 16356 bp, 15 predicted proteins | sample T20D3metaG_FD_203751 | JGI IMG/M metagenome (GOLD analysis project Ga0310890, IMG submission 203751) | Lab incubated soil microbial communities from West Virginia University Organic Research Farm, Morgantown, WV, United States - T20D3 | ecosystem: Environmental > Terrestrial > Soil >... | reverse complement strand
TGCACGTCCTGGAAACTGATCTGCTCAAGAAAGTCTTCGCCAACTCCATTCAAGACAATGCACTGCCGAGTTTCGCCCGGTCGAAACTTCTGCGGCCAAGGCAGATCTGCGTGCTGCTTGCCTTCTGCAACCACGATTGCACGAATGCCGTTGAACTTGATGTTCCGCACGACTCCTCTAGCCGGTGGTGGCGTGTTCGGCGCTGGGTTGCGTCGAGTTGAATCAAGTCCAATGGAGATTGGACCGGTAACATTCCGCATGACGAGATTTGAAAAGCTGATGTTTTCAAATCGCGAACGCGCACCGAATCGCGCTTTTATCGGACAGCCGTAAGTGTCGTATATCACGCAGTTCGAAATCGTGATGTTCTCAGCCTCGCCTCCGCCAAAACGAAACACTGACCATCGCGTACTGAACGTGCAGTTGGTGACGGTGATGAACTTGTTGCTGCCAAACAAAGCGCACGCGTCATCCTGGCAAGTGACGTCGCAGTTGATGATGTGAACGTATTGTGAGCTGTTGATATGAAAGCCGTCGTTGTTAAGGTTGACGCGATTGTGTATGCGAACCGCATCGAGATTCACACGGTTGCACTGGAGAATGCGCGTGCAGTGATAAGCACTCGACGTCAGAAACACGTCTCGCATCGCGATGTTCGTGCAGCGATAGAAGATCAATAGATGCGGTCGCTGATAATAGCCTTCGGCGGAGTTCTGACCTGGACCCGTCATATCTCCACGACCTGTGAAGAACTTGGCTCCATTGCCGTCGATTGTCCCGGGTCCTTCGATGCGAATGTTCTCAGCGTTAGCGGCTGAAATCATTACGATGTTGCCGTTGCCCGGCGGAACATTGTTGCCTGCTTTGTAATGCTCGATCTTAGGACTACCAAGCAGCCGGCCCTTCGCAGCGATTCGCAACGTGACGTTGCTCTTGAGTTCGATCGTGCCGGTTACGAAATCGCCTGCAGGAACTAAAACTGTTCCTCCGTTCTCCTTCGTGCATGTGTCGATCGCTCGTTGTACCGCTTCGGTATTGGGAGTTGTTCCATCGCCCACTGCACCAAAGTCAGCGATGTTATAAACGCGCGCGCCGAGCTCTTTCTGATCCGTTGAGAGGTGGGAAGCCTGCGACGGTCTAGACCCAAACGCAATGCCGGCTACTGAACATGCGGAAAGTTGTGCGAGGAGCTTACGTCTGGACACTTTTCCAGTGTGCTTCTTCATGAGTTGATCTGCTGGAAGTTTAATCGAACTAGGCGTGCTGATATTTTTAGCACAGAAACGGCAGGTGGGAATTGGTTTATTGGTTCAAAAAGACAGGAGCAGGAGCAGCACGCAGGAGCAGCCGCAGATTTTCACAGATAGACGCGGATCAGAACTAAGAGAACTGGGCCGTTCTACTTAACTGTCTTTTAGTTCTGATCCGCGTCTATCTGTGAAAATCTGCGGCTGCACTAGTAGCTGATTTGATCAAAGTTTTCCTTGAATTAGAAAGGCCGCCTTAAAAAGAGGCGGCCTTCAAACGTTTCTTGGTGAACAGACTACGCCGCAGCTTGTCGGCGTGAACGACCGTTACGAAATTCTGCGATCATTTTTTGATTGAACGCGGGAATGTCGCCAGGCTTTCTGCTCGTAATCAGACCGTGCTCAACCACCACTTCTCGATCGACCCAGTTCGCCCCTGCATTGATCAAATCTGTCTTGAGTGACGGCCACGAAGTAATGGTCCTACCTTTGAGTACCCCCGCATCGATTAATGTCCACGGCGCATGACAAATTGCCGCCACGGGTTTACCCGTTGCGAAGAAGCCATCTATGAATTCAATCGCTCGCGTCATCGTGCGCAGTTGATCCGGATTTCTGACACCCCCTGGTAGAACTAACGCATCGTAATCATCTGATCGTGCGAGACTCAATGGCATGTCGACGTGAAACGTGTCGGCTTTCTCGTCGTGGTTCCATCCTTGAACTTCGCTCTCAGCGGGTGAAACGATTTGAGTAGTCGCGCCCGCTTCTTCCAAAGCCTTCTTGGGCTCCGTTAATTCCACTTGCTCAAAACCATCAGCAACCAGAATCGCTACCTTTTTTCCCTCGAGTTTCTTTCCCATGACGTTCCTCCCAGAGCGCTTATCGTCGCCCAGGTGGTACGATATCGTCTTCAAGAACACTCCGGTTCGGAGCGTTGACACCCTGTTGATTGTAATAACCACCGGGAGCAAATTGTCCCGATTCCCCAATGTCGAGAGATCGCTCTTCGGTTGTTAATGCTTCTTCTCCTCCCGGCGCATTCGGGTTCAAACCCTTATCATCATGTTCGTCGTTTCTGTCTGACCTCATTTAAACCTCCCTGTGATCTTGAGAACTATCCAACTTGCACCTCGCAAAGGTATTACTACGCAACCACGATGCCGCCGATGCGATCGGCGTTTTAGCTGGACACGGTTGGTGTGAAGCACAGTCTTGTGTGCGAATCGCGTAGTGAAGTGCGACAGAAGTGTTCGGAGTTACTACCTGAGAGCTAATGGAAATCTGAAGCCTGTCTCATTCTCCCCGACCTTCAGTCGGGGTTCCAAGCGACATTAATCATGTCGGAACCATTTCAATGGTTTTTGTCGGAGCGTCTCTCTCACAAGAATCATTTCTTACAGGCTTTCAAGATTTGGAGTGTAAACCTTTGAAATGGTTTCGCGACGTGTTCACCATCCGCCGGCCCAACCTGAACGATGGAGAATGAGAAGCTTCACGCTTTTTTTAGGATTCGAGCTTGTGATGCGAACGTGCTAAACAACGCGTGTCTTCCATTTGCCGCGCCGGAAGAGCAGCGCACTGACCACTGCGAGTGTTGAGAACGCGATCGTCATTGAATAAAACACGCCGTGGGGACCGAGTTTCAAAACCACACCGAGCACATAAGCCAACGGAATTTCCCAGAGCCAAAACACAAACAGATTAATTATCGTCGGTGTCCACGTATCGCCAGCGCCATTGAACGATTGCCCTAAGACCATTCCGTAGGCGTAAAAAAGAAACCCATACGCCACGATTCGCAGACATGCGACTCCATAGACTGCAACCTCCGGCACGTCGGTGTAGAACCAGATAATCCGGGGTGCAAAAAGAATAAAGAGCAGACCGACAATCCCGAGGAAGATCATGTTGTAGAAGCCTGCCTGCCAGACCGCGCGTTCTGCCCGCGCCGGATTGCGTGCCCCCAGGGCTTGCCCAACCATCGTCGCAGCAGCGTTGGCCATTCCCCACGAAGGCAGGAGCGCAAACAGAATAACGCGAATGCCAAACGTATAGCCTGCGACTGCATTGCTGCCAAAGCTCGAAATGATTCGCACTAATCCGATCCAACTGGCCATCCCAATAAAGACTTGAAACGTTCCAGTCGCTGAAAGTCGAACCAGTCGCCACATAATCGCGGGTTCCAACTTCACATAATTGCGCGTGATTTCAAATCGTCCTCCGGGTTTGATCAGTTTGCTGAGTGCGAAGATCGCACCTGTGCCACGGCCAATGTTTGTCGCGATCGCGGCCCCAACAATTCCCATCTTTGGAAATGGACCCAGGCCGAAGATCAAACAGGGTCCCAACACGATGTTGATCCAATTCGCTAGCCATAACGTCCGCATCGCAATAGCTGCATCACCAGAGCCACGGAAGATAGCGTTGACCATAAACAGCATCACTACCGTGATGTTGCCTGCCATCATCACTCGCGTGAACGAAGAACCATGTTCAATCACCCACGGCGAACCACCCATGATCTTAAGAAGTTTTGGTGCTAGTGGCGCACCTATCAAAGCGATAACAATAGATATAAATATGGCGATGAATATCGACTGCATCGCTGCACGCGCAGCACCCTCAGGGTTTTTTTCACCAATACGGCGCGCAACGGTTGCGGTCGCGCCGATGCTGAGTCCGATCGCTAGAGCGTAAATCAGAGTTAGAAGTGATTCGGTTAGTCCAACAGTCGCAGCTGCGTCGGTACCCAGATGCGCAACCCAAAAGATATCGACGACCGCAAAAACACTTTCCATGATCATCTCCAGGACCATCGGAACAGCGAGTAAGAGGATCGCCCGCCCGATCGAGCCCTGGGTGTAATCACGATGATGTGAACCGCGGATTGCTTCTTTGATCGAGGACCACAGGCTATCGCTACTGTGAATCGGGTCGCTCGGAGCTTTGTTACCGGAATACAGTTCGTTCGCGGAATCTGGCATTTACCACCATCCGTCCAAATCGGCCTTAACTTGAGTGTTACGAAGCTACGTCAGGAAGGACCGTAAAGTTCTTCCGGCGGGTTTCAACGAAGGTTCAAACGAAGACTGACTCCTGAGGTCACGTCTGAGTACGACCAAAGTCGTCTTCAAGTCTAACAATGTCATCTTCACCAAGGTAATCGCCGCGTTGCACCTCGATAAAAACCAGTGGGCCTGATCCGGGGTTTTCGATGCGGTGCGCAGCGCCGACGGGTATATCAATCGCCGCACCTGTTTTCAGTGTTACTTCGCGGCCATCCAATGTTACGAGCGCAGTTCCTTCAACAACAAACCAGTGCTCTGCGCGTCGCGCGTGTTGCTGATAACTGAGTCGCTTCCCCGGAAGCACCTCGATTCTTTTGACCTTAAACAGGTCCCCTTCATCGAGCACCGTATACGTTCCCCAGGGTCGCCGATCGAATTCTCGGTTTCCGTCTGCTGCAGGCATGTATGGATTCTTGTGTTCGCCGAATTAGTTTGGTAGGTGCAACGTAGCCGCCGGAGCAAGCCGCGTCAAGATCTTTTTTGATCGACTGCAAAAAAGTGGAGCAGGTGCATCAATCAGCAGCGTCTGACTGCTCCCCGATGCCCTGCTCCTGACTACTGCTGCTCCTTGTCTTTACGAGCCAGGACGCAGCGTTACATAAATAGATGCCTCACCCCGTCTAACGAGCAGCAAGGCAGGTCGAGAACCTGTTTGCACAACTGCAGCTGTGAATTCAGTCACGTTGCGGACGGGCCGCCGGTTGACTTCCTGAATCACGTCGCCTTGACGCAACCCTGCATCAGCAGCGGCGCCATCTGGATCAATTCTGGTGATCACAAGTCCCTGCTCGTTCGCGGGCAGCCCCATACGCGAAGCGATCTCGGCACTCAACGGCTGTAACGACATGCCGAAGCGTCCAGTGTTGGTGCCGCTACTGCTGTCGTTCTCCTGCATTGAAGACTGGCGACTGTCTGGTAGTTCAGCAAGCGCGACCTGGAAAGAGGCCTCGCGGCCATCCCGCACCGCCTTCACGTTTACATTTGTGCCAGGTGCCATGCTGGCAACCGCGTTGCGCAAACTGTTTCTATCGCTGATTGGTTGATTGTTGACGCTCGTGATCACATCACCGCGCTTTAGACCCGCAGCTTCAGCCGGACTGCCGGACTGGACCGTCGTGACAATCGCACCGCGTGCTGACGGCAAATTCAGACTGCTCGCGAGATCCGCATCAACGGATTGAATAGTCACGCCAAGCATCCCGCGGCGAACCTTTCCAGTCTTCAGCAACTGGTCCATCACTGCGCGAGCCATGTTGGATGGAATAGCGAAGCCGATGCCGATATTGCCGCCCGATGGCGAAAGGATCTGCGAGTTGATGCCAACCAGTTCGCCGGTGGTGTTAATTAAGGCCCCGCCGGAGTTACCGCGATTTATGGCGGCGTCAGTCTGAAGAAAATCTTCGAAGCTGCCATCGCTTAGTCCGGTTGCGCGACTTTTTGCACTGATGATGCCTGACGTCACCGTCTGTCCGATACCCAACGGATTTCCAATCGCCAACACTACGTCTCCCACGCGAACTTTGTCGGAGTCACCCAGCGTCAAGGTGGGCAGGTTGGTCGCATCTACTTTCAAGACAGCGAGATCGCTCGGCGGGTCTGAACCTACCAGTTTTGCTGTAAAGGTACGGTTGTCTGTAAGTTCGACTTTAATCTCCAGTGCGCCATCAACGACGTGATGGTTGGTCAAGATGTATCCCTGCGAATTGACGATGACACCGGAGCCTACGCCCTGCACACGTTGCGGGGGTTGCTGGGGAAGCCGGTCGCCGAAAAACTCTCTAAATGTCGGGTCGTCCATGAATGGAAACTGTCGGGCTGAGCGCGTACGCTCAGTTGATCTGATGGTGACCACAGCTGGCGAGACACGGCTGACTGTGTCAGCGTAAGAATTCTGACTCGCAGACGATGTTGCCCCCACTACCGTGCCAGAGGCATTAGGCTGTGAAGTCACGCTCATCACGCCTGACTGGCCGCTGCAGGAGGCAAAAGTTGACACTACAAAGACCAGACTCAAAAGAACTCTGTTCGCGCCGCTCGTTCTACCAGAACCAAGAATTACTTTCATCACTTTCTCCCAATTTGTTTATTTATCATTACAAATCAAATATTCTCTCCGACTCAGAGTGCAAGAGCCAATCTGAATCGCTTTCACGCTCGCAAGAGTTAAAAGGCGTGAGATTTTTGGATTCAATTGAGCCACTTTCGGTTTGCCGCCTGGACCCGCGAATTAAACATCTACAAACACAGAGTACTCAATGTACGAACACGGACAAACATTGACTCTCAAGTAACGGAAAATCCGACGCAATAGTCATTTTTGGCAGCTATAACGATCCGAAGAATTCAATGTCGGCGACGCCCATAACTTCGGTTGCAAGGTATTCTGCAATAAGAAGATTCGCCACCGAGCTTACTCGGTCTATGCTATACTCCCGCGAGGAAACCCCAATAGTCCTTGCTTCGGCCCAAGCAATAGAAGCCAGACGGTCACCTATCCGCATTACATGCGGTTCGCAAAACAAGCGTTCCAATCCACTAATAGTCAGTCGAGGCCCAAGTCGTCGATGAGTGCGGCTCAAATCTCTTACGGTAACGAGGAGAACTCGATTCTCGTCGTGAATGACATGCCTGAGCAACTGCAGTTGATGAACAGCTTGCTGCAAAAAGCCGGCTATTCTGTATTGACCGCAGAAGATGGCGTGCAGGCATTGGACATCGCCAAGCGATCACGACCCGACTTGGTTATTAGTGATGTTTCCATGCCGCGTATGAATGGCCTGGAGTTTTGCCGCTTATTGCGGTCTGACAGTGATCTCTGCGCCACTCCGATTCTCCTCATTAGCGCGTTACAAAAAGATACTGAAACTGTTGTCGCTGGCCTGAGTGCAGGCGCCGACGATTACCTCGAGGTGCCATTCGATTCAACACGTCTCGTCGCAAAGGTGTCTCGCTTGCTCGAACGTTCACGAATCGAGGCGAGCTATCGGGATCTCGTCGAGCACGCGACTGACATGATTTTTACGCAGGACCTCTCAGGAAAGTTAACTAGTATCAACGCAGCTGTAACAAGGTTTTTAGGTAGAGATTCCGCTCAGTTAATCGGTCAATCGTTTGCTTCGACGTTTGGCGTGATACCCGAAGGAAAAGGTTTCATGGACGGCCACGCTAACTCGGTGAACTCTGAGTTTCGGCATCAGTTTGTGGTCAGATCTGCTGCCGGCGAGGATCGCTGGCTGGACCTAATTCTCTCTCCGATCAAAGACAAACTGGATGATACTGTCGGCTATCGTGGTCTTGCGCGAGACGTAACGGTTCGCAAGAAGTTCGAAACCGCCCTGAAAGATTCTGAAGAACGATATCGCCTACTATTCGAATCTACGCCCCAACCGATATGGGTTTACAACGAAGAGACGCTTCGCTTCCTCGCAGTTAACGAAGCCGCCACCCGCATCTACGGCTATGCCAAGGAACAGTTTCTGTCGATGACGGTAAACGATATCCGTCCCAAAGAAGATATCCCGGCGCTATTAATAAAGAACGTACCAGACGAAAACGAGCTCGTACTCTCAAGCCCCTGGCGACATGAAACAAGCGATAAGCGAACTATCTACGTTGAACTAAGCTCCCATCCGATCGTTTTCGACGGTAAGAATAGTCGCCTGGTTATCGCCAACGATGTAACTGAACGAAAGCTCCTCGACGAGAAACAGCAGCGTCTGCACGTCTCTTTGCAGCAATCAGCGATGGAGTGGAGACAAACCTTCAACGCCATCGACTTCCCCGTCCTAATCGTAGATCTAAATGGCATTGTGAAACGCGCCAATGAAGCGGCCGAGATCACCCTGGGAGTTGGCGCGGATATGATTGTCGGTCTGAACTTCGCGGACCTGAGTCAGAATGAGCCTTGGCGAAAAGGCTCAGAACTTCTTCAAAACATTCGCGCGACCGGTTCGCCGGTGTCGGCGGAAGTAAAAGATGAATCGACGTCCAGGACGTGGGCGCTCACTATCTATCTGATTAATGAGTTTGGATCATTTGGCGACCGCGCAATTGTGATCGCGCAGGACATTTCGAAGCGCACGGAGTTGGAAGCGTCCCTCCGACAAAGCGAAATGATGTCGCTGTTAGGATCACTCGTGGCGGGTGTTGCTCACGAAGTACGAAATCCATTGTTTGGGATTTCATCCATCCTCGACGCTTTTGAAACCAGATTCAGCGACCGTACGGAGTACAAGCGTTACACCGATGTGTTGCGAGACGAAATTGGACGTTTGACTGTGCTGATGGAAGAACTGCTCGAGTATGGCAAGCCGTATCGCGGAGAATTGTATGTAGTATCGCTTGAAGAGATGGTTGCGCGTTCAATCCGCTCCTGTTTGCCGGCGGCAGAAGTCGCCTCGGTTACTATTAAAAGTGACATTTCGTCAACCTTGCCAAGTATCAAAACCGATCGTCGCCGCCTTTCTAAAGTGTTTGTAAATCTTATCGAAAATGCGATTCAACACTCGCCAACCGGCGGCGTTGTCAGAATCGAAGGACGGTCGGTGTCGGATGGTAAACAAGATTGGATCCAATGCTCGGTTAAGGATGCGGGTCGAGGCATTGCCGCGGAAGATCTACCAAAAATATTTGAACCGTTCTTTTCCAAACGAAGAGGCGGAACAGGTCTCGGTCTTGCGATCGCTCAGCGAATCATGCAAGAACAAGGAGGTAAACTCATAGCCACTAACAATCCTGAGGGCGGCGCCTGTATGACAGCCAGCTTTTTGCTTACGAGTGAGGAAGATTCCTAATGGCTAGAAACAAAGTGCTGGTCGTGGATGATGAACCAGGTATTCGGTTTGGCATCCGCGACTTTCTCGAACACCAGGGTTATGAAATAGAAGAGGCTGACAGCTGTCACGAAGCTCAACATCTCTTCCGAAGTTCGCGCCCCGACATTGTTATTGCCGATTACATGCTGCCTGACGGTACCGCGCTGGACCTTCTGCCCCGTTTGAAAGACATTGATTCAGGTATCCCTCTTCTGGTTTTGACTGCCCACGGCTCAATCGACCTCGCCGTTCGAGCCATCAAAGAAGGAGCCGAACAGTTTCTGACGAAGCCACTCGAGTTACCCGCACTCCAGGTCATTCTCCAGAGACTCCTCGAAAAACAGAGAAATGCCAACAAACAACTAGCCAGTAAGTCGCGACAGGTGCGGCAAGCAGTCGATCCGTTTATCGGAAACAGCGCAGCGATTACCGCACTGGCGGCACAGGCGCGCAGGGTTCTTTCTACTGAAAGCCCGGTTCTCATTCTCGGCGAAACAGGTAGCGGCAAAGGTGTACTTGCGCGTTGGCTTCACGAAAACAGTCCGCGAGCGGAAGAAGCGTTCGTCGATCTGAATTGCGCCGGGCTGTCGCGCGAGCTCTTGGAAACGGAATTATTCGGACACGAGAAGGGCGCTTTCACTAGCGCAACCGCGTCAAAGCAGGGATTGTTCGAAGTCGCTCACCGCGGATCAATTTTCCTGGATGAAGTGGGTGATGTCGATCTTCAGATACAACCAAAGCTGCTGAAGGTTCTGGAAGAGAAACGTTTTCGTCGCGTGGGTGATGTCAGAGACCGTCAAGTGGATGTTCGTTTGATTGCCGCAACACATCAGGACATCGGACAGCTAGTTCGAGAGAAGAGGTTTCGCGACGATCTCTATTTTCGAATCAGTACGATTCCGCTGGCGTTTCCGGCACTGCGTGATCGAATTGAAGACATTCCTGAGGTGGCCCGTTACTTATTGAGCAAGCTTTCGGGCGACCTTGGTCGTGGTGAGATTGAATTAACTGACGATTGCATCCAGGCATTGCAGTCGTATTCCTGGCCCGGCAACGTCAGAGAGTTGAGAAATGTGATTGAACGAGCTGTTCTCCTGAGTGATGAAAAACAAATAGGACTCAAGGACCTTCACTTTGATGGACACGCGAATGTCGGCGCTCCCTTCCTCGACACTCGGTTGACGCTGATGGAACTCGAGAAACAGCACATCGAAAGGGTTCTTCAGGAAGAAAAAGGGCGTGTCGAGAAGGCAGCCAAGCGTTTGGGAATTCCTCGAAGCTCACTTTATCAGAAAATCAAGAAACACCAGATCCCGCCGTCCAAAGTCTAGACCACGAGTCTGGGTCTTGGACAACAAGTCGGCCACCTCACACCAACCGAAATAGATCACCTTTAAAAACCCATGTATCCGTGAGCGCGAAGTTTCTCAGCACATGGCCCAAGTTTTGCACAGGGAGGGCACGTGCCAAAGTACATTTAGGTCCTCGGCACGCCGAGGATAGTTGGCTGGGAACGGTTAAGCGCCTGCACTTGCTCCGCAAACGCCTCACCTGTTTCACGCCTTTTTTCGCCAATACAAGGTATTGGGGTGACTCCCACGCTTAGCGATGGACGACAGAGTCTCCACCGATAAGGAGCTTGAAAATGACTGAGTTTAGAAATTTTAAGAAGTTACTACTTGTGATGGCCACCTTTGGAGTCATCGCATTTGTAACAGGAACGGCCAGGGCGGATATTGTTGTAGTAAGCGGTGTCAACAACCAAGGCACCGATAATGTGCTGCTCAATCCCGCCACTAATGTGTTTACGGTAACTGGGACCGTTGGCGCAAATAATCGTGTAGTCAACTTTACTTCCTCGAGCGGTAGCATGCTGCTGAATGCCAATCCATCCGGTCAAGCGACGGTGAGTGGGGGACTCGGAAACGCCGGTTTTACCCAACTCAGTTTCGGTCTGGCTAACAGTGACAGCTTCACGCGAGCGGTATTCAACATAAATTCTGTAACCGATGGATCGGTTCTGATCCACGTCGAGGGTATAAACATCGATGGTGGCTTCTTTGAAGATGATTTCACCGTAGATGCCAATGGCCAGAACTTTTTTACCGTAACCGCCATAAACGGCCAGTCAATAACGAGCATCAGTTTGACGGCAATTAATGGCGCGCTTTTTGAAGACGTCAGACAGGTTCGACTCGGTGGTGGTGCTGTTCAAAACGTTCCTGAGCCAGCAAGCATGTTGCTGTTGGGCGGTGGTCTCGTGGGCGCGGCTGCAGCAATTCGCCGACGTCGCCGCAAGATTTAACGCAAATCAAGAATCCCAGAGTTTGCCCTCTGTGATTCTCGATCAAAAACAATCGCCTTCGCCCTCCCAAGGCGGTGTGGAGTGTGGGACAAAGCCTACAGGTTTATCAAGGCAAGGGTAATTCGGAGGACATTAACCATGAGGATTCTAAAAACCTCTTTGATGCTGGCGGTGGCTGCAGCTTTCCTGTCAGTCGCAGCTAGTACCGCGCAAGCGGATCCGGTCACGTTTAGCACGTCGGGCACATTTACCTGCGCTGGTTGCTCAGGCAGCGGTACCAACAGTGTGACTTTTCTAGGCGGGATGGGTAACGCCTTGATGATCACATTCACTGGTCTCGGCAGCACCAGCTTGGGCACGCCGACGGGCTCCAGCTTTGGGAATTTTCAAACGTTCTTTAGTGGCAATGGCGTCATTGCCGCGTCCGGGACATTTACGCTCACAATTACACAAACAGTCCCGATCGCAGGAAGCAACAGCTTTTCGGCGACGTTTACCGGAAGCTTTAGCGCCAGTAATTCCGGTAGCGGAGTCGTCAATTTTACTGTTACATCGGTGACGATCGGTGGTGTTAACTATGCCATCACCAACAACCCGCTGAATCTGGTACCTCCGGCGTCAAACAATGGAATAACTACGGTACAGGGTCAGATTACTTCTGTGCCTGTGCCTGAGCCGGCCAGCATGCTGTTGTTGGGAACTGGTTTGTTGGGGGTAGCCGGGGTAATTCGCAAGCGCTTAGGACGCAAGTAAGTTTTTCGCGAAAAATCCTCGGCGTTTCCAGGTTGCTCGATAGTGTCTTGTGCTCAGAGTTAGTTACCGGCGGGACAGTCCCGCCGGTGGCGAAGGAGAGTTGTTGATGTACAACGGACCGATGATTCTTCCCCTTGATGAAAGCGGAAAGATATACGCCATCCAGGATGAAAAAGGAAATACGATAGGAACGGGTACTCGCGAGGTTTGTGAAGTTCTGCTGTACATAATTACCAAACCGGCTTCGCCCACTGTATCGGGAAGAATTAATGTGCCAGTTCAGCCGCGACCTAATGTGCGTGCTGCTATAGCAATCTAAGTTCACCAAGACCGGGCAACGCTGATCATTGCCCGTCAGCGTTGCCGGACTTGCTCGTGTGGTGGGAGAAGACGATGAAGGCGGTCAGTTACGGTTTCTCGAAATCCCTCCTTTGTCCTTCTTCGGAAGAACTCCTTTCGTTCATAGTCGCCAAGCCTTCTCCGAATGAGCGTCGTTACCTGACGACTGCTCATCTGTCCGAATGCAGCTTTTGTGATGCTGAATTGAGGTTTCTCTCCAAGTACCCACCTCCCCCAGTAACGTACGAACAACCTGCAGTGATGCCTGACCACCTTCGGTTGTTGGCCCACTGCCTGCTCTCGGACGTCGGAATTACAGGCTTCCACAACTTAACGATTAAGGGATGATCTTTTGCGATAACCCCCGTATGGTTGCGGCTCTTTTAATATCAACTTTGAAACAGGCTCAGCCCGCAGCAGTGCGAGGCAAAAACTTCCGGAGCCGGATCAGTTGTGAAGCAGAACCCCTTTGGAACACTAAAAAAGGTCTCTGGTAAGTTGAGACGAATGTGGGGAGGACGAGCCGAATTGCCGTCGAGCGAATTACCCATGCCGCGCCTATTAGTAGTCGATGATGAAGAGTCGATCTGTTTCTCCATGAGTGAGTACTTCTCTCTCCACGGCTTCAAGGTCGACACAGCCAGAGAACTGGAAGAAGCGGAGAAACTGCTGGAAGCCCAGGATTACAGGGTGATCATCCAGGACCTTCGCCTGGGAGTTACACGGAACTCTGATGGCCTGGATATCATCAAGATGGTTCGAGACCTCAATCGTGACGCGAAGATTATCGTTCTTACTGCCTACGGATCTTCGGAAGTTGAAGACGAAGCCAGAAGGTGCGGAGCTGATGCGTTCTTAAGAAAACCCAAACCCCTCTCGCAAGTTGCGCAGGTTGTCGAAGGACTTCTTGAATCACCGCCTAAAGAGGCCTTCCGTCACGCGTAAGAGACGTTTCCCGCCTCGCCAGTCCGATCCCCACCGTGGTACCAAAGCAGACCAAACTTTCCCATCCTTGTGGCTCTTCCGAAGACCCAGCGTGCGCTAGCAGAACTGGGAGAACTCGTTTATTGAGCGTGTATTAGAGAGTGAACGCGGTTCGCGTCATGCCCTCTTAGCGAATGCGCCTGTATTTCTGGCCCTTATTCGCCCCGGCGACGACGAGGAGTCATCCTGTTGATGACTGTGAAAGCGCCCTGTAATTGCCCGCAGCGCTCCCATCGACGCGTTTCACAAATCCGCATCTTGTTAAGGAGCTTCTAATGACCTCAATTGGTTTAGTTAAAAAACTTGCTCTCGGGTTCCTGGCAAGCACGATCCTGGCGTTGACATCCGTCACCGCGATCGCTGCCCCCATTACAATTACCGTCGGAAATCCTGGTAATGGGAATACCGATAATGTTCTGTTCAATAATGGTAGTCTGATCCACTCCGGACTGCTGGTCCAGGGAGACTTCAACGGAGCTGGTGCGGGTTTCATCGCCGACTTCACCTCGACATCCGGTTCAGGCAACCTCGGTGTCAGTGGTGGGCAAGCTGTTCTTGTCGGTGGCACGGGTAACGTCCCGCTCTCCAACGCCACGGTTCAGCTTGAGAACGGCGCAACGTTCACCAAGTTAATCTTGAATATCGACGTCACTAATGGGCTACCACCACCAACGCAAGTCCAGTTCACAGTGAACTACACGCTGGCCGGAGGCCAGGTTTTCAATCAAGTGTTCACTGTTGATAGCAACGGTCAGAACTTTTTCGGAATAGAAGCTTCGGAAGGTGCCGTGATTAACAGCGTAACAGTGCAAGGAATTGGTGGCACAACCTTTTCGGATATCAATCAGTGGCGTATAGGTGGTTTCGCTAATCCGGTACCAGAACCGGCCAGCATTCTTTTACTCGGGAGTGGTCTAGCTGGTGCTGCGGCAGGTATTCGAAGGCGGCGCAAAGATCGATCTGAATAATTTCAGTCGGCTTCACTGATTAGCAGCTGAAGTAAAGGTTCTTTCAACGACATCAAGGAGAGTCGTAGATGTACACAGCCCCCATCATTCTTCCGCTTGACGTGAACGGGACGATTTATGCTCTGCAGGATGAGAAAGGCGACACGATTGGCACTGGCACACGCGCGGTCTGTGAAATGCTCCTTTATATTATTACCAAGCCTGCATCAGAGAGTATCTCCGGAAGGACCAACTTGCCAGTACAGCGACGATCGAATGTGCGCGCAGCGATAGGAATCTAGGTGGTGCCAATTTTGGCAACGCGAAGCGCTGCGCATTCGCGTTGCCAAATTCACTTAGAGTTGGTGGTAGCTCGGTCGACTTAGACGCCTGCCCTTTTCTTCAATGTTTTCTGACGGTCAGTCTTTTTAATAGGAACTGACGAAGCATACCGCCCAGTCCTCTTGAGGTGATGGATCGTGTAACCGGTATCAAACATCTCGCGATCCGGATCTGGCTGGACGATGCTGTAATCGAACACTCTTCCATCCAGTGTTACAAATACGGAACCTCTACTGCCTCGTTCGAACTGCTCCACTGTAACAAGTGCATAAAGATGCCGGTCACCAGCTAGCGGACCCTTTGGTGTGCTGGGAACGAACTCTCTTCCATCCGGCAGGCTGTAGATGTTCTCATCGAGTAACACGAATCGGCCGGCACGTTGCTGGCGAGGAACAAAGTTTGGAGGAAGTCCAAATCTTGGTTTTTGTGCAGTAGACGTAGAGTCTGGCGTTTGGGTATGAGGCGTACTGCTGCTTCCGACGACTTGGGTGTTCTCGTCCGCAGTCATCGCGTTCGACGACTCATCGACAGCTATCGACTCACGCATTTCGCCACTAATTGTAACTTAACGGAAGTTAGACGGGGGTATGGTTTTACGCGCAGTGGGCTGTTGCCACAAAGAAGCGGCGACTAATGGAAATCATGCGATGGGGCAGCGGCTACTTTAAACGAGAGAGGCTGAACGCGTCGTGCTTTCACTGAAACTACATTGTCCTGGTTCTGCAGCATGCCATCGATTAAAAGAAATGGATGGTCTACAAGCACTAGACGGTTTTTATCGAATAGCTGAGGCGTAATAATGATGTTGCTAACTCCCGTTTCGTCCTCGAGAGTTAAGAACACAAATCCTTTTGCCGTTCCTGGTCGTTGTCGAACGATAACCCACCCACCTACGCGAACTGAGGTCCCGTTCCGCAACTTGCTAATATCGATAGCGCGCTGGGCTCCGAGTTTATTTAACTCTGACCTGTGATATGCGACGGGGTGTTTGCCGATCGTGAGGCCGGTACCGCGAAAGTCGGCATTCATTCGTTCGGGCAAGGTCATAGGCATTAAAGGCGAGCCACCATCGTTCTCGAAAAGTTGTTCATAGAGTTCCCCGCCATCGCGGGCCACGCGTTCCACCTGCCATAAAGCATCGCGGCGGTTTGTGCTTGAGCGATGATCCTTGCGCGGTCGTTCAGGCTTACTTGTGGGAGCGAGCGTCTGAATAAAATTCAAAGCACCAACAGCTGCTAGTTTTCTCAGTTCATCTTTGCGCAGTTCAGGAATACGATTGTGTAGATCGTCAATGCCGGTAAAAGATTGGCAGCGTCTCGCTTTTACGATTGCCTGACCCGATTGCTCACTGAGGCCCTTCACGTACTTGAGACCGAGTCGCAGTGCGAGACGGGGAGACGCGGAGACAGGGGGACAGGGAGACACGGGGACGGGGAGACACGGAGACGCGGGGACAGGGGGACACGGAGATCCCTTTATCGCTCCGTCTCCCCGTCTCCCCGTCTCCCCGTCTCCGTGTCTCCCCATCCCCACTTCACCGTTTTCCGATTCTAT
>Ga0310890_10000250_pt1 | contig 16363 bp, 29 predicted proteins | sample T20D3metaG_FD_203751 | JGI IMG/M metagenome (GOLD analysis project Ga0310890, IMG submission 203751) | Lab incubated soil microbial communities from West Virginia University Organic Research Farm, Morgantown, WV, United States - T20D3 | ecosystem: Environmental > Terrestrial > Soil >... | reverse complement strand
GCTCGTAATGTTCCTGCATCGCCACCCATTGATCAGCAGTGAAGTCATTAACCGTGGCCCCGGAGAGACGTGCCCGGCGCCGTCTGTTTTTGGCTGCCTTCAGTGGTCCGCGATAATACTTCTCGTTACGGGCCTTCCGGGCCGCTGGGTGGCGCTGGTATGAGGATGAGACCTGCACGACTGCGCAGGGCTTGCACCGATACTGATAGCCATCTGGTGTTGACCTGTTACGGCCAAATGCGGTAATGCGCCTCTTCTTTTTACAGACGCAGCAGACTTTGGCCTGTGGTACGTTTCGTTGGTCAGCCGATAAGCTGGCGTATCGTGCGTTATGTTCCCGTGTCTTGGCGTTCCGACAGTCTCTGCATGTAGTGCCGCCTCCCACGAACTCTTTCAGCTCTTTTTTCTTCGAACAGGAGCTACACACTCTTTGCATTGCTCTCTTCTTCTCCGCCTAGCAAAACGGCACGTATTGCCTAACGGTCTTAGTAGGTCTTTTTTCGGGGTTTGCCTAAAGACTCCACGCTGGCCCCTTCTTAGCGTCCCCGCTCGTCGCCATGGGTGAGGCCGTCCGTACGATCCACGTGGCGCTGGACATCGTCCTCGTCCCGGTGGCGTTCGGTCGGCTGTGCCTGCGCCGTTACCCGCTCGCTCCAGGCCGCGAGTTTCTGCTCCAGCGCGGTCCACCGTACCACGTCTTTCTCCCACGGCTGCTCCCCCTCCAGCCAGTAGCGTTGAATGGGCGTCAGGGGCTTGGTGTGCTCGGCCATACGGTCTCCTCATCGGCGAACGTCATCCCTCGCCCCTCGCACCTAGCCGGGTCGCCAACACGAGAAACGCCTCGGCCAGGACCGCATCCGCGACGGACTCCAAGCCCGCCGCATACGCCAGCCGCCCGAGGTGCCGCTCCCGGTGCTCGCGGTCGCGCTTCGCCCGGGCACGGTCGCGGGCATCCAGCGTGGCGAGCTGGCGCTTGAGGGCCTCGATCTTCTGGTGGGTTTTGGTACGGGCCGCCGCGTCGCGTGCGGCGTCCGTGAGGCGCGGAGTCTGGGTCGTTACCGCCACGGCGCACCTCCAACGGAGGCCCGTCGCCATGACACCGGGGTTGCAAGGATGGGGGGCAGATCTGGTAAGATAGACATAACGCACCTTTCTCTGAAGGGCTGTGTGCTACGAGCCGCGTGGGGAGCTTGTCAGAGGGCACCCACGCGGTACACGCGACCAGACTTAGAGGAGGCCCGCCATCGGGTCAGGCCCCTCATCCATCAACGCCAAAAACTCCTCATCCGTCATCGCCCGCACGGCGTTTTCCCAATCCACCACCTCGTCCGGGACGGGGAGAGGACCCGCCTCGGGGGGACAGGACTCATCAGGATTCGTCGGCATCGTCACTCCTCCGTGGCGCCACCACCGGGGGCAACTGTAACCCCCGCTGCAGCACCTCGACCGCGAGCTGAATAATCAAGGTATCTTTGTCCGTTTGGGACAACTGGCTGAGATCCATCCCGGCCGGGAGCGGCGGGAGGAGATCCTCCTCGCCCAGCAGCACGCCCACCGTGGTCTCTAGGGCCCGGCAGAGCTGTGCCGCGACCCCGAGCTTCATATTGCGTCCCTTCCTGCGGCCCGTATGGAGCGCGGAGAGGACACCAATTTTCACGCCAGCTCTCACCGCGAGTTCGGACAACGTGAGGCTTTTGGCCTCGCGCAGCGCGTCCAGACGTCGAGCGATCTCATCACGCGGATCGAACACCTGCGGTGCCGCCATCGTCTCCACGTCTCTACGGTGCGTCGGCCAGCGCCGGGAAAAGGGTACGACCTCTGCCGTGGGTGATGCCAGTATACACCATGTTCCCCCTTTCTACAAAAGAAAAATGCAGGGGTCTTTTTTCTACAAAAAGAGAACGCTTATTTACTCATAGGTAAATACCAGCACCTGCCTGTGCTTAGCCCTGCATGTCCTCGCCCCAGGGTTCCGGCTCCCGGAGGGCGGCGCCCTGCGCATTGACGTAGTGGAGGTGCTGCGTCCCCGTGTGCGGCGTCCCCGCCAGCCGGAGCGGCCCGGACTCCCCGGCGAGGGCGCGCGGGAAGGTTTTGCCGGCCATGTGGGCGTTCCAGGCCTCGGCGACATACCGGGGATAGAGCGCCGGGTTGATGCTGCGGACGGGGGATTCCCGCAGCCAGCGGAGCAGGGTGTGGACCGGTTGCCCGGCCACGAGCCCACTATCGGCCGCGAGGCGTCCCCAGAAGTCTGTCGCCTGGGCGGGCTGAAAGCGCCACGTGACGAGCGCCACCGCCAGCACGCTCGCGCGCTCCAGGAGGTTCCGCACGGACCCCGGCCCCTGGCAGTGTGTGACCAGCTGCTGCATCTCGGGCGCCCAGGCCAGGATGAGGGTTTTGCGCACGCGCGGATTGCGCAGGAGCCCCACCCAGAGGGTGTCGCTCGCGTAGCCGGTCGGCTGCTGAAACCCGCTGACCAGCACGCCGAGGGCGCCGCCCAACTTATGCAGATGTTTGGGCGCCAGCGCGGTCGTCTGAAGGTCGGGATCGACGCGGTAGAGATCGCGGAGCGAGCGCGACAAATTGCGGTCATGGACGGCGTAGAGATCAGCCATCTCCGCGAGGCTCGTGACGCGCCGCTCTTCGACCCAGAACCACACGGACTCCCGGCTGCGGCCGAGCGCCGTTAAACGGTGCAGGCCGTTCAGGAGAAAGCGCTGCTGGCCCATCGTCGCAAAGGTGAGCGTCGTCCCCTGGGCAAAATGGTGTAAGCGCATGAGCTGCGCTAGATACGAGACGTGATGCTCCCGGACGGCGCGCTGCCCGGGGAACACCTCGGTCTCCACAATGGTGCGTGCCTGGTGAGGGGAGAGGAGCAGGAGATGCATGCTCGTCTGGGGGCGGGGCGGGGTCGGCACGCGCCGAGAAAGCGATGCAGCGGCAGTCGCCATACTGTACACTCCTTGCGTCTGTGGGTGGTTGAATCGGGCCTGCTGGTGGACAGCAGGCCCGCGGTGTTTCTCCTCCGGAGGCGGGGTGCTACTCGGGCTGGACGTCGCAGTCGCGGGCATCGCCCACGAGCGTGCGCCCGGCCACCCGCACCGTGCCGGCGCAGTCCGGGCCCACGGGTGCCGCATTGCCGGCGAGGACACTGTTGCGCAGGATGACGGTGCCGCGCCCGGTGACGATGCCCCCCCCGGCGCCGCCGATCACCACACGGTTGTTGGCAATGAGGGAGCGTTGGACCTCAACCGTGCCCTGGTTCACGAAGATCCCACCGCCAAAGTTCGCCGTCTGGTTGCCCACCAGGGCCACCTGCCGCAGGGTCAGATGCCCGTCATCGAGGCTCAGGGCCCCGCCGCGAGCGCCACTGCTGTTATCCAGAAACACCGTATTGACGGCCTCCAACTCGCCAACGCCTTCGCCGCCCCCGCCGCTATTCAGGAACGCGAGGTTGCCCGCAATGATGGAGTTGCGGATGACGATGGTCCCGGCCGCCGGATCAAAGGCAAACCCAGCGCCGGACTCGCTCAGGTTGTCGGCAAGGAGGCACCCGTCAATCTCGGTGGCGCCGGCCGCCGTGACCCCCCCGGCCGTAATGTCCGCGGTGTTCTCGGTAATGGCACACTGGGAGAGGCGCTGCGTGGCGGGCCGGGCGGTATGGATCCCGCCGCCAAGCCAGGCTTCACACCGGGTTACCACAAACGCGTGGGCGACGAGGTCCCCCTCGTTGAGGAGACATCCCCCGCGGTTGAAGAAGACAGGGGAGACGGCGCCCCCTTGCACCGTCAGGCTTTCAAGCCGTAAGGTTCCGCCGGACCCCACATGGAGCAGCCGAAAGAGGGGGGTGTCGGGGGCCTCGTCGCGCGCCAGGATTGTCTGGCTGGACCCGGCGCCCCGAATGGTCAGCGTGCCGACAATGACGGGGGTGGCCGTGAAGCCGCGCACGTCGTCGCCATTGTCCTGGCGGTCGAACGTAAAGGTGGACGCGTCGAGCTCGATCACGTCAGGCCGGGTGGGATCGAGATTGGAATGGGCAATCGCCGTTTTAATGCATTCCGCATCGCCGGCCGTACAGGGAAAGACCCGGGCCATAGCCGGGGGAACCGCGATGATCATGAAGAGCAGGGCCAGTAGGGTACGCATAGAGAACCTCCAGCGTAACAGGGACAGGAGACGGCCACCGCGACCGCGAGGGTGGTCCGCGTGCACTGAGGCACACGCCTCAGCGAGGGTGGCGCCCACGGCCGCACGCCGGGGGTCGCCTGACAACGTGCGCGCGCAGTCTAGCATACGTCGCCTACCGCGGGCGGTGCTGGTCCGCACGGCTCGCGCTCGCGGGTCGCCACGCGCCACGTTTTACCGTGGATAATACTGTGGACGGTGCCGGGGGACACGTGGAACTGCCGGGCTAGGGCCGTTTGGATGCCCCACTCGTCCCGGCGCGCCTGCCAGCAGCACAGAATGCGCCGCGCGTCCGCATTGGTCATGGTGGCTTTGTGGTGCCGCTCCCCACGCGGGTGCCGCACGTAGTCGTCATCGGGATGCATCGGGGCCTCCTTTACACGCACGGACACGTCGCTTGCAGCAAGGCTTCCTGAAACACCGCCGCATACCCGGCAATCTGCTCGGCGCAGTCCAGACCATTCACCACCCGCCGGGCGTTGACATAGTCGCACTGGGCGTCGTCAATATAGTCGCTCACACCTACGCCGGTAAAGTCCCCGTCGAGCATGCCCTCATACAGGATGGCGGCGGCGCAGGCCGGCTCCAGGGCACAGTCCGGGCGCTGCACTAACGGCAGGCCGAGCTTCGCCTGCTGATAGGCGTAGTTCTGTTTCCAGGTTATCATCACCCAGCCTCTCCCGTGGTACGTTTCGCCCGTTTCTGGGTCGGGAACACCATAGGGTTTTCCTTCTCCTTTCCCATATTCCTCAATCGGTTGCATGGTTCGAGCCGTTTCGTGCAGCACCGTGGCAAAAACGTAAGCGACATGCCGCAGATCGAGCGGGGGCTGGCGGACTTGCGCATAATCCAACAGATATTCCATGCCGTCGACCTGGGACTGGGTGAGGGTGCCTCCGAAGAGAGGGGCACGAATTACGTCATAGAAACGCGTGCGATTCATGCTATACTCACCTCATACAAAACGAGCGCTGACAGTGCTTCAACACTCCCAGCGCTCTCGCCATCCCACTCTGCATGGAGGTGCAGGCGTTATGGTTAATGCTGAAGATACCCTGTGTGCGTGTGGTTGCCAACAACTCTGTGCGCCTGGCAAGACTTGGCGGCATGGGCATTGGGCCAAGGTCCATCCCCCCCGTCAAGCTCGACCCCTGATAGAGCGTTTCATGGAGAAAGTCCAGAAGACGGAGACGTGCTGGCTCTGGACAGGTGCCACAGGTCAATGGGGCTACGGGCTTATTCGGCCTGATGGGGGCGGCAAGAAAATTGCGACACATCGTCTCTCCTATGAGCTTCATTATGGCCCGATTCCTGATGGATTGTGGTGTCTCCATCGGTGTGACACGCCGGCCTGCGTGCGTCCGGAGCATTTGTTTCTGGGGACCGGGAAGGACAATACGCAGGATATGGTAGACAAAGGCCGTCATTGGATGCACACCCATCCAGAAAAGGTCTTGCGTGGGGACCAGGTATGGACGCGTCGTTTTCCTGAGCGCGTGCCCCGAGGTGCAGCCCACAACCAGGCCAAACTTACGGACGATGATGTGCGCGCCATTCGCCAACTCTACAAGCCAGGGAGCATCAAACATCAGGACCTCGCGGAACAGTTTGGGGTAAGTCGGTCCTTGATTTCGATGATTCTTGCTCGCAAGATCTGGACGCATCTGCCGTAAAAGCGCTTCCGATGCATAGCTAGGCTCCTGCCGCACAGGTGCACGGATTTTCGCGGTGGACGTTTCGGTCACAGTGGGGCGCGTGCACACCGCCCTCCAGCGTTCCCTGCGGCCTGAGTGGCGTGATCACGATCCGCGGCATGCCGAGGACCTTGTCGCTGGGTAGGAGCGGCAGCACGCTATCGATCACCTGCTCCTCGTCATTGGCCTCGCAGGTGATCGTGTAGGTCAGGATAACGCGGTAGTGCATAGCGTCGTGCTCCTCAGCGTGGTGGTTCACTGGTGAGGCGCGGAAGTGTGTGCCCGCCAAAGGGGAGCCGGTCAAACGTCACCCCAGCCCGGGCGAGGATGGCAAGCAAATCCGTCATCCATAGGTCTGTCTGGGCGCCAAAATCTTTCAGCTGATGGAGCATATGGCCGGTGCCTAGCGCGAGCTGCTCGGCCCGTTCCTCCCCTACCTCTGCCGTTTTGAGCCGGAAGCGAAAGCCCAGCGGCAGCGTGGGATCTTCCACCACGGCGTTCCAGGTGGTCAAGATTGGGTAGCCAAAGCCCATTTCCTGCTCATTGACCACACAGACGGCGCCGGCCAGGTCGTAGTCACGCATGAGGAGCAAGATCATGCTGAGAGCTTCTTGCGTGCGGGGATCGTGTAAGGACCGATAATTCTGCATACCAATCGTTCTCCTAGGCGAGCGAGACATGCCGTGTAAAGTGCTCATCGTCTTGGGCCGCCTGGGGGAGGACCAGCACGGCGCCCGTGGCAAAGAGCCAGACCATCTGCTGGGGCTGCTCCCGCTCACACTTGCAGAGGGTACCATCCTGGGCACAGTGAAACACGCTATAGGCGTAGAGGTGGTCCCCCTGGGCCGGGATCGCCGAGTCGGCAAAGACGGCGACCATGGCCTGCTGGCAGGAGAGACACCGGGGCGTCATTGCGGTCCTTGCGACGGCAGGCGATACGCCAAGGCTTGTGCGGCGAACTCCCACGCCGCCTCAAAGTCCCGGTCGATATCGTTACTGTCGGTGATCGCGTCGGCAAACTCCCAGGCTTTGGTGGCTTCCATGTCACGGTCGGCATCGCCGGCGCCGTCCAGGTCCGGGTTGATATCCGCGAGCATGCGGGCGAGGTCGTACTCGCCGGGGAAATGGTTGTCCTCCAGGTCGGTATCCCAGCCCGGAAACTCGTCATGGAAGGCCACGCACACGGCCCAGCCCACGCAATACCCGTGGGGGAGGGCGGTGTCCCGCTGGCTGACGGGGTGGGGGTAGCGCTGCTGAATCTCCTCAATCGTGGGCATAGCTTCCTTGCTCCTTACTCATGCTCCCATGCGCCCTCGCCAAGGTACCGCACGCGCACGCACCGCCAGCCGGTCGCCTCGCCCGTGTAGGCGTCCACGATCAGTCGCATAAAGCGCCCGCAGGTCGGGCACTGGGGCCGGGGCGAGACCGCCGTTTTTCTGGCAGCACGTGCTAACGTGGTACTAACTTGTGTCACATTAGTATGTCCGAGGCACAAAGTCATCAACTCGCATGGATAATAGCCGGGCGCGCCCAGCGTCGTTGAAAATGTCGCCACCCCTCTGTCGGCGCATAGCGCTCCTGTGAGGGGTGCTCTGGTCGCCACAGCATGGCCATCGGCGTAAAGCCTATGCTGGCGATCTGCTGCAAGCGCTCCTCGGCCAGGTCAAAGGTATCCTTGGGATACCCGATGAGGACATAACAACGCAGCCTATGAGACTGCCTCGTAAAGCCTGCCTCTAGCAATCGACGTGCGGCGCTGGCGAGGGTTTCAAAGGCGTCGCCGGGATCATAGGCAAAAAAGCAGTTCGGGCGTGGCTTTAAGCGTGCGAGCAAGTCCACTTGATAGTCTTGCAAGGCGAGGGCCTCTAGCCCGCCTGTAAACCCTATGCGCCTGCCTTGACGGGCCAGCATCGCAAAGACCGCCCGCACATGAGCCTCTGGGCACGCCAAGAGGTTATCGTCAAGAATGTTCCAACCCTCTTGTAGAGGGAGTGGGCGGGGCACAGGATCGCGGCGCCACACGGAGCAAAACCAGCACCGGCGCGGGCACCCACGCGAGGTGAAGGTATAGCCGTGCTTGATGTATTGCCCTGGGGTGAAGTCGGCGCCAGGATCGCCATAGGCCACGCCTCCGATGGTGACAGGCGCCACATACCGCCAGCTTTCGGCTAAGGCTTCGGCATAGGGCTTGTCGTAGGTAAAGGTGACAGAGATATGCACGGCGTCGGCCTGGGCGAACAGATCGGGCTCGCCGACATACGCAAGGGGATCGTCCGGTGTCGCCTTCGTCTTGCGTGGGAAGACGCGGATAATGCGCTTAGTAGTCATGGCTCTCCATGTCCGTACCAGAGGTGCCCATCCAGCCAATCCTGTGCTCGGTCGTCTTGGCCGCGCGGGGCCACCTGAGATGCAGCGGGAAGCACGGCACCACGCAGAGATACCCATGCCATTCGCTGTCCCACTGCCATCGCGTCGTCCCATGCGACAGACACCACTGGCCTCGCGTGGTGGTCCAATAGACGCCTATCCAGCAATCGCGTGGTTCCCAGAGGAGGCTCAGCCATCGCGGCTTGGTGGTCAATCGCACGGTAGCAAGAGGCTTCATGCGTGCGCTCCTCATCGTGCCCGCTGCCCACACTGGGGGCAGGTGGGGCTCCAGCCCTCACGCTCGGGGTAGCGCCGTGTGATGATCAGTTGCCACACATGGCCACAACAGGTCCACTCGCGGACGAGTCGGCCCTGGCGGTCATGCCACGTCGTACAGGTCACTGTATCCCTTCCTTACGTGCCTGCTCGCGCTTCGCCTGCTCCTGGAGGGACCGCCAGGCGCCGCGCAAGAGCCGTCCCAGCACTTGATAGTGTTTCTCGCCCGTCTGGGCCGCAATCAGCCGGAGTAACCGCCGGTCTTCGGGGGTTATTTTGATCGTCACCTGTGGTGTCATCATGTTGTAATTTTACAACTCGACACGTGCGAAGTCAAGGAGCAAAAGCAGGAGCCACAACCGTCAGGCATCGGCCTGCGATGCGCCCTGGTATACGAAATATCGTATATATACGAAAGAGCGTATAATACCTATAACCTATTGATATTGCAGCTCAATGAGCCAACGCCGTCACACCTCCTCGTCCAGGTCCTCGCGGGGGGCCTCGGGCGATGTCGGGCTCTCCCGGCGTGCGGCCAGCTCGGCGAGAAGCATCTGCGCCTGCGCCAGGGTATGCGTCGTCCACCCGTACGTGCCCCAGCTGGTGGCTCCCGGATAGGCTTCGTGCTCCGGGGTCACGTCGCCATTGGGCCACTGATGCTCCCGCGCGATCCGAATCCTGATGACCTCATAGCGCTTGACGTGGCCCTGTTTATGCTCCTGGCAGTAGATCGCGAGGTCGCCGTGCCGCTCGATCTGCGTATAGCGAAACGTGCGGTCGTCAAATGCGAGGGCGATGGGCTCCATCGCCACCTCCGAGAAATCGTGTTTCTCGGTACAGTAAACGAAATTTTGCCCTCCTGGGTTCAGAGTACGCGCCAGGGGGCGTTCGTGGATTCTAGCACGCCTCTACACGCCTCTCGTGGCATTTTTGTGGCATGGTTCTCACGCACATCGCCGATTCACCCCTAGCCCCCCTGCTCGGCCGCCTCCCGCTCCTCCTGTGCAAAGAGGTCCTCGCTGCTCAGCTGCGGTGGCGGGGGCGACTCCCCCTGCGGCGGCGTGTCGGCGGCTTCTGGCGCCGCTGGCGTGGGCTCACGGCGGGGGCTCCGTGCCGCAGGCCGCGTGGCAGGGGGCGCCACCTCGCCCGTAACCGTGGCCTCGGGGCCGTTCTGGGCGGTGCTGGGCTTGACCTCGCCGGTCTGCGGGTCGACCACGTCCGCGCTCGCCGGATCAAGGGCGGGCTGCAGCACGCTGGGCACAGGGACATAGGCCGTGGGGTTGCTCGCATCAAACAGGTCCGTGAGATTACGCTGATGCCGGGCGGGGGGAATGTCCTCGAGCAGGCGGGCGTCGTCATCGTCCAGCAGCTGGCGCTCGGCGAGGGTGAGTTGGACGTACTTCGCCACCCGCTTGAGGCAGGTTTTGCGGCGCATCATGGTCTTGTTGTCCAGCCAGGGGCCGCTGTCATGGCCGGGGGCTTGCTTTTCGATCTTGTCGAGCTCGTCCAGGGAGAGGACCTCGAACGCACAGGTGCCGTCCTTGAACATGATGGCCCCGTAGTAAAACAAGTCCTTGCCCGGTTTTTTGCCCAAGGTGACCGCCATCCGGTGGAGCGGCCGGTCCTGAAACATATCAAAGGTCCACTCATCGCCGTCCTGGACGGGATGAGCAAAGGCGCGGCGGACTTTGCCGGAGCGGTCGAGGACGCGCAGGATGCCAAAGTAGTTGGTCACGCACTGCGCGCCTTTGCGGCCCCCGTAGCGCTTTTGTTTGAAGGGCAGGAAGTGGCAGTCCCGCCCGGGCATGAGGCCATAGGTGGCCGCATAGATGATCGAGTCGCGGAGACTCTCAATCACACTATCGTGAAGCGAGGGCCGGCCCGTGATTTCGAGCCAGCAGGCGGCGCGAAACTGCTCGCTGGTGATATCGGGTGGGAGCAGTTTGTAGACATCGGGCATCAGGCCCTGGAGGAGGCGGAGTACCGGCGCTGGAATTTGGGCGCCCTTGGGCACCACTGCAGTGGTGGGGGTCTCAATACTGGTCGTTGCCATGGGTCACTCCTTGCTGTGTGCAGGTGAGGCCTCCGGAGAGGCGGGCTTGGGTTTGCGTTGCTGATACTGCGTGCGGCCGGCCGCCCGTTGGTGGGCTTCGCCAGCCCGCACCGCCTGGCAGACGGCGGCGTGTTCGACGAGGCTCCGACTCCGATGCACGGGGTCGCCGTCCTCGGGAAAGAAGTGCGCTTCCTCCAGACTCGTCCAGGTGACCGCATGGGCATCGAGGCGGACGAGCGCGCCGCCGGGCCCCGCGGCCTCGATCACGTCATGCTGGCACTGCGGGCAGCGGGGCATGGCTAGGGCTCCTCGGGTGTTAGGCTGTGCCAGCGCGGTTCGGTCACCATCTCGACGCGCAACTCCGCCGTATCGCCGGTCGGCGCGCAGGTCACGCGGTGCCGGGGACGATGGGAGAGCAGCGCATCGAGCGTGGCATGCAGCAGGGCGCGCAGGCCGGCCGTGGTGCCGACAATGTGGACGCGCCCCTGGAGAGCGTCCGGGCCAGCGACATGCAGATAGGGGACAGGAATCGGGGGCATCAAGGCTCCTTTCGCGAGGGCGGTGTCATCGTGGGTCATCGCGTGTGTTCCTCCGCAGCGGCCTGGGGGGCCGTGCCTGCGGGCATTGAGCCCAGCTGCCCCTCGCTGTGGCCGTAGGGCTGTATCGCCCGGCCGGGTGTCAGGTCCTTCCCTGTCGGCGCTGGCGCCTTGCGCCAGTCAATCCCGTTGTGCTGGCCGAGGACCTCGCCTGCGCCAGCGTAGGGAGGCGAGGCGAGGCACACGTCGAGGCTGCCGGGGGGCATCGCTCCGAGCTGGCCCTCAGTGACACCGTAGGCTTGCGCCGTGATGCCGCTGCCCTGGTGTTTCACGTAGTTGGCTTCTTTGGTACGGTCACGGGTCTGGCCTTCCATCTTGCTCCAGTCGATGCCGTTGGCAGCGGTGTTGAGGCTCTCCGCATACGGCGGGCTACTCACGCACACCTCAACACTCCCCGCCGTCGTGTCGAGTGGCTTCTGCATGCAGTACACAACCTCGTAGTTAATCGCCAGGTCGGGGCGCTTCTTCTCATGCAAACGCCTAAAGAAACTCTTTCTTTCAGTTCTATGTATGGTGTCCTCCCCAAACAACCCGCCCTGCGTGCCGTGGTCCTCGACCAGGAGCGCGTGGTGCTCGTGCAGCGTGACGAGGCCAAGACTTTCGCATAAAGTTCTCCATTGTCCTGGAAAATCAACTATTTGTGAATCACGGACATATGATTTGACGACGAATACGGCAACGCCGCCAGGCTTTAGGAGGGCGACGACTTGCTCGAGGATCTGCTTGCTGGCTTCCCAGAACGTGGTGCCGTGCTCGGTGCCGAGTTGGCCTTCGGCAGTCCCATAGCTCGTGTTCATGCTCTGACCAGCCTTGCCGCCGTTATGATTTGTGGACGTCTTCGGCCTCGCGGTAAACCAGTTGTGCTTTTCTGCGGCCCCTTCACCACCGTTAAGGCTTGCTTCCCAGGGTGGCGAGGAGATCGCCGCCTCCACCGTCCCCGCGGGCAGGTTCCCCAGTTGCGCCGGGGAGGTGCCGTACTGATAGTGCGTGATCCCGCCACGCTGCGCATCGCCGTGGATACCGTGGGTGGTTGGTGTTTCGCTCCCGGTGACTGATGGTCCAAACGGGGGGCTACTCAGGCACGCATCGAGCGAGCCGGGCGGCAGGTTCCCCAGGTTCTCAGGCGCGTGGCCGTAGGTCGCGCCATCGCCTTCGTTATGCCCCTGCTGGAGGCCCTCCCGTGCCAGCGTACGCTGATTATCGTTGGCGCAGCGATCGGCATAGGGCGGCGACGCGATCGCCGCATCGAGTGAGCCGGGGGGCAGGTTCCCCAGTTGCGCCGGGGAGGTGCCGTAGGGCGTCGGCGTCGCAAAGCCTGTGGATGAGGCACTCGCAGGATCACGCCCCGTCTGCGCCCGGCGTGTGACATAGAGATCACTGCCGCCTTTGCGATTGTCGCTATCGCAGAACGGGGGACTTGCCACGCAGGCGCTGACCTGCTCCCGCAGCACGTCCCCTAATCGTCTGCTATCGCCTTGTACCAGCGTCGGCGCCACCCACTGCGGCAGATGCCCGTAGCGGCGCTGCCACAACTCCAGGTTACCGGTCATGTGGTGCGGCGCGTGATTCCCTTGCTGGCTACAGGTCTCGTGCTTGGCCGCGCTACCGCCGCAGTCGAAGCCGTGCGCCAGGGCGCAAAAGCGTTGCTCCAACTCGACGCCCAGCCATTGATACCCGGCGAGTGCCGCATCTAAACCTCCGAGTGCTACACCGCCAAACGGGTCGATGACGGTCGATCCCGGCGCTACCCAGCCCTCGGCGGCGCAGTGCTGGTAGATGCGCTGGATTAAGGCCCTGGAAAATTTGGCTGGGTGACTGTATGCTTCAGACACTATTAGTCCATTCCAGCCTGAGTCGTAGCATTTGTGCCAGGTGTCGACGGTGAGCGCGGGCGTGGTCATCGAGCTGTCTCCGTGGCCGCGGCGCGTTGGCGCCGCAGGGCCGCATTGCGTTGGGTGGCGCGCACGGTCGCGTGCCAATGGCAGTACAGGATACGGGCACAGGCGATGGCGGGGACCCGCTTAATGACCCAGGACGCGCTATGCCCGTCAAACGTCAGACCATGGGTCGCGGCGCGTGGGGGCGCCAGGGTACAGTCGCGGCAGGGGGTCATCGCGGCCCCTCCCCGTCCTGGCCCTCGGGCGGCGTGCTCTGCTCTGGTATCAGCTTGTCCATGGGCGGCGTCTGCCGCAAGGTCTGGTCCTGGCCGGGGCTCAGGTCATCGGTCAGGGGGAGCCAGCGCGCTGGGTCGGGGGGATTCACCCGCTGCGACGGGCGGGCTTTGGCCTCCGCCTCTTTCTGCGCCAGCATCGCCATCAGGTCGTCCACCAGCGCATGGACGCTCGCCTCGGGCATCTCCACTTCCCGCCAGGCGACGAGCTCGTCTTCGGTCATCGACCAGCGCGGATCGGCCTCGGGGCCCCCCCGCGCTGCAGCCCGCTGCTCGCGTCGGATGTCCTCCATCAGCGTCGCCAGGTCCTCGATCGAGGGCACGTGCCGGGGCAAATGGGTGACGGCCCAGCGCTCGATGGCGGGCTCGATGAGGGCGGCGGGGAATGGTTGCAGCCGCTTGTACCAGAGGTCCAACATGACCGGGGGGATACTGTTGTAGCTCTGGCCATAGTAGCGCTGGAGAAGCGTGTTCAGGGTCGCAATGTCACTTGGCTGCATGCTCGGCCTCCTCTGCGGTTTTTTGTTTCACCCACTCGGCAGTGGTATCGGCGCCTGTGGCAGCCGTGGGCGCACGCGCTCTTCCGGGCGCCGTCGCTTTGGTCTCTTGTTCCAGGATGTACTGATACCACCGCTCATCCCAATCCAGCACTGCCCGCTGGAAGTGCAAGGTTTTGAACAGATGGGTATGGGTCTCCAGATCCACCGAGGGGGCGTGCTTCTGGGCGAGTTCAAATACCGCTGGCGTCGGAGCAAATTCTGCGGGTGCGTGGGTCCCAGGTGATCGGCCATTGGGTGGCGATGCCACAATCGCATGTTCATATTCGGGCGTGCGCGCGTTCTCTCGCTCGAGCTTTTGCTCGAGCTTTTCCTTTTCCTGTTCCTGTTCCTGGATCTGTTCCTGTTCCTGTTCCTGGGAGGATGACCTATCTGATAGGGTATCTGATAGGGTATCTAATAGGGTATCTGACAGCATGTGTGCCAATGGCATGTAGCGTATCCGCAAGTCTTTGTAATACTTAACAAAAAGTGGAATAAGTGGACACCCATGGAGACTGGGAAGATGTTTTTCAACCGCCGATTTGATCTTCGGACCATTGCCCTGATACCGCAGCATATTGACGACCCAAATCACATCAAAATTCTGGTCACGCAATGCCAATTTTTTTTGGGATAGGGTATGGAATAGGGTATCGACTAGGGTATCATCTAGGCCCGTTTCATGGGCCATGAGAACGGACGGAATGGTATAGATTCCACTGACATGAGCGTGATTGTTCGTAATCAGGTAGAGAAAGAGCAGTTTCCCTTCGGGGGGGAGGGTCTTTACTTTTGGATCGGTCCATAGGGCCGTATCAATAGAGCGATACATCATCACCTCCCCTCTGAGGACGCTTGCGGTCGACGAGCCCGGCTTTGCGCGCATTGCAGCTGTCACACAGGGTCTGGAGATTGTCTGGATGATGGGTACCCCCGTTGCGGCGCGAAATCATGTGATCAGGAACGAGCATGTTCTGGGACCCACAGTGTTGACAGGTGTACTGATCTCGCCAAAAGATAAAAGCGCGTAATGCCGCATGGCAGGGAATACGCATTTTTAAGCGGCCTCGAATCGTCGGAACTTTCCATTGTTTCCCATGCTGATCAATCCAGTGGGTGTCCATCTGGCATCTCCGCGTGTACATTTGCTTGTTTATGCTGTAAAATACCATCAAGTATAGTCAAGTATATAAGTGATAATAAATATTGTCAATAATAATCAAGTATGCTACTATTCCTCTCAAGGAGGTGGCCAATGCCCAGACACAAAACGCCAGCATCCGACTATGTCCCGCTGATGTTGCGGGTTCCGAAGGAGGTTTCTGAGGAGTTACGACGCCAAGCCAGGGTCTCCCATCGGGTGCTCAATACCCATGCAATCTTGGTGTTGCAACAGGCCCTTGGCTTGGCCCCAGAGGAGGAGCCTGACGTTCGGCATCCTCAACTCGTCACCCCCTAACCCCCTGGAGGCCCCCATGCCCCCTGAGCTGCTCACCCAGTGCCGCGCGCTCCTGGCGGCCTACGCCGCCGCGGCCTCAGCCTCGGAGCGCCTCACGGTGGGCGTGCGCCTGGCCCACCTGACGCTCGTCTACGGTCCCGCCCTGGCGGCCCTGGCGCCGGACGTCTACGCCGCCGCCATCGCCATTACGCGGGCTCCGGCCTATCCGCCGCCGCCGCAACTGGCGTTGTTTCCCCCGACACGGCCTGGAGGCGTCGATGCCTAAGTCGCGGCTCCCGACCACCGCGATCAGCTGCCACCGCTTTACCGGGCGGCCCTTCCCCGAGACGCCGTCCGTGCCGTCTGGTGGATATGTTCAATAGGGCGAAAGCATACCGGCCCCCAATGCGGCGTGGCGTAGCCCCCTTTGGGTGGCCGCTTAGCCAGGGGGAAGGGGAGCATCGCCCCATCAATCAGGTAACTGGCGAGCGAGCACGGCTCCTGCCAGATGAGGTGCGCCGTGAACAGTGCCTGGAGCGTGTCGACCCAGGCTTGGCTCATGCCTACCCAGAAGAGGAGATTGGGCACCTGGGGCGCCTCCGCGGCTACCTGGCCCTGCGTCTCCATGAACGGCGCGAGGACCTTCGGCATCTCCGCAAACGTCACGTAATCGTTGGCACGGATATAGGCGAGGAGAGCGACGGCCGCGGGCGGCAACCCCTCGGCGGCGCGGTACGGCTCATACGTCGGGCGGGGTGGCGGTGTCGTCGAACGCTTCATTGGTGCCTCTCTTTCTTCGCCAGCAGCGCCAGGGCCCGCCACCGTCTAGGCCGCTGGCGCATGGGACTGCCGCCAATGCAGATCCGTAATGGGCGGGTCGCTCGGCAAGAGGGTCACCCGCCGCCGCAGAATCTCGCCCGGCATACAATCGAGACACAGCGGCAGAAAGCTCGCCGAGCCGTCCCGGTCCGGCATCACGGGGCTCGGCAAGCGCTGATAGGTGAGCAGATACTGAAAGAGCCAGCCCCGGAGTTGATGCAGATCGAGG
>Ga0310890_10000246_pt1 | contig 16401 bp, 15 predicted proteins | sample T20D3metaG_FD_203751 | JGI IMG/M metagenome (GOLD analysis project Ga0310890, IMG submission 203751) | Lab incubated soil microbial communities from West Virginia University Organic Research Farm, Morgantown, WV, United States - T20D3 | ecosystem: Environmental > Terrestrial > Soil >... | reverse complement strand
TCTTGATCGGGGACTGATAAAAGGAAGGTCTATCAAGGAATTGATAGTTGCATGTGTTTATGTAGTATGTAAAAGTTCCAGTATTCCCCGAACGTTGACAGAAATTTCGCAAATAGTAGAAGCAAACGAGATCTTTGCTGGAAGATGCTATAGGCTCCTTATAAGAGAGTTGAAAATAATCCAAGTCCAATTTAAGCCTTCGATTTTTATTCGGAAAATTGCTGATGTTGCTAACATCCATGAGAGAACAGTAAGAGAGTCTATTGATATGCTATTGGCAATTCAAAATGAAAGCCTATTCTCAGGGAAAAATTCACTATCCTTGGCTGCAGCCATTCTTTATATTACCTGCAGAAAGCATAGACAGAAGATATCACAGGCAAAAATTGCTACTGCTGCGAATATAAATATCATGACTTTACGAAAGAGGTTGTTAGAGGTCAGAACAGTTATCACGAATACACCATTCTTAAATTAATCAAGGCAGCTTTGTAAGGATGGTTTTGAAAAATAACAATATTTGGATACAGAAAAACAGAACCCACTTTAGACAATAATGAAAATAATAACTAACAAATGACAAATTAGTTTTGTAACACTGATTACAGGGTCCATTAATATAGAAAATGGTTGACATAAGAATCATTTTTGCGTAGTAGGAATCATCTGACGATTGCTCATGAATCTTCTTTACTCCATGTAAATTAATAGGTTAATAAATTTCTAATAATAAAAAAGTTACAAAATATCAATTCAAGATGCCGTATTATGGATTCTACTACAATATAAGCCTTAGTTGAAACTACAAAAAATCTGACCTAAATCACTGGCAAAATTGCATTTTTTTCTCCGAATGTCAGGTTTCATATATAGGTTAGAACGAAAATTCATCAATTTAACGACAAGATATACACATGTATTGATTCAGCGTAAGACCAAGCAAATGCGATAAGAAAACTCAGACGAATATGGGGCACAGATAGTTAGTTTTTAATCGTAAATCCTGTTCTATCTTTTTTGATACCCATAGAGAGAGGATTCCGCATAATTTTAAAACAGCGTTAAAGTCCATATATCTCCCACTTTAATCGACAAATTGACAAATTCTCTGTTTTTTTTCGTTCTGCTGCTTTTCTTTTGATCTGTAAAAAATCAAAAAAAATCCAAGTCTTTTTGTACAATTTTCCCTTGTTATTAAAGACTATAGTATACAAATAGAGCGACCATGTACAAATTTCCTTTTATTATTTTGAATGAAGATTAAGATTCTACCAATTTTTTCTTCATCATTGGTAGGACCCTTTTAAAAGTGCTTTTATCGTAATGGGCAGGGAGAGTTTAACAATATATATTATTTGTCTAAACCCAAGCTTAATGACAAGAATTATTATTGGAATTTGATCAGGAATATTCAACGAATTTCTAGAATGTGGTTAAAAACTGTTTTGGTTTAATTTGAGATATTAAGCGCCACATTACATCTACATTATTACTAATAATATTTCATTGATAGAAATCATACCGTGATCTTCTTAAACGAGATGTATATCTTATTTTAGCCTATTATTCTTCTTGATCATAATATCTTACTCAAACAACAAAGATAAGAATTTAAGCGTAGCACGCACTTATGATCATGGATAAAACATCCAGTTCTAATGATGAGGCAAACTCTCTTCACAATGTTGAGGGGTTTGTCTTAGAGAAATTATCAACAAAGTTAGACCCTGAAAATTCTTCAACTAGTATTGGAGAATTAATGGATTCCATAGACAATAGTATGTTTCCCTTACTAGATCAGGCAATCGAAGATTTGATTGCTCAAAGTCTTATACATTCTGAAGATGGGGAAAATTACCAAATTACACCAGATGGTATCAATGAATTAGAGTTTAGAAAGAAAGAGGCAATACCACTTAGCTGATGAAAGTTTTAATATCATTTTACACGAAGGCTTGATGCATATGTATGTAATATACAAATAATAAAATATTTGAATTATATGTTACCATTTATTTAGTATTTTTCAAGACTTTAAATTTCAATTATGCATTCTCTCGGATACTGAAAAAAATTGCGATTAGATATTTAGATATAGACAAAATGCTACATTATGAGAACATCGACTCTAATTAATGGCTTGTATTCTGTATGAGATGTATTAGGGCTACAATCATTCCATCGTTTACAATCCCTAGGAAACAACAAAATATGAAAAAGTGCAAAATAAAGAATGGAGATCTTTGGTTCGTTCTCTTGCTGGTTAGAGACGATCACTTTATCTGAATGGAGATAAGCAACCCCATAATGTTCTTATACTCACAGCACTATGCTTACATTGAATCAAATAATTAATAAAACTAACAAGAGTATACTATTTTCACTAAAATTTGTGTTACTTTCTATATTATCTATGATTTTACACAACATATATACAATATTTGGAGGACAAAGACTTGTCTAATGAATCAAGCAAGGGAAATAATAGACAGTTTTCCTATAAAAAAGTCCACAGTAGATGATATAGAAATAGAATACAAAATTCTCAAGTCCAAGAACATTAACGGTAGTAATGAGAATACTCCCCTCCTTTTCATTGCTGGACTACGAATAACTATGGACATGTGGCCGCCTAAAATGCTAAACGAGCTTGCTCAGTCTAATAGTAGCGTTATAATTTACAATAATAGGGGTACGGGTAACTCTTCAACCGGGACCAAAGACTACTCAATTAAGCAGCTAGCCAAGGACGCTGCAGTTTTGCTAAATTCAATTGATATAGAGAAAGCAAATGTTATCGGGTGGTCAATGGGTGCATATATCGCAACGGAAATGGCCCTCTCATATCCAGATAAAGTTAATAGTCTTGTACTGTATGGCTCAGGACCTGGTGGAGACAAAGCTGTTCCTTCAAGTGCGGAATTAATGCAAACATTGGGAGGAGTTTCTGGCACTCCTGAAGAACAAGCCAGACAAATACTTTCGTTTTTTTTCCTTCTCCATGGCTCCTGGACAATCCTAACTTTATAAATCAATTTCCTCTTCTCAAGAGCACTGTATCTATTGAAACTACGCAAAAACAAGCACAAGCAATTGTTGGATGGGATGGAATTTACAGTTCACCTTCATTGATTACTCAGCCAACTTTAGTTTTGATCGGTACAGAGGACATAATTACTACACCTAAAGCTGCTTTTTCACTGGTTGAAAAATTCCCTTTGATATCGATTATACAAATTAAGGATGCAGGACATGGATTGATGTATCAGTATCCCGAAAAGTTCACCAAAGTATTACAAACATTTTTAAATTTTATATAGAAATTTACATTTCCTTATATCTTAACTTCTAAATATTAAAAATGAAGTGAGATCGGTGGATATAGTATTGGACATATTACTATTCAAATATCAACACGGAATCCATAAGAATAGGATAGTTCAATTTGTGCAAAATTATTATTTACAGGATAATCGATTTGATAGACGGTTAGAAGGGTTTAACGCAAACATAGTTGATCAAAAAATTTCCATCTAAAATGTGCGTTCTAAATATGTAAAGCTTAAATGGTATGTTAATCAGTCTTAATCAATGAATAATAATATATTGTTCACTATAATTGGTGCTCTAACTCTTTTAGTTGGAACTGCAGGTGTCAACGCCTTTGCACAAAATGTCACTGAAGACGCTAATGAAACTGGAGAATACGCACAAGGTGCAGTGAATGAAACCGGTGAAGCTGCAGGCAATGTAACTGAAGGATTAGGAAAGGCAGTGAATGAAACAGGAGAAGCCCTCTCGAATGCTACAGGAAATGTGTTAGAAGGGATTCAAGACGTAGTTAATGGCTCAAGCCCATAACTAAATCTGATATACTATTAACAAAAATAGAAAAACAAACCTAACTATCATATTTAATTTTCTTTTATTTATTACATGTAAGATCAAATACAAATCGATCACTCGGTCTGAGATGAGTCTCTTTTATCGTGATAACCGCTGGTTAGGTTACAATTAAATTCAATCAATGAAATCCGCAGGTATAGACAAGTGTGAAATGTGATTAGTAAAATAGCGTGAATTTGAACTTATTATTTTAAATAATTATCGATATAAAAGATCCGAATGGATAATTCCCAATCAGCAAGTAAGGCAAAATCAGCTACCTTAGCATAAATATACCTGTTTTATTGTCCCTTTCAAATAGGAACGGTTGTGAGTATTTGCTCATAGAACTTTTTTTGATGTACACCCATTAAATAGATGACATAGTTTAGTACTATTTTACAAATCAGGGTTACCAATTTCTTCAAGGTTTGGATGGATAGCTGGAATACAAATGATTTGAGAAAATAGATAACAATTGTATTGATTATTTATACTGTGTTATACAATCTATTGTGAAATGTCTGAAAATCAGAATAACAAAAAGGTAGAGAATCGGGGTGAAAACCTTGTGGATATAACAGACGATTATAATAAAAACGAAAGGCCTCAGGATGAATCTGAAAGTATTCTAGATGAAGCAGTTGATAAGGTAAAGGCTGGAACAAAAGCCGTTGTTAATAAAGTCAAAGATACTGACAAAGACCTGGGCGAAGAGTACAACAAAGAAAAAACACTGTAATCTGAAAATAAGAACAATAAAGTAGAGATGAATCTCTAGCGATTTTTTAAGATGAATTCTACCTCTTCAAATCACTTGGTGTTTTGAATTTTTCTCTTTAGCATGTTTATGGTTATTCAACAAGTACAAACATCAGGGTATCATAGACAGAAAAAAAATTATGAATAATAATTAATTCGGTAATTAATTTAACGTAAAAGTATTTGTTTTCAAATCTATGAAATATTTGAAAGATGATATCATGAGCCCAAACAATGTAACATGGCAGTGATTACTAAAGTATGTATCTAATTCGATGAAAATCATGAGATATAAGGACTGGCTTTATAGGGTTTTTCTTGTTTTATTAGTTATATATGACGTGTATATACAAAGGAAACAAGTCCTTTATCATGTTTTTTCCCATGTAATTCTTTATGTAGGGTAAATTGTGATATACACAAGGATAAATAAGACATGGTCGATCTCAAAATAGAAAACCTTACTAAAAAGTACGGAGAGACGACAGCATTAGATAAATTTAGTATCTATATAAAGTCAGGTGAATTGATGGTGTTGTTGGGGCCATCAGGTTGTGGGAAGACTACGGCTATTAGGTGCATCGCAGGGTTAATAGATCCCTCAAATGGACAAATTTATTTGGGAAATAAAAAGGTAAATGAATTATCTCCAAAGGATAGAGACGTAGCAATGGTTTTTCAAAACTATGCATTGTATCCACATATGTCTATTCATGATAACATTGCATTTCCACTAAAAATGAGAAAGAAATCCAAATCTGATATAGAAGAAAAGGTCATCAAAATGGCTGAGCTATTAGGAATAAAAGATCTCCTTGACAGAAAACCAAAGGAATTGAGTGGTGGACAAATGCAAAGAGTTGCACTTGGTAGAGCTTTGGTAAGAGAACCCAAACTATTTCTTATGGATGAACCGCTAAGCAATTTGGATGCAAAGCTTCGAACGCACATGAGAACTGAGATAAAAAAACTACAAAAGAAAATTGGAATAACTACTCTGTATATTACACATGACCAAGTTGAAGCCATGAGTATGGCAGACAGAATAGCTATCATGAAAAATGGTAATATCCAGCAGATTGGAACTCCTACGGAAGTCTATCATCACCCTACGAATACATTTGTTGGACAATTTATTGGTAATCCTCAGATGAATTTGATCAATGGGTCTATCAAAGATAAATCCTTATTTTTGTTCTCACAGCCAATCATTATCCAGCCTGTTGATAAAACACTACTTGAAAAAAAGCTAACTACAAAATTCATTGTTGGGATAAGACCAAGAGATGTAATTATTATCAAGGAAACGGACGTTTTTACTGGAATCAGGCTGGATGGAATTGTTGTCTTTATTGAAATGCTTGGCGATGACATAACAGTTGAAGTAAAAATTGGATCAGATAGTTTACTGGTTACTATCAATAAAATTTTGAATCCTTTTCATGTGGGCGATAAAATAGAAATAGGTATTGAATATTCAAAGATGCATTTTTTTGACGACGAAGGAACTAGAATAGACTGAAACATCAAAAGCAGTTTTCCTAATATGATATAATCCGACTCAGAAATACAGGGGAGGCAATATCAAACTTTGAGGTCGGTTGATAAGATGAGTCTTAGAAATTGAGTAATACTTAAAAAAGTTGAGGTACTTATAAGGCTAATGAAAATATATGTGCATTCAATTTCTATACTAGTTTTATTAGTCTTTGTAACTTTTTTTCTACAAAACAATTACCTGGAGGTGTATGGGCAGGCCCAAAAACAAGTTACACTTACAGCGATTGTAGCAGAACCTAAGGAAAGATGGGATATTCTATTTGAAAAGGCATTGGACAAATTAAAGCAAAACCATCCAGAATTAGACATTAAGGTTGATTATCGTGTATTGCCATATGACGCAACCAGAACACAGATCTTGACCTCTATGGCAGGACAAACTCCCTTAGATTTGATATCTGTTGATCAAATTTGGCTTGGAGAATTTGCACAGGGCGGTTTTCTTACCGATATTACTGATAAAGCAAATGATTGGGGAAGAGCAAATGAATGGTATCCAACCAATTGGGAAGGAGGAAAATATGAAAATAAAACCTATGGTATTTGGTCTTGGACTGATGTTCGAGCAATGTGGTATTGGAAAGATCTTCTCAAAGAAGCAGGGGTTGATCCAGAGAATTTGACTACATGGAATGGGTATATCGAATCAGCCAAGAAGTTAAATGATTTTTTAAAAGACCGTGGAATACAGGGAGTACATCTAGTTGGAGCTGCTCATTCTCCTGATATGTGGTATCCATATTTATGGATGCTAGGCGGTCAAATCCTTGAACAAAGAGACAATCATCCTACTAAGGGTTCGTACTGGTATCCAGTATTCAACAGCTCTGAGGGGGTAAAGGCATTGGAATTCTTAAAACAACAAGTAGACGCAGGTATTTCTCCTCAACCTAACCACTTTTGGGGACAGGAATTTGCAGATAAAAAGTTTGCAGTCATGCTAGAAGGATCATGGTTGTTAGGTACTTTCCCTAAAAATGAATGGACCTCACTGGATGAAAGGATTGGAATGCTTCCGTTGTTCCCTACTCCTTCTTCAAACGTTAATACCACCACAATGATGGGTGGATGGATATTGAGTATCCCTCAATCATCTCCGAACAAGGATTTGGCATGGGAGTTGCTGACTCTAATGGTGGATCCTGAGATTTTAACCCCCATGTTACTACAAGAAGGCTATCTTCCAACTCAAAAACCAATAGGCGAGGGTAACTATTCATCCCAACTAAATAGTACTATACCCTATTACTCTAAGCTTATATCTATGATTCCGGAGGCTCATAGTAGACCAAACATCCCAGAATACCCTCAAATAGCTGAGAACTTGAAACAGGCTATCGATGAAGTCTATTTCAACATAAAAGCACCTAAACAAGCTCTGGATGATGCTGCCAAAAAGACCGCTGAAATACTAGGCTGGTAACAAATTCTAAATCCACCTATTTTTTTTCATACAAATGCATTCTATAGCAAGATATGAGCCCTATCTTTATCTATTACCTGCCATTTCAATTTTGTGCGTATTTCTATTGTTTCCATTCGCTTGGAATATTTATATCTCCACGCATGGAGTTTCGATAACTACAATCTTAAAAGAATGGGAATTTGTATGGCTTGATAATTTTATACAAGTTTTAAATGATCCAAATTTTCATACTTCCATTAAAATTTCAATAATATTTGTCGGAGGATCTGTGGTATTTCAGTTTTTGATTGGTTTAGTTATTGCATCTCTGCTGAATCAAAATATTAAAGGAAAACAAATTTTGATCGCTTTAATCATGATCCCCTGGATTACATCTGGATTGATTGCTGCTTTTTCATTCAAATTCATTTTTGATAACAGTTTTGGGATTATAAACTACATTTTAGAGTATCTGGGATTTTCGTCCATTGCATGGCTGTCCGATCCCAAGATAGTTGTATGGTCAATTATCATAGCAAATGTCTGGTATGGAACACCATTTACTATCTTATTCCTCACTGCAGGATTATTATCAATAAATCCATCTATTTATGAATCTGCTAAGGTAGATGGCGCTTCTAAAATCAAGTCGTTTTTCTATCTAACGCTTCCCATGATAAGATCATTCATAATAATTGACATCATATTGATCACTATCTGGTCGATAAATTTTTTTGAAATACCCTTAATAATGACTGGAGGTAATCCATTATTTGCAAGTACTCCCGCATCGCTATACATGTATAGGCAGGCATTTGAATTTGGACTGTTGTCTAAAGGTTCGGCCTCAGGAATAATATTGTTATCAATCAACATAGTAGTTGCTTTTATCTATATCATTGCATTGAAACGGAGAGGATAATATACAACTTGGGTAAACTTTCCAGTAATACAATTGAAAAGATTGAAAAATCCTTTGTTTACATTGCGATATTTACGTTCATTGGGCTCACTTTATTTCCATTGATTTGGGTTTTTACTACGTCTTTAAAACCGAATGATGAAACTATGAGTTTTCCTCCAAAATTGATTCCAGAACATGTTACTCTTGAAAATTATGCTTTTGTCTTTACAGATTCGACCATTGTAAAAAGTCTATACAATAGCTTAATTGTTAGCTTTGGGAGTATGATTCTAAATGTTACTATATGTGCTTTAGCTGGGTACGCTCTGGCTCGATTTGAGTTTAAAGCTAAAAGGATATTGTTTTCTCTTATACTGGGTTTATTTATGATACCGGTAGTAATAAACATAATACCTCTATATAGTATTCTTGCAAATCTAGGACTACTTAATTCCCTCGTTTCTCTGATTCTAACCTTTCAAATACTCATTATTCCGTTAAACGTGATATTATTAAAAAACTATTTTGAAACTATACCAAAAGAATTAGAAGAATCTGCACTAATCGATGGTTGTTCAAGGATAGGGGTATTGAGAAGAATTACAATTCCACTATCTATGCCCGGCTTCGCAGTTGCGTCGATTTTTTCTTTTATTTTTTCCTGGAACGAATTTGTTCTACCGATAGTACTTGCAAATTCTCCAAATTCCACTCTATTTCAGGTGGCTTTATATCAATTCATCTCTTTGTACAGGATCGAATGGGGATACCTGGCTGCAGGGATCACTATAGCGCTATTGCCAGTGATTATTCTCATCGTGGCTTTCCAAAGACAAATGATAAAAGGATTTACCATGGGATCGTTAAGAGGATAAATCAGATAAAAGAATATGTACTGTATATCCAACCTTCCCATATCTAAAGACGATTGTATGGATATTTAAATAATTTTTTATAATATCATAAATTATCACTTTTATTATTGATTTGATTACAATCTTACTAAAATATCTCATTGGTATTGAGAATTGAATTCCTAGTGAAACAAAGGTTTGAGCAATCACAAACGTATCCACACTAACAAAGTTGTCAGCCGTCGCCTGCATTGTCGTTTACTATCAATTATACTGGTTCAAACATAGGAAGAATTAAGCTAGTCTTGGGATTTGCATTTATGCATTTGATAACATAATTAACATCAGGTGCCTTAGCACATTCGCTTTCTAATTCTTGTTTGTCAGGATATAGGAATGTTTTAATCCACATTCCTACTATTTCGTAACACGTCGCTTTAAAATCTTCTTTTGAGAGACTGCAGAACTGGACTCCAACATCTGTCTTTGCATCTGACTTTAGTATTGTTTTCAGGATTCCTATCAAACAATCATTATGATAGGTAGTCTGATTTCCAAAATCACAAGCCGCAATTGATGGTTCCGGATTTGTATATGCAAATGGTGCTAACATCCTTCCAATACCTTGATAGCAATATTTGACAAATTTGCCTAGAGATATATTATCGCATTGAGCAAATATGTCTGTAAGATTGTATCCTAGAGTGAAATTATTTCTTTCCGAATTATACTCTGGGTAATAGTAATAGCACTGAGGTGCAAAATTTTCAACGGTCCTGTTGCAAGGATAATAAATGTCATTTTTGTCAAAATTACCTTTGCCGGTTTCTAAGAAATAATCGATGTTCTCCATAAATACACCTCTTGAGCATGCGCTCTGTGCCCATAGTGGTATAAACTCATTACAACGATCAACAGCATCTGTAGTGTTGAAATTGTATAATTTCACTAAACCATGTCCTGTTCCATGAATACAGTCTCGTTCATGTAACTAGGTGACGTTTTCTTGGCCCATAGTGCAAAGCTGTGTAATCACGATCTGATTTTTATCTGTATTATGAACAAATTGCTCTCCACCAAAAAAGCTTTGAAAGATTCCATGGTATACTGAACCTCCACAGAGTATTGTAGCATGATTGAGTGCCTCTTTCAAATTGCTTGTATAATCATACAACCACATCCCAAGATGATGACCCTCATGATGACAAGAGTAATTGTTTTCATCATAAAGCCTAATAAGATCCGAAAAAGTTCCTAAAACAGTTTGCACACCTGTTGTTTTATTGAGCTCATCTAGAGCCATCCTAGGACAGTGATCATCATTATCGTAGCATGATGTTATGATTTGTTCTGTATATGATTTAGATAAATTATTGACTGAGAAGCCATACTTTTCTATGTCAGAATTTGGTTGATTCTGTTATTGGTATGTGGGAACCATGTTTGGCAGGGGTTTCAATCGAATAAACTGGAACAATATTACCCAGAATAAGAGATATGAATGCTAGAGCTATTGCACTAGTTACAAAAATCCCTGACATTAATGTGATTCGTTGGGAATTTCTTGAAACCTATATGTAAATAAACCGGAATCCTATTATCCAGTTTTCAATGTGTTCAAATGTTCTTATGAATTATGAATGTCATAGAAAGCATTTCCTTGATACCTCTTGCACACCTGGTAATGCAGTTCGAATAAATGGCATATAGAGATACAATTTCATAAACAAAGGGTAATTGGATATTGCGAGTGATTTTACGACATAATTTTTTTTTACTTTCTGACAAATGAGCTATTATTTTTTTGTGAGATTTTAGGAACTTTATATATTCTTAGATACAGTTCCCTAACAGACCTAAATAGATACGTGCTCGATGGGATGTAAAACAAATTTTGATATTATTTTGTCAAAAACCTCTCCCCATTATATACGGATCCCACAGCCTTAAAACAAACAATCATTCCAATAGAGATGACATCATATGATATCCATGGGTCTAAAGGCCATTCCAATTAACATTTACTAATGTATTCATCCTCCACTCCGCTTTATTTTACTTCTCAACTAACCAAATTGTCCTCTTAATGTCTGGAGTCTGTGTGTCTATACCTGTAGCATTATTTAGAAATGAGAAACTTGAACTATTTGTAATTTCAAATTGGACAATTCCATGGAACAACTCACCTTGGTCATTAATAATTCCAATGTCTGAGGAAATCCAACTAATGCTTTGTCCATCTTCAGATGTAATCACCCCCTTGGCTGCGCTCTGAATTGTACCATCTGGTAAATGAGTATTTATAAAGGTCATATTATTGGTTACATTGCCTACGTTTTTCAGAACTGCTTTTTCAATTGCATGATCTTCACTTATTAAAGAAGGGCCGGATGATAAATTTTTAGTTCCCAGGAAGATTCCAGAGTATGCCTGATATACTGGAGCGGATAAATTTAAAGAATTCGTTACTAACTTATTGAGGTTGTGATCCGCAATTTCATTTACAATTTGATAAGGCTGACTCAGTACCTCTTTGTCATTTTGTAATAAAACACCTGCGCCAAATAGTATTATAATAGATAATATTATAAATTGCATATCAATAACAATAAATGATAATATATATAATTGCTTTTTGACTGTTTTGTAGAACAAGTTATAATGCATTGAATAGGGATAGCAATAATTCTAAAATATGCTAAAATATCCCCTTGAATTGAAATCTCTAAGTTTATCGCAAGCAGGAACTAAGAAAATGGTAATTGTTTGTCATTATCTGCTTTTTAACCAGTCGCCTACCTTAGGCCACAACTGTTCATGTGCTCTAGAACTTATACAAGCACCAACATGACCTGAATTGAATTCTATGGTTGATTTGTCTACACTTCCTATTGCATTATTAATCGCCCTACTTGATGAGGGATCAACCAAATCATCCCTCTTCGCAATTACATTTAAGTAAGGTTGTTTAATTTTACTCAAATCAATCTTATCATTTTTCCCTATTATCATTTCATTTTTTATTAGCAGATTTTTCTTGTAACAGTCATTTACAAATTGCTTGTATATCTCACCTATTATAGGAGGACTATCATAAAGCCAAGTCTCTGTAGCGAAGAATTGGATCAGGGAATCTATGTCTTTAGGTTTTCCCTCAAAGAAAAAGTGAGGATATTTGTGCAGAAAATCTATTGGGCTCCTGAGCAAAAATGAACTATTAATAAACCAACTAGGAGTATTACCGAATGTATCTACAATAGAATTGGCGTTTATGCTTTTTGTCCACACGCTTAAGAGATTATTATCAACACTAAAATCACCTGGTGTTGCAAAAGTCACTATGTTCTTTATTTTTTCAGGATGTAGTGCTGCCAACATAAGAGCCAGGTCACCTCCCCAACAATAACCCAATAATGAAACCTTTTCAGAATTTGAATGCTCCAATATGTGATCTATTGCGTCGGTAAGATAGTGGTTCACATAATGCCCCACAGTTAGTTCCTTATCATATGCACTTGGAGTTCCCCAATCTGTAGTATAGACATCAAAGCCTTGTTTTTGAAAATTTCTAACGATACTCGAATCGGGAAGAAGGTCGAGAATGTAATTTCTGTTAATAAACGCATAGATAATCAGTAGAGGTGTAGAAACAGGAGTAGTAAATCCACCAGATGCTAGTTTTGTACTTGACATCCCCTTTTTGACAATCTCATGTTCATCATTTTTTTGTCTATGATTATTTTCTTGAGGCAAATCATAATGAAACAGAGAATATTTGTTTTCAGAGTGGATCTTGTGACATGGGGTTCTATATATTACATCTCTCAAAGGCTCGATAAATTCATTGTTCCAAAAGGAGTTTACATTGGAGAAGTATTGATATATCAATCCAGCTCCTGTAATTTTCGCAATGTCGCAATAGCTTTTAATAAATTCTGAAAGAGATGCCACAAATGCTTTATCTCTAAAGTTTGTATCAAATTTATTACGTATTTTAGAAAGTATTATTTTTTCAGATATATCGTAGATTTCTTGTTGTTTATCATAGCTAGTAAACATCAAGGCATTACCAACTATAGCTTCCTTTTTTATTTCTTTTAGATCTTCTCTCGCATCAGTAAATGGCACAGAAAAGGCCTCAATAAACGCGCCATAAACTCTAGAATAAAATTTGATCGAAGAAGCAAAAGCATCAACATAAGTTTCCACTAATTGGCGTTTATAATAATTATTGTCATTGGTATTTGTAATAAGGTTATTTTCATTTAATTTAGTATCAGGATTCATACATCTTCTTTTAATTAATGGTATATTAAAAAACTACTTAGTTCATGTACTTTTGGTCGTTAGTATTCAAGGATCTCATTAATTATTTTTATGTATATTTATAACAGCTCTGACTAAACCCTGTATAACCTCAACCATTGTACTTCACTAGGTTTCTTGCTTAATTAGAATAATTTAGTATTTAACAACACATCAAGCCGGAAAAAAGGGAGATAATATCAATTTGGATAATTCCATCTACAGTTTTATGCATTAACCGGTATTAATATCGTTACCAAATTGAATCTCTCGTTCATTAATGGTTGAAACAAATTTCATCCGTACTACTATTGAATTGCAAGATTTACAAAACCCGATTCAATTTACAGGCTCGTTAAGTCCGATACAAAAATGATACAAGATAAAATTTGGATAGCCAGCCCCCTACTGTTATAATCCATGTGTTAGCAATATCCTCGATTTATTGACATTTAATCAAGATATAAAAGAGATAATCCATATTAGCAAAAGTAACATGGTTTCTACTAACCTATCAAGACAGTATTTCCGTGGCCTTCCTCAGTGACAATCCTGAAAAGCGTTAACAAACTGAAGTATACGATATGCTACATACTCTGATGTACACCTCTTCTAGCGTTCTTAATAGACATAGGACATTTCAAACTAAAGGATCACGGTAAGTTGACAGGGCCACTCGATATGTTAGAAAGCTTAAATATTAATTGACGTAATTTCATGTAAATTATGAATAACTTTAACAAAATGACCATGATTGTAGCTATTGCTGGTTTCCTGACATTCTCAATAATTGTAATGGCATCGTTGTCAAGCAATCCGGTATCAGCTCAAATGGTTGACTGTCAACCAACTTTAAGTTTAGCTTCATTTCCAAGAACAGGAACTGTCGGTTCTGATGGTACCCTCCCTGTAAATTTGTTGGGTGAGCTGAAATGCGGGGACTCCGGTATAAGTGGAGCTACCGTAATAATTACAGGTATAGATGAAAATAGTAACGATGTTATAACAAATGAAATGGGTAAATATAGTTTACAGGTCCGATTGGGCCCAGGAGAATATGCACTTCAAGCATACTTTGCTGGAGACGAAACTCATATTTCAGCATCAGCAACAAAAACACTCAAAGTTAATGAACTTACACAAGGGTAGTTGTTACCCTCCTTTAATTATAGATTTTATATTATGTCCTACTGTCATTTGACGGTTGGTTTCTAAATATGAGAGAAATACTGTTTATTCTGTAGCATACCATTATTTTCTTATACAAAGACCCTACCTAGTATCTAGAACAAAGTGACTTTATACCGTAATTCTCCTAATGACAAATAAAATGGCAACAGTAACTTCTTAATGGATCATGTCAATAAAATTGAATATTAGCAAATTGGTGTACTTACGACTAAATTGTAATTAGATGAAAAAAGATTCGCTATAGATCTAATGTAAGCTTATTGGAAATCACAAGGAAATTCACCAGAGTCAAATCTTTGGTGGGAAGCAAATTTGACGGTTGAATCTCGCCCTATTTTTTGATTAACATATTTGGTAGGACAAAGATGAAATTTTATGCCAATTTTAAATTTTTAATAAATAATCAAATTTACTGATATATATCATATTTCTATCCCCGATCATGTGGCATTTAAAGATCCAATATGTAAAAAAATAAGAATAGTTGATGTACTTAACAAAATCAAATCTGAGATCGATTCTGGAAAAAAAGAATTCGAAACCTAATTATTAAGATTTTGATACTCGAGAATTATTTTGAAACCTTTACAATACAAATTATTTATCGAAGACATATTTCTCAATAGACCAAGATTTAATTTGACTAATGTAGGTCCCATCAATGAGAATTATCTGCACAGGTGCTTACTAATTTTAAGGTATTCAGTTAAGAAATTATTTAAATAAATGTTTAAAGAAAAAAAAGAGGTCTATCTTTGACCTAAGGCTAAGTTACCTTCGTTGGTTTGGAACATAAAGCCTAAGTTGTTGCATCCTGCTATTGTAAATACTCCAGATACACATTGTGCATTTTGCTCGTTCTCTTGATCTTGTTCAATTGCTTGCTCTGCATCATTTGATTTTTTGTGTTTTCCGCCTGCATATGCCATGTTATCGCCAAATGCTACTACGGATCCAATTAGGGCAGCTGCAATAAACATTGCAAAAAGTCCAACCTTATAGTTTTTTGTTATGTTACTCATGGTAATTACATTGTATAAGTGAAATTACCAATATCACAGTTTAGACACTTGGTACTGCGATATTTCTCTATACTATATGACAAGTAATTTATTCTAATAGAGAATTTTAATTTATTCTAATAGAGAATTTTATTGTTTTGAATCAATAAGGAGGTATTAGACTAGGGTCACAAAGAAATGACTCAGTTGATGAATTCAAATAAAAAAAGAGGCCTCAGTCAGATGAACTTCCTCCATCGTCACCGCTATCACCGCTATCACCGCTATCACCGCTATCACCGCTATCACCGCTATCACCGCTATCACCGCTATCACCGCTATCACCGCTATCACCGCTACCTCCTTCTTGTGCTGCTGCATTGTTTCCACTGTTGTCTTGGCTTTGTGAGTTTGCGTTGTTTCCAGAATCAACAGTGCTGGGACCAGAGACTACACTGCTACCTTGGTTGGAGGCTTGTGATTGTCCAATTCCTTGGTTGGCTGAGTTGGCACCACCACCACTGCCACCTTGTT
>Ga0310890_10000242_pt1 | contig 16531 bp, 17 predicted proteins | sample T20D3metaG_FD_203751 | JGI IMG/M metagenome (GOLD analysis project Ga0310890, IMG submission 203751) | Lab incubated soil microbial communities from West Virginia University Organic Research Farm, Morgantown, WV, United States - T20D3 | ecosystem: Environmental > Terrestrial > Soil >... | reverse complement strand
GGTAACAACATGGCGGCGGACCTCGTAACGTTGAATTACCAAGGCGCGAACATTTCTAAGGGTGTACCTGTCTGGATCGCACCAGGCCATCCCGATGATGTTGTCACGATCTACCTGGGATATGGCCGGACGCGCGCCGGCAGGATCGGTACCGGTCTGGGCTACAACGCCTACGAAGTCCAGCGGTCCGATGCGATGCACTTTGGTTTCGGCGATATCAGTCGTATCGGCGAAAAGGCAAACATCGTCTCGACGCAGATCCATTTCAACATGGAAGGACGCGACATCCTGCGTGTCTTTGATGTCGATGCTTTCGAGGCGAATCCCAACATGGGCCATCAGCCGAATGAGTACCCCAAGACGATGTATCAGGAGGCGGCAAAGCAATACCAGCAGCAGTACGCGGAGAATTACAAATGGGGTATGACCATCGACCTGAACTCATGCGTTGGCTGTAACGCTTGCGTTATCGCATGTCAGGCTGAGAACAATATTCCGGTCGTCGGCAAGGATCAGGTCGAGCGGAGTCGCGAAATGCACTGGTTGAGGGTCGACGCCTATTACGGTGGGGAAGATACAAGTGATCCGGAAGGGCCACATTTCCAACCTGTCTTGTGTATGCAGTGCGAGCAGGCACCCTGCGAGGTCGTGTGTCCGGTCACTGCGACTGTTCACAACGCCGAAGGTCTTAACGACATGGTTTATAACCGCTGTGTCGGTACTCGGTACTGCTCGAACAACTGTCCCTATAAGGTCCGCCGCTTTAACTTCCTCCTTTACCAGGATTGGGACACTCCGCAGTACAAACTGATGCGAAGCCCGGACGTTACGGTCCGCAGCCGCGGCGTGATGGAGAAATGCACGTATTGTACGCAGCGAATTTCGTCAGCACGTATCGAAGCGGAAAAGGACGGCCGAAGGGTCGCCGACGGTGAGATCGTAACAGCGTGTCAGGCTGCCTGTCCCACCAACGCATTCGTTTTCGGGGACATTAATGACCCGACCAGCAAAATCTCGAAGACCAAGAAGGATCATCGGAATTACATTTTGCTCAATGAACTCAATACTCAGCCGCGAACAACATTCCTAGCGGGTTTGAAGAATCAGAACAAGGAAATGCCTGACTACAAGCCACTGCCGGTGCCGAAATCGCATGGTGAGTCCGAAAAGGCTGAGGGTGAACCGGCCACAACTGAAAGTCACTAAGAAACGGGAATTAAGAAGAACGCTATCAAGATGCGAGATCTGAAAGAGATTCAACTTAGTATGCAGCCGCCGATGGTTCAGGGGGACCATAACTACGGCACCGTTTCAGACAAGATCGGAGACGTTACGCTGAAGCGACGGACGCCGTTTCACTGGTTTATCGGATTCGGAATTGCCTTCATGATCGCGCAGGCCCTCCTGTTCACGATCACGGTCCTTCTTGCGCGCGGTATCGGGATCTGGGGAAACAACCAGCCCGTCGGCTGGGCGTTCGATATCATCAACTTCGTTTGGTGGATCGGCATCGGACACGCGGGAACGCTGATCTCGGCGATCCTTCTACTTCTCAACCAAAAATGGCGCACCTCGATCAACCGCTTCGCCGAGGCGATGACGCTTTTTGCCGTCGCGTGCGCCGCGATGTTCCCGTTGCTTCACACAGGCCGCCCGTGGCTCGCTGCGTACTGGCTTTTCCCGTACCCGAACACGATGGGTGTTTGGCCGCAGTTCCGTTCGCCGCTTATCTGGGACGTATTCGCGGTTTCGACATATGCCACGATCTCGCTGCTCTTCTGGTACGTCGGACTCATCCCCGACCTCGCGACCTTGCGTGACCGTGCGAAAGACAAAAAGTTCAAGTTTCTTTACGGAATTTTCTCATGGGGATGGCGGGGCAGTGCGAGGCACTGGCACAGATACGAGATCGCATATCTTTTGCTCGCCGGCCTTTCGACGCCGCTCGTACTTTCTGTTCACTCGATCGTGTCACTCGACTTCTCCGTGTCGCAGGTCCCGGGTTGGCATGCAACCATCTTTCCGCCCTACTTTGTTGCGGGCGCGATCTTCGCCGGATTCGCGATGGTGCTGATTCTCACGATTCCTTTGCGTGTCTGGTACAACATGAAGGATTTCATCACCGACACTCATCTTATTTACATGGGCAAAGTGATGCTGGCCACCGGCTTGATCGTCGTGTATGGCTATGCGATGGAGGCGTTCTTCGGTTGGTACAGCGCGTCGCAATATGAAGTGTTCATGATCAAGAACCGTATCTGGGAAGGGCCGTACTGGTATATGTATTGGCTTCTGATCCTTTGCAACGGCATCTCGATCCAGTTCCTCTGGTTCAAACGGTTTCGCGAGAGTGCGTTTTGGTTGTTCATCATTTCAATAGTTGTAAGTATCGGCATGTGGCTGGAGCGCTTTGTGATCATCGTCACCAGCTTGAACCGTGACTTTCTACCATCGTCCTGGGCGATGTACAGCCCGACCGTTTTTGATCTTTCTATGTTTATCGGGACGATCGGATTTTTCTTTACGTTGATCTATTTATTTGTCCGATTCCTACCGATCATTTCGATATTCGAGGTTCGGACGCTGCTGCCCGAAGCCAATGTCCATGGCCATCAGCAGGATTTCGACGAAAGCGTGCTTGAGGTCGAATATACGTACGACCGCACTGATCCGCCGAATAAGTAACGGTTTTTATTGCCCTGAAAGGCACTATGAGCGACAAACTCTACGGATTAATGGCCGAGTTCGATTCCGCAACCGAGTTGGTTGACGCAGCGAACGCAGTGCGCGAAGCCGGCTATACAAAGACTGACGCTTTTTCGCCGTTCCCCCTCCATGACATCGATGAAGCTCTCGGCGTCAAGCGAAGTATATTGCCCGTGTTGGTATTTTTCGGGGGGATCACGGGACTCATGCTCGGCATCGCGCTCCAGGTATTTGTGCACTATATCGACTATCCATTGAATGTGGGCGGGCGGCCGTACCTGAGTTGGCCGTCGTTCGTACCGCCGTCGTTCGAATTGACGATCTTGGTCGCTGGCTTCACGGCTGTTTTCGGGATGCTTTTCCTTAATGGATTGCCGCGGCCGTACCATCCGGTCTTCAATGTCTCTCGGTTTGCGTTGGCTTCGCGTGAAAAATTCTTTTTGATCGTCGAGGCCGCTGATCCGCAATATAGCTATGACGAAACACGGGGATTTCTTGAAGGCCTTGGGCCACAGGAGGTGTTTGATGTACCCGAATAGTGAACAACGAAAAGCGAAAAGTGAAAAGTGGGCCTTCCGCTTCTTGCTTCTTACTGCTTGTTGCTTACTGATTAGCGGTTGCGGGGTGCGTTTTGATATGCAGGACCAGCCGCGTTACAAGGCGTACAAGAAGAGCGAGTTTTTTAGCGACAATCGAGCGTCGCGCGACATTCCCCAGGGGGCCGTCGCGAGAGGCCAACTACATGAGAACAAGGCCTTTTACACGGGAAAGGTCGACAATCCTAACGCGAACGTTCAGGTCGAAACAACAACCAACGCCGCAGGGAATACGATAGTTACTTCATTTCCGAATGACATTGATGAATTCCCGATCCCCGTCACCGAAGAGCTGATCGATCGGGGTGAGAACCGGTACAACATATACTGCATCGTTTGCCACGGCCCCCTCGGGAATGGCGACGGCATGGTCGTTCGGCGCGGCTTTTCTCCTCCGCCAACATATCACGACGACCGGCTTAGAAACGCTCCGGTCGGCCATTTCTTCGATGTGATGACCAACGGGTGGGGAAAGATGAACAGTTATGCATCGGTGCTTTCGGCAGCTGACCGTTGGGCGATCGTTTCATATATCCGAACGCTGCAGGTAAGCCAAAGCCCCGACGAATTATTGAAGATGAACGCGAACACACAACCTGGTGCAAATACGCAGCACGCGCCACCTAGCACTCATGCCGGAGGAGGCAATAAATGATCGATCGCGGTCGTTACAATGCACCGGCTGAGATCGAAGGGTTGCGGCCTATCGCGCTCGGAGTAGGCGGGATCGCCCTTCTTGGGTGGCTCGTCGGGCTTTATTTCGATCCCGAGCAGGCCCTTCGCAGCTGGCTTCTCGGGTTCGTATTCTGGGGTGGAATAACGTTCGGATGCATCGGCATCCTTATGCTTCAGTACATGACGGGCGGCGCGTGGGGTGTCGTGCTCAGGCGTGTCGCTGAGGCCGGCTCCCGGGTGCTTCCGCTCGTCGTTATGTTATTCATACCTCTCGCCGTAGGGGTATTGAATCACTCTATCTACACATGGACCACCCTTCCGCCGGAAGACCATGCGATCGCGGAACGCGGAATTTATTTACTTCCATGGTCGTGGGTCGCGCGTTCGGCGATCTATTTCGTTCTTTTCGGCGTGATGGCATACCTCTTGAACAAGTGGTCGGCGGAACAGGATCACACTACCAATTACGAAGATTCAGCGTCACTCCTCGCCCGGATGTCACGGTTTTCGGGCCCGACGACAGTGATCTATGCGCTCGTCGTTACGTTTGCCGCCGTAGATTGGGTCATGACGCTAGACCCGTACTTTTTCTCGACCATCTGGGGCCTGTTGTTCGTTGTCGGCTGGGCACTTAGCTGCTTTTGTTTCGGGGTAATGGTCCTTGCGTACCTTTCAGATAAGGTGCCAATGAACAATGTTCTTGGTAAGCGGCACTTTCACGATATCGGGAAACTGATGCTAGCACTCGTGATGGTTTGGGCCTATTTCAACTTCTCGCAGTTCTTGATAATTTGGTCGGGCAATCTCCCTGAGGAAACGCCTTGGTATCTGTCGAGAATGAGCGGCCCGTGGATGTGGGTGGGACTTGCGCTGGTCTTACTCCATTTCGCTTTTCCGTTCTTGATCTTGCTTCAGCAGGATTTTAAACGTAAGCCGAGGCTCCTTGCATCAATAGCCGGTTTCATCCTGTTGATGCGGCTGGTTGATATGTTCTATCTAATAGGGCCGACACCTCGGATCCACACTGACGGGGCCGCTCCAGGAGCGTTCATTTTCAGTTGGCTTGATATTGTTGCTCCCCTTGCGATCGGCGGTATCTGGCTTTGGTATTTCCTGGGGCAACTGCAGGCAAGGCCGCTTGTTCCGGTAATGGATCCGTTTTATGAGCGGGCCATCGAACACGGTAAGGGGCATTAGGTTATGGCAAAACACGAACCGACAGTTTCGGATCTTGATAAACCCTACGAGCCTAATGAAATAGGCGTCGGGGGCATAATCAAATTTGGCGTAGGCCTGTTTATTCTGATCGTCGTTACGTTTGGCCTTATGTGGGTGTTCTATAACGTGCTTGAACAGAATGCCCTTGAAAGATTCGGCGTAGCGGAGCCGATGGCTTTGAGCGATAAGGAACAGCTTCCGCCTGAGCCTATCCTGCAGGTCGCTCCGGGTTTTAAGGTGGACTTGCCCACCGGCCGCGTAAATTTGGAACTTGCCCCTCCACAAGCTGAATATCGAGAACTGAAAAAGTGGTGGGATGACGTGGCCGAACACGGTCAGAAACACCCGGGAACGGGAACCGTGGTCGCAATGCCGATCGAAGAGGCAAAGACCATCTATTTGGGTGTTGAGAAGAAAGCAAAGTCCGGAGCAGATGTTGAGAATCTGGCAGTTGAGTCGCAAAAGTATGTTTCGGACGCAAGTTCGGGCCGGCAAGCATCCGCGTCGCGAAGATAAGATTAATGAACCGAAAAGAGACAATCTTACTCGTATTGATTTGTAGAGCGATCGTTCTGTCGATAGTGCTGGTATGTCTCTGCGGAGCGTCGCTTGCCCAAAAGAGTGAGCATTACAACTCGCCTTTGTATTCCCCGAAGACCTACGATCCATCGGTAACCGTGAGCAACGGATTGCCGGAGCAACTAAAGCTTATCGGTATTGAGCAGCGACTGGGCGAACAGCTTCCTTTTGATGCGACGTTCAAGAATGAGCAGGGAAATGCAGTTCGGCTGGGTGATTACTTCAAGAGTGGACGTCCCGCTATCCTTGCCTTGGTCTACTACGAATGCCCGATGCTTTGCAATCAGGTGTTGAATGGTTTGACCGGTAGCTTGAAGGGCATCTCCCTCGATCCGGGCAAAGATTACGATGTTGTCGCTATTAGCTTCGACGCTCGCGAAAACGACAAATCGGACCTCGCGGCGAATAAGAAGGCGTCATATACAGAGAGATTTGGCCGTCCCGGGACTGAAGGGGGCTGGCATTTTCTGACGGGCGATCAAAACGCGATCGACGCGATAACGAAGGCCGCCGGTTTTAGTTATGAGTGGGACGCCAAATCGAACCAGTTTGCGCACGCAAGCGGGGTCATGGTCGTTACACCCGATGGAAAGCTCTCGAGATATTTTTATGGAATCGATTACGCGCCGAAAGATCTAAAGTTCGGCCTCATTGAATCTGCCGATAAGAAGATCGGTACCGCGTCTGACCAGCTTCTGCTCTATTGCTATCATTACGATCCTGCCACGGGAAAGTATGGGTTGGCGATCTTAAGCGTGATGCGAGTCGTCTCGGTTGTGATGCTCATTGGAATGGCGGCAACAGGATTTGTTTTTTGGCGAAGGAATAAGAAACCAGTGGAGAGTGGACAGTGAACGGTTTTGGATTGCTTCCGAAGACTGACAACTGACCATCGACGACTGATAAGTTATGCAGACCAATTCGTGGGTTCCAATATTTCCCGATCAGGCGTCGACGTTTGCATGGCAGGTAGACATGCTCTATTTCTACCTGATCGTGATTAGCGTTGCGTTTACGATCCCGATCGTCGCAGCCATATTTTTCTTTGGCATTAAGTACCGCGAAAAGGAAAAATTTGCCACGCCTGAGGAAATTCACGGGTCAATGGTGCTCGAAGCGGGTTGGTCCTTCCTGCCGTTCGTTATTTCGATGACGATCTTTCTAGGCGGGGCTATCGTCTACTACAACCAGTATCGGATGCCCGAGGACGCCATGCAGGTCTACGTCGTTGGCAAACAATGGATGTGGAAGATCCAGCATGAAACAGGACAGCGTGAAATAAACGAGCTTCATGTCCCGCTTGGCCGCAAGGTCAAGTTGACGATGACGACCGAGGACGTTCTGCACGATTTTTCGATCCCGGCCTTTCGAACTAAGGCGGATGTCGTTCCGGGCCGCTACACATATCTCTGGTTCGAAGCCACGAAACCCGGCAAGTACCATTTGTATTGCGCGGAATATTGCGGCCTGAACCACTCCGGGATGGGCGGATGGGTATATGTGATGGAGCAGCGCGACTTTGATAACTGGCTGGAGGGTAACGTCTCGGGCCAAACGCCCGTTGAGCAAGGCCGCGATCTTTTTGAAAACAAACTAGGCTGCGCCTCATGTCATGCTGGCGGACCGCAGCAACGCGGTGCGAAGTTGGAAGGAATCTACGGGAAAGAGGTGAAGCTGGTGGGCGGTTCGAGTGTGACTGCTAACGATGAGTACATCAAGAATTCGATCCTTAATCCCGGCTCGCAGGTGGTCGAAGGGTTTCAACCCATAATGCCTACATTCAAGGGCCAGGTTACCGAGGAGCAACTCCTTTCCCTTGTGGCCTATATTAAATCGCTCAGTGGTGTTCAGGGCAATACCACAGCAGGGTCGTCAAATACGGCCCCCTCAGCAAATTCGAACTCGGCGTCACGGACAAACACAAATTCATCCGCCACCAGCAATCATTAGGGCGGTAGATCACTATGTATAACGCAGAAGCAATATCGGCAGCGGGCATACCGAAAGTGAATTATCTTACGAACGGCTTCACTCTGAAGTCGTGGTTGTTGACCAAGGACCATAAACGCATCGCGATCATGTACTTGATCACGATCTCTTTATTTTTTATGGCCGGCGGGATGTTTGCATCCGCGATCCGTCTGGAGCTTCTTACCCCCGCGAGCGATCTTCTCGAGTCAGGCACCTATAACCGAGTATTCACGGCGCACGGCGTGCTGATGATCTTCTTTTTCCTGATCCCGTCGATACCAGCGGTTCTCGGTAATTTCATGCTGCCGATCATGATCGGTGCCAAGGACCTTGCTCTGCCACGCGTTAATCTGCTCAGCCTTTACATCTATTGGATCGGGGGCGCATTCACGGTCTGGGCACTTCTGCAGGGCGGTGTGGACACCGGCTGGACATTCTACACACCGTACAGCACAACCTTTTCGAATTCATACGTGATGGCGGTCGGCCTCGGGATCTTTATCAATGGATTTTCGTCCATTCTTACAGGTTTGAATTTTATCGTCACCGTTCACACGATGCGTGCACCAGGGATGACCTGGTTCCGCCTGCCGTTGTTTGTTTGGGCACAGTATGCGACCAGCCTGGTGATGATATTGGGAACGCCCGTTATCGCGATCACGGTTCTTCTCCTCGCGATCGAACGCCTTGTACATGTCGGCATTTTCGATCCATCCATCGGTGGCGATCCGATCTTGTTCCAGCACATGTTCTGGTTCTATTCCCATCCGGCCGTTTACATCATGATCCTGCCGGGAATGGGCGTGATCAGCGAACTGATCTCCAATTTTTCGCGAAAGAAGATATTCGGATACGAGTTTATTGCGTTCTCGAGCATTGCGATCGCCGTCTTTGGTTTTCTCGTATGGGGACATCACATGTTCGTTAGCGGCCAGTCGATATATGCAGGACTTGTTTTCTCGTTCCTCACAATGGTCGTTGCCGTGCCGTCAGCCATCAAGATGTTCAATTGGACCGCGACAATGTATAAAGGCTCGGTTTCATTCGATACACCGATGCTTTACGGGATCGGGTTCATGGGCTTGTTTTTGATCGGCGGATTGACTGGTCTGTTCCTCGGGGCATTATGTGATGGTCGGCGGCCAGGTGATCGCATACCTCGGCGGCATTCATTATTGGTGGCCGAAAATGACCGGCAAGATGTACTCGGAATTTTGGGGAAAGATCTCAGCGATGCTTGTCTTTATTGGGTTCAACCTTACATTCTTTCCGCAATTCATTTTGGGCTATCTCGGCATGCCGCGTCGCTATGCTTCATATCCTGAAGAACTTCAGGTGCTCAATATCTTTTCCACTGCGGGAGCCTCGGTGCTCGGAATTGGCTTGGTGCTGCCGGTGATCTACTTGGCACAATCGCTCATTTCCGGAAAACCGGCTGGCGACAATCCTTGGATGCTTCCTGGCCTCGAGTGGCGAACAAGCTCCCCGCCGCCGACCGAGAATTTTGAAAAGATGCCGGTGGTAACGTGGGAAGCGTACGAGTTTGGTGAAGATAGCGGCCTCGATATCGAGGAGGCAAGAAGACGAATACAGCCGACGGCTAGTGTTTAGATCAAGATATGGCGTCACACGAAGACACAGGTCATTTTCATTACCACGAGCCGGGCCTTCAGCACCAGTTCGAGGACATGGGCCAGCAGGAAGAATCCGTGTCCATCGGGATGTGGATGTTCCTCGTTCAGGAGATCATGTTCTTTGGCGGGCTGTTTTCAGCCTATCTGGTGTTTCGTTCGAAATACCCGATGGCCTTTGCCGCTGGCAGTAATCATCTTGACGCATTCTGGGGCGGCCTGAATACGCTTGTACTGATCGTCAGCAGCTTGACGATGGCGTTGACCGTCTATTTCGCTCAAAAGAACAAGCGGAATATGCAGGTGATCATGATCCTGATCACCATGGCCTTCGGCGCGACCTTTTTGGTGGTCAAGCTCATTGAATATACAGACAAATACAATCACGGACTGGTTCCCGTAACCGGTTGGAACAGGAAGACACCACCGGGAACGGAGGAGCACGCAACCGGGCCTTGTTGGGAACACAGTACTGAAGAACACGTCTACGTCAATCCAAAGGGTGAGTTTCAATTCCCGGATTGTTCGCTTGCGAAGCTTGCTGAAGAAGAAGGATTTTTGACTAAGTCCGAAAAGATTGGCTATTACAATCCATCGACGGGACAGATCGACGGTAATAAATTTCGCGATAAGGTACGCATCTTTTACTACTTGTATTTCGTCATGACGGGCCTTCATGCTCTGCATATGATCGTTGGCCTCGGGCTGATGACATGGCTGCTGTTTGCCGCGTGGCGCGGTGATTTCAGTTTTCAATACTACGCCCCGGTCGAAATGTCGGGCCTCTACTGGCACTTTGTAGACATTGTTTGGATATTCCTTTTTCCGCTGTTATATCTTCTGGGAAGGCATTTTCTACATTAACGATTTATGGGACTCGATCACGAAGAACAACATATTAAGATACCCGGCTATTTGGGCGTTTTTGCGGTGCTTGTGGTTGGCACGATCTTGACCTATTTCGCCGCGCAGATCGATCTGGACTGGATATTTCCCGGTGCAAACACGCTTTTGGCGCTTCTCATTGCATTCACGAAGATGACCTGCGTGATGCTTTTCTTTATGCACGTCTATTGGAGTCCGAAGATGATCTGGCTTTCGGCAGTCGCGAGTTTCTTTTGGCTGGCCATCATGTTCTCGTACACGATGCAAGATTATTTGACTCGTGATTCCGGCGTATTTACGCCATAAAGGGTCATTTTTAGGTTTTTGATAACGGCAAGTTGGGCCCGCACACCCGCTTGCCGTTTCGGTTTTTCGAGCTAGGTGAGCCGGAAATTAAGTGCTAATATCTAACATTTGGCGTTTGGGGCAATAACCGGCGGAACACGGTATGACATACAACAGACGCTGCTAATCCCACATCAGAACTCGAGATGTTTTTGTTGAGTTACAGACAAATAGTATTGGTTTGCGTCGTTGTGTCGGCGATTTTTTCGGCGGGATGCCTCTCAGTTAAGAAAGAGAGCCCGACTCCTACACTGCTGAAATCAGAGACCGCAGAGCTCAAGCAGCTTCAGGACGAAGTCGATCGTTTTGCGCGCGTTGCGTCGATGCGCGCGAAAATGTATTTGAAATTTGAAGATAATTCCTTCGCGCAGTTCGGTAGCAAAGAGGTTTATCGGGAAGCGGACGGCGAGGTCGTGGTGCAGCGTCCTGCGAACATTTTCATGAAGGTTCAGGTGCCTGTCGTGAAATCCGACGTGGCGCAAATGACCTCGGATGGGGAAAAATTCCGCGTTGCCGTCCTACAGGATGGCGGTACCGGAAAGTATAAAAAGTTCGTTATGGGAACGAACAATGCCGACTACTCGAAGCTGCAGCATAATCTGGATGCAGCGACTGGCGACCAAATGGCGGTGCAGCACGTCAATGCCTTCGCCAACCTCCGGCCGCAGCATTTTACAGATGCAATGCTCGTGCGTCCGATCGACAACAAGAATCTTTACACTCACAGCACGATGTTCCAGATCGAAGAGGACGTCACTCAGAACAAAAAATCGCCGCTCCGAAAGGTAACGCGTGGATACTATCTGCTGGATGAATTCGCCCGTGGCGATGACGGCTCGATGAAGATCACGCGACGGTTTTGGTTTGATCGTGTGGGTAAGATACGCCTGGCTCGACAGCAGATCTTCGACGCGAAAGGGGAGATCTCGTCGGATATCGTTTACGGCCGTGAGGGTGATCTGACCAACACGGGCGAGTACAAGAACCTGCCGCTTGAGATCAGCGTGACCCGCCCGCAGGAAAAGTATTCGATGAGGCTCCGCTACCAAACCCCGGAGGATGTGGCGATAGGGCAAACGTATCCCCCGACGGCCTTCGTTCTGCAAAACACTTGGGAGCTTGAAGTCCTCGACCTCGATAAGAAACTTCAGGAGTTGGCCGCCACCCCGTCGAATCCAAACACCAACGCTACTACCAGAATTCAGCATTAATGTCGTCAAATAGCGTGATCCTTCAGACCAATAACCTTTCGAAAACTTATAAGATCGGAAAGCTCGACGTGCCGGCCCTCCGGGGCGTCTCACTTGACGTGGCTCGGGGCGAGTTTGTCGCCATAATGGGCCCGTCGGGCTGCGGAAAATCGACGCTGCTGCATCTTCTTGGCGGTCTGCTTTCGCCGACCAGCGGTTCTATATTTATCGATGGAGAGGACCTTTCTAAAGTTTCCGATGCAAAACGCACCGATATTAGAAGGCGAAAGATCGGATTTGTGTTTCAGCGTTTTAATCTTTTTCCGACACTTACGGCCGACGGAAATTTGAAACTCGCTGAGAAAATTCACACGGGCAACGGCGGCGGAAGTGCCGAACGCAGACGAGAGGTTTTGAGTCTTTTGAAACTTGAGGATAAGATGCAACACAAACCGCTCGAGCTTTCAGGCGGTGAGCAGCAGCGTGTCGCACTCGCGCGGGCGATCGTAAACAGCCCGGCGATAATTTTGGCGGATGAACCTACGGGGAATCTCGATACCGAGAATTCGGCGATCGTGCTCGAAATGTTTCGCGAGCTGAACTCGAAATATCAGCAGACGATCATAATGATCACACATAATCCGGAAGCCGCCGCCGTATGCTCGCGGATCATCAGAATGCGGGACGGACATATCGAAAGCTCTTAGAAAATGGGAAAGCTGAAGAATTTCATTCTTTGGAACTACAGCCGCGAAACGTCCGTCTATGTGATTTTTTGCCTCGCGATCGTCGCTTTCATTTTTTTAACGCCGAAATCATGGTTTGTCGGGAGCGGAACTCTTGCAACCCGAAGTGCCGTAGTTACAGTCAAAGTCACCGAGGTTTCAGTAGATAAGGACGCACTACAGAAGCGCGTTCGAGAGATCACCGGTGACGGGACGGCCGAGATAGTCGGCTGGCGGGAAGCAGTCGATGCCAACGGTGAAAAAGTATACGAAATAGAGATAAGGTAGTCTTTTTTGGTTATGAAGAGTAACAAAAGGTCAAGATTCATTCGCATATTTCCAGGCTTCATTGCCGTATTTGTGTTTGCAATAGCTGCGACGGCGAATGCCTCGGGCCAGGGCATCATCAACGAGATCCTCAATCGTATGGACGCCCACAATAAAGCGCTAAGTTCGCTCCGCGCTAATGTCACGATGGTGAAGGAAAACGCGCAGCTCGGCGGAGCACTCGACACAAACGAAGGCAGGGTCGCGTATCTTCCGGCAAAGGCAAGGGACCCCCTTGTGCGGATTGACTGGGTAAAGCCTAAAGAATCTCTCTCCGTTGTAAATAAGCAGTATGTTATTCATCGGCCCGCGCTAAATCAGGCATATACCGGCACCACGGACGGTGCCAAGGGAAATGCGAAGGCGGGCACTGCGTTGGCCTTCATGAACATGTCTCGGGCTCAGTTGAAAGAGAATTACACCGTCGCTTATCTCGGTGAAGAAACAGTGAAGGATGGAACGAAGACCTGGCATTTACAAATGACTCCCAAGGTCCCAACAAGCTACAAATCGGCCGAGGTATGGGTTGACGGTAACGGTATGCCTGTTCAATCAAAGGTGATAGAAAAGAATAACGACACAACCACGGTTCTTTTGACAAACTTGCAGAAGAATGTACGTGTGGACAAATCCGAGTTCCAGATCAAGCTGCCAGACGGTACGAAGGTCATTAAGAGCTGAGAAAGTTTAGGAAATGTCGGGGAAGAGAGGCTTCGGCCCATACGGCCGGGGCTTTTCTTTTGTTTGTAATGGTTTGATCAAGAATCTATAATCAAGGATTTGGATCACCAAAACCAGCCGGACGCTGGAATTCCGAACACACATGCCAAAGGCAAGCAGTTTCAGCAGATTTACACGCGGGGTACGGCACACCGCGCGGGCGTTCGCCTCGACGAAGCATCCTGTATTGGTGCATATCGTGCCAATGCGGCGGTGTAACCTCTCCTGTACTTACTGCAATGAATACGACAAGACGAGCGATCCCGTGTCGATCAATGTGATGCTGGAGCGAATAGACAAACTAGCCGAATTCGGCTCTTCTGTCATCACGATCTCGGGCGGTGAGCCAATGATGCATCCAGAAATATTTGAGATCATTGCACGCATCCGCCATCACGGAATGATCGCCGGTCTTATTTCGAACGGCTATTATTTTCAGGTCGATAAGATCAAAAAACTGAATGAAGCGGGCCTCGATTACCTGCAAATTTCCATCGATAATGTTACGCCGGACGATGTGTCGAAGAAGAGCCTCAAGGTGCTCGATGCAAAACTTGTAAACCTTCGCGATCATGCGAAATTCAAAGTCAACATCAATTCCGTCGTGGGCGGCGGCGTTGCGAACCCGGACGAGGCTCTCCAGATCGCTAATCGGGCGAGGGAACTCGGGTTTTCATCTACGGTTGGCGTCATTCATGACGAAATGGGCCTGAATAAGGGCCTTACCGACCGAGAGAAAGAGGTTTACAAAGAGATCAAATCTAAAGGCACTCGTTCGTACGCGCGTTGGAATTGGTTTCAGGACCAGCTCGTGGACGGCGGCGAATACGAATGGCGCTGCCGCGCGGGAGCACGTTATCTGTACATTGATGAATTCGGGATGGTCAATTGGTGCTCGCAGCAACGCGGAACGCCAGGTATTCCGCTTCTCGAATATACAACCGAGGACATGCATCGCGAATACAACACCGAAAAATGGTGTGCCCCGACATGCACCATCCAGTGTGTCCACCAGGTCGGCCATCTCGACGCCTGGCGCGATCCGCAAATCTCTCTCGGCGACTACAATAAACGGAACGGCAACCGGTTAAAAAAAGAAACTGTCGCTCAGATCCTCGGAACAAAATAGCCATTATTGATGCGACCTTAATCCCCTTACCTTGCGTCGGTCTACGTATTGGTCAGGTATCTCGAACACCTACCAACCGCAGACGATCGTAGTGACGAAGGGCCACAAACTTCGTCGCAACTTGATTTCTTTCGAAAATAAAGGAGAAACCGTATGCATGAATTTGAGATCCGAAGTATGGTCGAGAAAAATAGCAGCTTGGAAGCGCGTGTTGCAAAGCTTGAAGCGTATCAGGCTTACCGCCGACATTTTCTGTCGCTGAATGAGGGCGAAGTCATAATAAAGACAAAGAACGGTCTTGCGAAAATCGTTATTAAAGGGAACGGCGATATTAATATCGACTGCAACAATTTCGAAGTAAAAGCATCCGGGAGGATAACGCTCAAAGCGTCGGGTCCGGTGGACATAAAAGGTTCAAAGATAAATCAAAACTAGCGCTTACGCCAAAATTGGATGGAGGTGAACGGAGGCTTACCATCTAAGTATTGCAATAACTGTACTGCTATTTTAGTATCACTTTGTGCGAACGAAACTCGCACTTTTAAAGATACTTACAATGGACCGATACTGAGCGGACGAAGAGCATCCAGATGACTCCCGAAGAACACAACAAGTACATCTCGTGGACCTTCCTCGCGAACGGCTTATTTCAAGCCGCGATGCTTCTGCTTGTCTTCGGCTTTTTTATCCTATTCTTTGCCTTCGGCGGCCCGCCGGACGATAAATTCCCGGCAGGTCTTTTTGCGGTCTTCTTCTCTTTCATTCTCTTGATAAACCTTGCACTTATATCGCCGAACTTTATCGCGTATCACGGATTGAAGAATCGCAAGTCGTGGGCCCGCGTCGCTAGTATAGTCGCCGCCATTTTAGGTGCGATGAACATCCCGATCGGCACGGCGGCCTGCGTTTATGCCCTATGGTTCTTCTTTGGCGAAGAGTGGAAGTCGGTCTATCCGGAGGCTCCAGGGGCGTTGGACAGAAGACAGATCGCGGGCATCGGTCACCCAGATTGGGAAGGCCGCTACGTTCGCGAGGACGGCGAGGTGGTGTATCGTCCCACAGCGCCGCCCGATTGGCGATAAGGATTTTATAACCATGTCTTACCGCTTTTTGAGAATTGGCCTGTTCCCTCCGATCGCATTCCTACTACTATTGACAGCAGTTGCGCAGCCTCTTGACTCTTCGAAGTCAAGCTACATACCGCCGGTCTGCCAGGGACGGCCAGTTTCTCGCGTTTCGGGCTCGGAAGTCTTCCCAAAGCCGGCTGTTTCAATCAATCCAAATCGACCGATTTCCAAGGGCCAGCAGCTTGCGCTTTTCTACAAACTGTCGAACGCCATCGAAACCACGTACATCGATCCAGACTTCAACGGCCGATATTGGCCCCGAGTTGTGGACCCGATCCGAGCAAAGATCGAGGACGGGCTTGGCACCGAAGCCTTCTACAGAGAAATGTCGGATCTCGTAAAGAGCCTCGGCGACGACCATTCCTATTTCCTTGCGCCGGTCCAGGTGCTGGAGGACAAATCCAGAATCGAGGGCCCCGGTAATTTTGTTGGCCTCGGCGCGTTCATGCGGCCGATCGTCGCGAGCAAAGTGGTTTCGGTCGTAGCCGTCTATCCGGACTCGCCGGCCGAGTGGAGCGGATTGAAAATGCATGACCGCGTTCTCGCAGTTGACGGAATTCCGCTCATCGAAAATGGATTCGTTTACCAGCAGCGGACTCTCGGGCCCGAGTGCTCGTCGTCGGTCTTCACAGTTCAAACTCCCGGAGGCCCGGTTCGCAATATTTCGATCGTTCGGTACCGGACCTCGGGGCCGCCGCCTGTGGAAT